>Ga0214919_10000074_pt1 | contig 155438 bp, 136 predicted proteins | sample LL1503_MetaG_FD_177994 | JGI IMG/M metagenome (GOLD analysis project Ga0214919, IMG submission 177994) | Freshwater microbial communities from Lake Lanier, Atlanta, Georgia, United States - LL-1503 | ecosystem: Environmental > Aquatic > Freshwater > Lake | place: USA: Georgia | collected...
TACCCAAACGTTTGCCTTAATTCTTGCTTACCAAATTCATCGAAGTACACCACTAAAACATCTAACGGGTATCTTCCTCCGGGAAAAAGCTCACTTGGTTTTTCTGGAATTGCTGAGCGGCAAGAATAATTGCCATTGCTAAATGTCCCAGAAACTCTAGTTGCTTCAAATGGAGCAACAAATGCATCTATATAACAATAGACGGGCTCCGAAGTTGGATTATTTGTCGTTAATGAAAATGTAAAATCTAAATTTCCGCTTGGTTTGAATGTGGAAGAAATCAAGTTTGGTGCACTTATTGTGTAAGCGATTGGTTCTGCAGATGCGGCTGGCATAAAGACGCTGGAAACCAAAAGAGTTAAAAAAAGAAATAACAACTTCCGCATTAAATTATCCTACGCACTTTAGGAGAAATTTCTAGACTGGTAGCACAGACACCTACACGCTAAAAATCAACAACCCGGGGTGTGCTTTAGCCCAATGGCAGAGGCAGATGGCGCGCGAGCTACTTCTTCTTATACCCGGCAGGACACTTGGGGCTAATGGCAGTTACCTTCTTGGTGAGTTTGCCCTTTACGCAGGTGATCGTTGATTTAGCGGTTTGGATTGCGAGCTTTTCTAACTGAACTTTCAATTCGGAAACTTGACGTTCTAGATTTGTAATCTGAGTTAATTGATTATTTGAGACTTTAACATACCCATCAATTTGCGCCTTTAGTGTTTCATTTTGTTTCGGTAAATCTGCCAATTTTGTGAACTCTTCTTCATAAGATCTAATGGACTCCGTTCGTCCAGCAGTAAACGCCGACATCCACTGCTTGTCACGAAGTATGACTCTCTCAACTAGAAGCGGTTGCTTAAGAGGACCATCAATCGATCCCATCTGTGCACCCTGGGTAGAGACATAATTTATGATGCTTGTTCCAGAGATTACATTTCCCCAAATTGAGTAAGAGGGAGGAAGCGTCGTGTCCTTGTAGACAATGAAGAATTGAGAGCCATTGGTTTTTGGACCTGAATTCGCCATTCCAACAGTTCCAGTCGGATAATTATTCTCTTTTGAGATTGGTAAATTCTCATCGGCATAGCCAGACCACCCGGTTGGAATATTTTGACCAGTTGACGTGGGATCCCCGCACTGAATGATAAAGATGCCGCTAGTTGTGATTCTGTTGCACAACGTATTGTCATAATACGATCCTGATATCAAGGACAAGAGCGCCGTTGCAGTTGTGGGTGCATATTTTGAATTTAGGCTCACTGTAATCTCGCCACAATTAGTTACGAGGGTAATAGCTTCCGGAAATGTGCCGGCGAGAGTTGATGGTTGAGCTATGTTCGCAGGAATACGGGGAGAACTATTTACTGGTTTGCAAAAAACATCAATAGTGTCAGCGTGAATGGAATATATTGAAAAAGTTGAAAAAATTCCAAGAAATATACAAGTTATCAAGCCTCTTACAACATTTTTCATATGGTTAGGCTAGCAACTTTAGGAGATATTTCTAGAGTGGTAGTACAGATACCTCCACGCCCAAAATTAACAACCGTGGGTCTGCATTACCCCAATGGCAGAGGCAGTAGGAGCGCGAGCTTTGCTCGAGCGCAGATGATCAGGGGTGAAATGAAATGAGCACCTGGTTATCGCCTTCAAATCCTTGGGCGGTTATGTATTAATTGTGTATGAATTGAAAAAGCAGTGATTGCAATTGCTTTCAATTCGATAGATAATTTACGCACGAAGATAAGTAAATTGATTACAACAGTGCCCCGAGTGGGGGTCGAACCCACACTGGGAGGATTTTAAGTCCTCTGCCTCTGCCATTGGGCTATCGGGGCCATGCGATAAGGGTCAGAGTCTACTTGCTTTTTTAATTACAGAATCCAACATTTTTTCAGTTAATTTGCCTGTAAAAGTGTTCTGTTGGCTGGGATGGTAACTGCCAACGATTTTTCTTTTGATTCCATCTGGGCCAGTAAAAGTAGCTTCAGCACCGTGTCCGAATTTAGGTTTTGGTTTTGGAATTTCGCATCCGAGTTCTGAAAGTGTTGTAAGGATTGTGGTCCAAGCAATATTGCCGAGTGCTAGGAAAGATCTTGCTGTTGGCATTAACAGAGCAATCTCGTCTTTATAGAAAGGTGCGCACGTGTTTTTCTCTTCGGTGCTTGGTTTGTTATCTGGTGGAGCGCATCGCACAGCACAAAGTATGCGGGTATTTATTAGTTGCTGGCCATCATCTTTACCTTTACTGGTTGTTAGCTTCGCAAGGCCATTTTTATGAAGTGATTTATAGAGCCAGTCGCCAGATGAATCGCCGGTGAATACTCTCCCGGTTCTGTTGGCACCGTGTGCGCCGGGGGCGAGGCCGAGGATTACTAACTGTGCATTTGCTGGTCCAAATCCTGGGACTGGTTTGCCCCAGTACTTTTCATTTTCGTATGCTTTACGTTTTACAACGGCGACTTCTTCGCGCCATTCGACAAGTCTTGGACATTTCTTACATTTAACAATTGCAGAATCCAGCAAGTCTAAAGATTTATACAAGCGACCAAGCCATTCCATCAAGGATGTCAGATTCAGATGCCACAAATTCTGTGGCGCCAGTTGCGCGCATAATGCGTGAGAGAACAAGAGAGCCTGCAGAAATAACGTCTACCCGACCCGGGTGCATGTAACCGAGAGCTTCGCGTTGGGCACGATCCATCTTTATGAAGGATTGTGAAGCCTGGTGCACTTTTTCGGCTGGAATATGTGAAAGATGAATTGCATAACGGTCGTATTCAGGAAGATCTAAAGCTGCGGCGGCAACAGTTGTGGCAGTGCCAGCAACTGCGATTAGCGTCTTTGCTTTAGTAATCGGGACTAGCTTTGCTGCTTGTGCGATCGCTTCATCGATATCTTCAGTTGCGGATGCGACTTGTCCTGGGTCGGGTTGATCACCAGTGAAATGGCGCTCGGACATGCGCACACAACCGATATTTACACTCTTAGCTGCTTCAACAGAATCGGTGCCAAAAACAAATTCAGTGGAACCGCCGCCGATATCAATAACTAAAAAGGGACCGTCGGATGCGGGCAGGTCTTTAGTTGCTCCCATAAAAGATAGGCGCGCTTCTTCATCGCCAGAGATAACTTCGGGGCGGATTCCTAAACGCTCGAAGACTCCTTCGATAAATAAATCACGGTTGGTTGCATCTCTCGTTGCACTGGTTGCACAGAATCTGATTTTTTCAACGCCGCGCTTTGCGATTTCTGCGGCATAAATATCAACGGCTGCAAGTGTGCGAGCAATGGCATCGGGGTGAAATTGGCCGGTCTTATCAACGCCTTGTCCCAAACGGACAACTTCCATTAAGCGAGTTACTTCGCGAAAGTTTGTGCCGTCAATATCGGCAATTAATAAACGGATTGAGTTGGTGCCACAATCAATAGCTGCTACTCGCATGGCTCGCTCTTCCACCATTCGGGAAGTTTTACGAACGCTTCATCGCCGAGCGGATTAACGCCCGGGCCCGCCGAAAGTGAATGTGCGACGAGTGAATGTAAACATTTAACGCGATTGGGCATTCCGCCTGCGGATATTCCTTCAACTTCTGGAACATCCATCTTTAGCGCAGCACGTGCTGCAAGGTAATCATCGTGTGCTGCTGCGTATTGGCCAGCGAGTTCGTGATCAGTCGCCAGGCGTTCATTCATATCTGCCATCAAACCAGTTGATTCCAGCGTTGATATTGCCGCGGTTAAACGTGGACAAGTTGCGTAGTAAAAAGTTGGGAAAGGTTCGCCATGGCTTAAACGTGGTGGAGTTTCAACAACTGCTGGGTTGCCGCAAGGACAGCGATAAGAAATTGCGTGGACATCACGAGGTGTGCGTCCTAATTGGGTTTCGATGCAATCTAAATCTTTTTGAGTTGCTTTATCGCTCATTAATTAAAGACCAGATTCAGTTACTGATGCAATCAGCTTGGTATACCAAGGCGCACCTTCAGGAAGTTGCCCAGCAATTTGAGTTGTTTGTGGTTGTGATTGGGTGATGTCGGTACCAGTAACAATGTATTGACGCTCCCCGGGCATAACAAAGTGCAGACGCTCGCGCGCTTGTGACTTAACGTAATTTGGATCTTGCCAAGTACTTAACTCAGCTCGCGCAGCTTCGAGCGCAGTGCGATCAGATGCAACTTGCGATTTAAGCGAGCTGATCTGGGCGCGTTGGGTGAAGTAATTTTTTATTGGTGGAGCAAGGGTCAAGGTAAAGATAAAGATGATTGCGATTAAGGCTAAAGGACGAGTGTTACCACGCACACGACGACGTTGTGATGAACGACGAGAAGATGAGTAACTGCGACGTCGGCGGCGCATGGCTTAGCTCTTAATTAACCTTTAAAGCGAGGGAATGCGCCGCGACCTGCGAATACCGCGCCTTCAGCAAGTTCTTCTTCAATGCGAAGTAACTGGTTGTACTTAGCAACGCGCTCGGTACGTGATGGTGCACCTGTTTTGATCTGTCCACAATTGGTTGCAACAGCTAAATCAGCGATCGTCACATCTTCAGTTTCACCTGAACGGTGCGACATCATGCTGCGGTAATTTGCGCGGTGGGCAAGATCAACTGCATCTAGAGTTTCGGTTAGTGTGCCGATCTGATTTACCTTGACCAATAGCGCATTTGCGGTATCAGTTTCGATTCCCTTTGCTAAACGAATTGGGTTGGTAACAAATAAATCATCTCCAACGATCTGAATCTTTGAGCCTAATGAAGAAGTCATTGACTTCCAGCCTGCCCAGTCTTCTTCATTTAGCGGATCTTCGATAGAAACGATTGGATATGCACTAACTAGCTCTGCGTAATAAGCGATCATTTCATCAGAAGAACGCATTGATCCTTCAAATTTGTACTTGCCGTTATCGTGGAATTCAGTAGCAGCAACATCCATTGCAAGTGCGATCTCTTTTCCTGGCTTAAAGCCGGCAGCTTCAATCGCTTCAATAATCAAATCAAGTGCAGCGCGGTTGCTGTCCAGGTTTGGAGCAAAGCCACCTTCGTCGCCAACAGATGTGGCAAGTCCGCGCTTTTTTAGAACTGACTTAAGTGCGTGATAAATCTCAGCACCCCAGCGAAGTGATTCGCGAAATGTTTCGGCACCGATCGGAGCGATCATAAATTCTTGGATATCAACGTTGGTATCAGCGTGTGCGCCACCGTTAAGGATATTCATCATTGGAATCGGCAGAACGTGTGCGTTTGGTCCACCGACGTAACGGAAGAGTGAAAGGTCAGCAGATTCTGCTGATGCTTTAGCAACTGCTAGTGAAACACCGAGAATTGAGTTTGCACCAAGTCGTGATTTATTTGGTGTGCCATCGAGCTTAATCATCACTTCATCGACCAAGCGCTGATCTTGGGCATCAAGACCTTCAACCGCTGGTGCTAATTCGTTATTAACAAAGTTAATTGCCTTAAGAACGCCTTTACCTAGGTAACGCTTCTTATCCCCATCGCGAAGTTCGGCTGCTTCAAATGCGCCAGTTGATGCACCACTTGGAACTGCAGCACGTGCTTGTGTTCCATCTTCAAGTTCGATTTCAACTTCTACAGTTGGGTTTCCACGTGAATCAAGAATTTCACGAGCGCCGATTGCTTCGATAATTGCCATTTGGATATCTCCTAAGTATTTCTTGCGATTGAGCACGCTCGGCGCTGAGCGGTATAGGGCAATACTACCGCGACTCGGCTGCCTTAATCTGCTCGGCAATTTGGCGGCCATACAGCCGCAGCGCATTTTCTGGGTCAATCTCGTTATCGCGCGCCCATGCGATTATCGATGCCAGTGCTTCACCAACGCTTTCTTCAGTTGCAGGCTTATCGCTTTGATATTTAGTTAACTCGACATTAACTTTATATTTTTCAGCGCGATAGAGAAGTTTCTCGACTAAAGGCAGTGCCGGTTGTGCAAGGGCAACGCCATCAAGTGCTGAGATGCGCCCCTTCTCTTTCGCTTTGATTTCTTCCCAGTTATCAATAATTTCTTCGGTGCCAGATACTTGCAGACCTTCAAATACGTGGGGATGGCGGCGGATTAACTTATCTGCGATTGCGCGAGCAACATCCTCAATTGAAAAGGGATCGGTTGGATGATCTTGAGCGATTCGTGAATGGAAGTAAACCTGGAGCAAGACGTCACCAAGTTCTTCGCGCATGCCTTCACGATCTTTAGCATCGACCGAGTCAATAAATTCGTATGACTCTTCCAGTAAGTATTTAACTAAGGATTCGTGAGTTTGTTCTGCATCCCAAGGACAACCGCCAGGAGAGCGCAGACGATCCATTACCTCAACGAGGCGTTGAAGTTCTGATCCTGACATAGATTTACTTAGTTGATGGCATTACAGCATCGCCGGTTACGTTAGCGGCAACAACATCGCCAGCTTCACTATCCCAAACGCCGTAACGTGGATTAACTTTTACACCGAGCGATTTGGCTTTGGCGGTAAGCAATTGACCAACTTTTGCTGCAACATCAGCATCAGCGACGCCAGATTGAGAAAGTGCGGCACCCACCTGATCAGAAATTACAAGTGCACGCACATATGAATCAAAATCCTGTTGTGCGATAGCCGCGTTCACCAAGTTCTTAGGAAGTTCAGTTTTGCCGCCAACTGATTCAATAAGTGTTGCTTTCTTAGATTCGATTTGGCTAGAAGTAACATCGATCTTTAACTCTTTGGCGATCTCATCAAAGGTGTGCATCAAAATCTTAAAACGCAACTGTCCGCGATTTAACGCTTCTCCAGATTCAAGTTGCATCTGTGAAGAATCAACTTTGGCGCGCTCTGCCATCACTGCATCGATGCTGCTCTGCACTTCGGTTTGAGTGATTTTAAAACCACCAATAGATGCAGCTTCATTACTCTGCGAGCAACCTGTTAGCAAAAAGCCTGATGCAATTGCCAGGACAGCCAGGATCTTCTTCACTTTAAGCTCGCTCTCGTTAATTGGTCAACGACCTCGGTAACCCAGGTCAGGAGAGAAGTATCCACTATTTCTGCCTCTGGTTTAGACGGATTCCATGCGGGGTTCTTCGGCAATGTAATCAACGCAGTGCTGGTCGGGCCCTTATAAATGGATCCTGGGTACAGGCGCGCTAACCGTAATTGACGTGATTCGGGCAAAGAGAGCGGTGAAAGGCGTAAGAATTTTCCGGTTGCAACCACTTCACGGATACCGTGCGATTTAGCAAGTGCGCGTAATTGCGCAACCGCTAATAGCGCATTTGCTTCCTCAGGCAGTTCTCCGAATCTATCCAGTAATTCTTCCCGAATCGATTGCACATCAGCGGGCTTAGCAACATCGGCTAAACGACGGTAAAGATCAAGACGTAAACGCTCGCCCGGTACATAACTTTCTGCAAGATGTGCGTTGATCGGAAGTTCCACTTTGCACTCGTGCACCTCATCTTCTTTATCAATGATCCCGGTTTTGTAATCATTTACCGCTTCACCGACCATACGCATATATAAATCAAAGCCAACGTCTGCAATATGCCCAGACTGTTCTCCGCCAAGGAGATTTCCAGCGCCACGAATCTCTAAATCTTTTAGCGCAACTCGCATACCTGCGCCTAAATCAGTATTTGTCGCAATAGTTTTTAAGCGATCCAGCGCAACTTCAGTTAAGGGCTGATCTGGTGGATAGAGAAAATATGCATAAGCCCGATCGCGCCCACGACCAACTCGGCCGCGTAATTGATGCAGCTGCGAAAGCCCAAAATTATCGGCGCGCTCCACAATTAAAGTATTGGCATTTTGAATATCAAGGCCACTTTCCACAATCGTGGTGCAGACAAGAACATCAAAGTCACGGTTCCAAAATGCCAAGATCACATCTTCTAAAGCGCCTTCACTCATCTGTCCGTGTGCGATTCGAATACGTGCTTCAGGTACCAGCTCTTGAATCTTGGACGCGGCACGATCGATAGATTCAACGCGATTATGAATATAGAAAACTTGTCCATCACGTAAAAGTTCGCGGTGGATTGCCGCGCGAATCTGCGCATCTTCAGCAGCTCCGACGTAGGTAAGAATCGGATGTCGCTCTTCAGGTGGCGTAGTGATGGTCGACATTTCGCGAATTCCAGTCACCGCCATTTCAAGCGTGCGCGGGATCGGTGTGGCTGACATTGCTAAAACATCCACTGTGGTGCGCATCTTCTTCAGGGATTCTTTCTGCTCAACCCCGAAGCGCTGTTCTTCATCTACAACGACAAGTCCCAAATCTTTAAATATCACATCTTGCGATAACAATCGGTGCGTACCAATTACTACGTCAACGCTGCCAGCAGATAATTCTGCGAGGATATCTTTCGATTCCTTCGCGGTGTTGAAGCGCGATAACCCGGCCACACGTATCGGAAAACCCGCATAGCGTTCTGAAAAAGTTTTCTCATGTTGTTGCACCAAGAGCGTAGTTGGGACTAAAACAGCAACTTGCTTGCCATCTTGTACCGCTTTAAATGCCGCACGAATAGCAATTTCAGTCTTGCCATAACCCACATCGCCGCAAATAATGCGATCCATTGGGTATGGCTTCTCCATATCGCGTTTTACTTCTTCAATGGTGGATAGTTGATCTGGCGTTTCAATATAAGAAAAGGCATCTTCTAACTCTCGCTGCCAAGGTGTGTCAGGAGAGAAAGCAAAGCCTGGAGAACTCGTGCGCGCTGCATAAAGGCGAATTAACTCACCTGCAATTTGCTTAACTGCTTTTCGAGCGCGGCCCTTTGCTTTCTGCCATTCGCCGCTGCCGATGCGGTGCACAGTCGGTGATTCACCACCAATGTATTTACTTACTTGTTCCAACGTATCGGTTGGTACAAAGACGCGATCACTAGGTTGGCCGCGTTTAGCCGGCGCATATTCAATTACTAAATATTCACGCGTGATCCCACCAATGGTGCGCTGCACCATTTCTACATATCTACCAATTCCGTGTTGCTCGTGAACTACAAAATCACCGGCACGCAATTCCAGCGGATCGACTGCTTGCTTACGTTTCGAAGGCATACGCGCACCATCTTTTGCTGATGCTTTACTGCCAGTTAAATCGCGTTCGGTAATAAAAAGTATTCGCGCCGACTCTGATGTAAATCCGTGGGCAATTGCAGATTGCGTGATGTGAACAGAAGCTTTTGTTGGAATCGCTCTTAACTCCGGAACAATTACTACCGGCAGATCTGCATTACGGAAGATTCCGGCATAACGTTCGGCCATACCTTGGCCAGCTGCCGAGAAGATGATGGAGAAACCAGCGTCCACCGCACTTTGTAAGGCGCTGATCGTGCGATCCATATCTGCGCGCAACGGATCAATCGCTTGAAAATCTAAGAAGGTTGCAGAAGTATCTAAATCAGATCCAAATGGATTGAGCGCGCGCGAAGTAAGTTGGCAGCGCAATACTTCATCGTTTAGCCCCTCCCAAGAAAGATAAGTTGCATCAGCAACTGGCAATGGTGCCGCAGCGCCTAACGCAGCGTGTGACCAGGCTGCTTCAAAGAACTCTTCATTTGTCGCCAGCAAATCTATGGTGCGCATACGGATACGTTCATCATCGATAAATACAACTTCGGTTCCGCTTGGCATGCGCTGCAAGATTGTTTCAGTGTTATCTATCAAGATTGGGATAAGCGATTCCATGCCTTCAGTAGAAATACCTTGGGCAACTCGATCCAGAATCTCCAGCGCTGCTGGATATTTAGCTTTAGCGCTTTCGGCGCGCTTTCTTACACTTTCAGTGAGTAACAATTCGCGGCACGGCAAGATTGTTAACTTGCCGATTACTGGTGAAGTTGTACGTTGACTGGCAACATCAAAATAGCTCAACTCTTCGATCTCATCTCCGAAGAAGTCGATCCGTACTGGATGTTCAGAAAGCGGGAGGAATAAATCTACGATCCCACCGCGTACTGCAAACTCGCCACGCTTTTCTACTAAATCAGTACGGGTATAGGCCAGATTGGTTAAATTGGTAAGCAACGTTGTTAAATCAACTTCACTGCCAATTTCTAAACTCTGTAAAGGTTGACTTGCTAAATCGGCGATAAAGCGATGGATCACCGCACGTATCGGTGCAACAACAATTGTATTTTCATTATTTGGCTTTGCTAAATCTGCCAATGTTGCTAAGCGCCTTGCAACAGTGTCACTTCGTGGACTTAAACGCTCGTGAGGCAGGGTCTCCCAAGCCGGAAACTCCAGAACATGGTTATGCAATTCGCGTAGCTCGCTCGCTAAATCTTCTGCGCTTCGACTTGAACTAGTCACTATCAGCAATGAAGTTTTTTCGGCTACCTTGGCAAGCAAGAATGGATATGTCGCCGCGGGCGCGATTATCTTCTTGGAATCGTGCAGGCAGGATGAAACAGCGCTTTCGCTGCCAATCATCTGCACTAACGCGCGCATTTTTCTACCTCTCAATTCTCTTCTTGGAAAAGCCGATTGGCCCCGTTCCCGAAAAGGGAGGGGGCTTGATGCTCCAAGTCTAACCCGCATATTTGCGTCTCAAACTCGCCATTATTCCTGAGAGGATATGCCAGTGATGATGAGCCCGACTAACTCCAATAACTTCGCAAGCGATGATGCGCTCTTGCGCAGCGATGTGCGCAAACTCGGCGATCTCTTAGGGCAATCACTTGTTCGACAAGAAGGCCAAGCGCTTTTAGATCTAGTCGAATCTGTTCGAAAAGCGGTGCGTGAAGGCGGCGGAATTGAATTGCTGGAGAAACTTTCAGTAGAAGATTCTGTACAACTGGTACGCGCTTTTAGTACTTACTTCCACCTAGCAAATGTGGCAGAACAAGTTCACCGCGCCCGTGTACTTGCACAATCGCGTGCAGCAGGCGGCTCTTGGTTAAGCCGCGCAATCGACAAGATTGAAGATGCTTACAAAGCCCAGACACCTGGCCACGAATTTACTCACCAACAATTAGAAGAGTGGATTGGCGAATTGATGGTGCGTCCAGTTTTTACGGCGCACCCAACTGAAGCAGCGCGTCGTTCCATATTAAATAAACTCGGTGAAGTTGCGTTACTGCTAGATCAAGATTTAAATCCACGCCAACACGAACGTCTTGCAGAAACCGTTGATCTCTTATGGCAGACCGATGAATTACGTTTAGATCGCCCCGAGCCACTGGATGAAGCGATGAATGCGCTTTACTATCTTGATGATTTGGCACGCAATACCGTTCCGGAAGTTTTAAATGACTTTGCCCGCGAGTTAAAGCGCATTGATATTGAACTTCCGGTGCAAGCGCGACCACTTACCTTTGGTACTTGGATCGGTGGCGACCGCGATGGAAATCCAAATATCACCGCACAGGTGACTGAAGATGCGGTAATTCTTCAAGTTGGCCACGCGATTCGAACCACCATCGCTGCAATGGATCAGTTGCGCCAGATGCTCTCGGTCTCAACGCGCATAGTTGGTGCAACACCTGAGCTATCTGCCTCAGTAGAACGCGATTTAAAGAACATCCCAGAATTTGAAGAGCGCTTCTTGCGCTTAAATCAGCAAGAGCCATACCGGCTAAAGGCCACCGCCATTGTGCACCGCTTAGCTTTTACTCGTAATCGCCACGCTGTTGGCGCTCCACATGTGCCAGGGCGTGATTATGCAAACTCTGCTGAATTAATTGCCGACCTAACTTTGATGCGTGATTCACTCTTTGCCCATCGTGGAGAATTAATCGCGACCGGCTTACTTGAGCGCACAATCCGCAGCATCGCAGCCTTCGGATTAACCCACGCAACCCTGGATATTCGCGAGCATTCTGATGCGCATCACAACTTACTCAAGCAAGTACTTCCATCTGGATACTTGGAACTTTCGCATGCCGATAAATTTCCAATTTTAATAAAAGAGCTTGGTTCATCTGCACCAATTAAAACAAGCGATTTGGATGCCGCAGGCAAGAAGACTTTCGATACCTTTAAAGCAATTGATGACTTAATCGGAAGATTTGGTCCAGAAGTTATTGAAACTTATATCGTCTCAATGACTAAAGGTGCAGATGACTTAATTGCTGCCGCTGTAATCGGTAAGGCAGCTGGCTTAGTTGATATTGATAAGAAAGTTGCCAAAATTGGTTTTGCACCTTTGCTTGAAACTGTTGCAGAACTTCGCGCCGCCGGTGAAATACTTGAAAAATTGCTTTCCGATCCAACCTACCGTGCGCTAGTAACGCTGCGCGGTGATGTGCAAGAGGTAATGCTTGGTTACTCTGATTCAAATAAAGATGCAGGAATTGCGACCAGTCAATGGGAGATTCACCGCGCTCAGCGAATCTTGCGCGATGTGGCGATGAAACATGGCGTAAAACTTCGCCTCTTTCACGGTCGTGGTGGTTCTGTCGGTCGTGGTGGCGGTCCAACTTACGATGCGCTCGTTGCACTTCCATGGGGTTCAGTCGACGGTCAGATAAAGATGACCGAACAAGGTGAAGTAATTAGCGATAAGTACGCACTGCCGGCACTTGCTCGCGAAAATGTAGAGTTAACTCTTGCCGCATCTCTTGAAGCAACAATTCTTAACCGTGGGCCTCGCCAAAGCGGTGATGATCTTGCTAAATGGAATGAATGTATGAATTTGATTAGCGATTCATCATTTGCACGTTACCGCTCATTGATTGATCATCCCGATCTGCCGGCATATTTCTATGCATCAACACCTGTTGAGCAATTAGGAAATCTCTTCCTCGGATCACGTCCTTCACGCCGTCCCGATGCAGCCGGTGGACTTGATTCACTGCGCGCGATTCCTTGGGTATTTGGTTGGACCCAATCACGACAAATTGTTCCTGGTTGGTATGGCGTTGGTTCTGGTCTAAAGGCCGCGCGTGAAGCAGGTAAGACAGATGTCTTAAAGAAGATGCTCACTGATTGGCACTTCTTCCATACATTTATCAGCAACGTTGAAATGACTTTGGCCAAGACCGATTTGGTAATGGCTAAGCGTTACGTTGAAACACTTGTGCCAAAAGAGCTGCATCACTTCCTCGACACAATTACTGAAGAATTTGAGTTAACTGTGAAAGAGATCTTGGCGCTGACCGAGAAAACAACCTTGCTTGGCGATCAGCCAATCTTGGCTCGTACACTGCAAGTGCGTGAGGCTTATCTTTCACCTTTGCATTTGTTACAGGTGACCTTGCTCCATCGTGTTCGCAGTGCTGGAGATTCATCCGATGCCATGCTGATTCGCGCGCTGCTTTTGACAATCAACGGCGTTGCCGCTGGCTTACGTAATACAGGCTAAACTTTGCCCGCTTTACGGAGAAGTGGCTCCCAAAGGCTAGTTATTTCAGTATTACGCTTCTACAATTAGCAGCATGCGATTTTCGTGGCGAAAAGTCCCGCTCGTACTCTTCATATCCTGCGCTTTGGTTACCTCCCTGGTCACAACTTCTTTCGCGGTTGATAACCCACAACCAGGTAATGCAGGACCCGCATTTAACCCTCCCGAAGATCCAGATGTTATTAAAGATGCCCGCTCAATTTTGCGTGGTATTGAACCCGTCACATCAAATAATGCAATGGTATATTTTGATCAAAATCAAGTTAACTTCAAGTCCTTTATCTCACTGGAAAAGCAAAGCGCCGGTGGCGCAGCTTCCGGTGCAATTACTTGTTTAACCCCTGAAGATCCAAAGTGCGTTTCTGCACTTGCAGATTCAACGTACCAACAGATCAAATATGACGTTGCGATGGGTTCGTGCGATGCCCGACAAATAGCCGCGTGTATAAAGAGTTTGACGCTTATAAAAGGTGATGGCACAAAAGTGAAAGCCGATGCTGTAACAAGAATTTATAGCAAGACTAGTCCGGGCTGGGCATCAACTTTCAACTCAAAGACTAATTCTGGCTATCCAGGTGCTGACGGCCCCTGGCTTTGGAGAATCAATGATGGTGGCAAAAGTACTGATTATTTGATTTTAGGATTAGTGAGCGCGCTTTTTAACCGGCCCACTGGCACATCAGCGTGGGATGCTTCGGAGAAGAGCCTTCGCTTATCTATTTATCCGGTAAAAAAGTTTGAAAATCCGATGTTAGTTGAAGGTTCTGGCGAGACTAGTTGCCTAGCAGTTGACACTGGTGTCTGCTATCAGAGAATCGCTTTTGCTCAGAATTTAAGATTTGCACTAGATTTAAGAATTCCAAAGGTAATTACTGGATGGCTCAATGGCCGACTAGAAAAACCAGCTGCATATACAGAAAACTACAATGATGATTATTCACAGTTGATAGTTGAGGCTGACCCACTAGAGGAAATCATGACTGGCAAGTGGCTGCCTAATTCTGGCGCTGTTTCAACTTATTTAGATGAATCAAGACGTGCGCTGACGGCTGGTATGGGCAAGAATTTAGATATTGCCGGTGTTGATCCGGATGACCAGAACGCGGTCCGTTACTACTCTTCAATGGCTACTCTTTTCAATAACACAGCGCTCACGAATAGTTTAACTTGGCGCCTAAATACGACTTCTAGCGGAGCACAAACGTTTGCATCTTCGTGTCAAAAATCAGATGGTATTCAAGGGATAGTCACAAGTAACGCTTCAGTGTACGAACCTGGATCTCCGAAATGGGATGGCAATGAAGGTACTTTGGCTTACAGAATTGCAGCTCCTATATATAAGTCTGATGGAAAGACCGAAAATGTTGGGCGATATGCATTTACGATGCGAACAGATTTGATCAAATGTGTTTATGGAATGTCCAAGCTGCCTGCGTACGCGCAAATAGAAGTTACTTATGATGGTTCAGGGGAGAAGAAGACTGCAAGCGTCATACTTGGCTCCAACAAAGACTGGGTGAACCTACATGCAGATAACTTTACTTACACAGGTGCGCCACCAACCGTTAGCGTAAAGTTGGAAGGCTGGGTTAAACCATCCGCTGCTGTTGCCCCAAAAACTCCGAGCAATGCAGGTAATCAGGCAACTCCTCAGGCAACCCCTGTTCCATCTTCTGGAAAAGTTACCATCACATGTATTAAAGGAACCACAAAGAAGCAAGTAACTGGAGTCAAGCCACAGTGTCCGAGTGGATATAAGATGCAAAATACGAGCGTGCCTGCAGCGCAACAAATGCAAGTTACAGTTACCTGTACTAAGGGAACTACAAAGAAAACAGTGACCGGCGTGAAACCGCAATGTCCGGCAGGTTATAAAATGAGCGCGCCAACTCCAGTAAAAGCACCTACGCAACCTGCCCCACAACAACCGAGTGCACCTGGCGAAATGCCAGCCCCACAAGTTCCTGTCGGACAACCAAACCAACCAAACCAACCAAACCAACCAAACCAACCAAACCAACCATTACCTGGAGCGCCGCAATTTGATCCAAACGCTGACATAACTATTACTTGTACTAAAGGCGCTGAATCAAAACAAGTTACAGGCAAATCACCTGTGCAATGCCCGAGTGGTTATCAGATGCAACCGATGGGACCGATGCAACCGATGGGACCGATGCAACCAAGCCAACCTGGTGGAACTGGTTAGCCCTTAGATCCAGTCCAACCAGGACGTGGTGAAGATTTTCACCACGAATAGCAATCAGATTATGACGCTATATTTTTAATAATATTTGGTGATATATCTTCAAAGGTAGCTATCCAGGAATACCCGCATTCACCGCATAGCGTCATTGGACCATAATCATCGTTACTAACAATTTCCAACTCTATAGATCTACAGACAAAACAAGTTGGAAAATCAAAATATGTTGACATGACTGCTTCCCTTCTAGGTGTTGAAATGGCTGGGGAAGCACAATAATTATCATTTGCTACTTCGAAGTAACCCCAGCAAAATCAGTGACAGCCAGATGAACGCAGGCAAAACATTTAGGAAATACGCGCTGCCTTTATTAACTGTTGAACTTGGATTGGGTGAGATCAAGCCCCTTTTCAATCAAGGATTCCACGACATCTGCGCCGCGATCCAAGAATTCAGGCAGGTCTTTCTTCTCTTCTTTACTAAATTGTTTCAAGACAAAATCTGCAGGATCTTGTTGGCCCATTGGACGACCGATACCTAAACGTACGCGGAAATATTCCGGAGTATCAAAGGCTGAGGTAAGAGATTTAAGACCGTTGTGGCCGTTATCGCCGCCAGCGATCTTGGAGCGAATGGCAGCAAATGGAATATCTAATTCGTCGTGGAGAACAATTATTTGGCTAGGTTCAACTGAATAGAAGTTGGCTAGTGCTTTTATAGGTCCGCCAGATTCGTTCATGTAGCTCTTTGATTTTGCGAGTACCACTGAAAAAGCATCGACACCGACACCTAACTTATAGGCGGCGATGTCGGTGCGTGACTTATGGGTACTTAGTTTCACGTTGTGACGTTTAGCAAGTTCATCAATAACCATCTGGCCAACGTTGTGGCGAGTGGCGGCATATTGTTCGCCCGGATTACCGAGGCCAACAATTATCCAAGGAGATGAACTCACAGGAGAAAGAGTAAGGCTAGTTAGTCCTTCTTTTCGGCATCAGGTGCTGGTGCCGCAGCTGCATCTGCAACCGGTGCGACTACTGCAACTTCTTCAACCACTGTTGAACGCTCAGATAGGTGAACCACGATTGTGCGTGGATCAGAGATCAAAACAACGCCAGCAGGGAGTGCAACGTTTTCTGCATATAGTGAAGAACCAGCTGCAAGACCTGTGAGGTCGAGTGTGAAGAATGAAGGAATTGCAGTTGCTTCAACCTCAACATCGATTGTGTGGTTAACGTGCTCAAGAATTCCATCACGATCGTGTTCGCCTTCTGTGTGAACAGGAACCGCAACGGTAACTTTTTCACCGCGACGAACAGCGACTAGGTCGATGTGCTCGAGGATCTGCTTTAGTGGATGGCGAACAATCGCCTTAGGAAGAGTTAACTCATCCTTGCCATCAATGCTGATTTGAAGAAGAACGTTTGATTGCTTTAGAGCAACGCCAAGTTCGCGCGCTGGAAGTGTGATGTGCTGTGGCTTCTCGCCGTGGCCGTAGATAACTGCAGGAACAAGACCTGCTACTCGTGCACGACGTGACGCACCCTTACCGAATTCGGTACGTGTTGTGCCGGTGATCTTGATTTCTGCCATTTTATTTACTCCTGTTAGTTGTTTCGCTTGGGCTACTTCGGTTACTACACAAAGTCCCAGCAGGAGTTAAATCCTTACCGTCGATTACGGAGTTTTTCACCCTCGCCGGAAACTATAAGGCGATATTAGCCTGAGTTAGCTGTGGCCGTCAAAAAGACTAGTTACTGAGCCATCTTCAAAGACTTCGCGGATCGCACGAGCCAGAAGCGGTGCGATTGAGAGGACAGTTAAGCCATCAAAGCGCTTATCTTCATCGATCGGCAGTGAATCTGTAACTACAACTTCTGTCACCTTTGAGGCCTTGAGGCGTTCAACGGCTGGACCAGAAAATACAGCGTGGGTAGCAGCGACGATTACTTCTTTAGCACCGGCTGCAAATAAAGCATCAACAGCTTTTGTAATTGTGCCGGCGGTATCGATCATGTCATCGATAACTACGCAGGTTTGGCCGTCTACTTCACCGACAACTTTTCCAGTAACAGATTCATTTGGAATACGTGGATCGCGTGTTTTATGGATAAAGGCGATCGGGCATCCACCTAGAAGTTCTGACCAACGTTCGGCCACGCGCACGCGACCAGAATCTGGCGAAACAATTGTTAAACGTGTGCGATCAACTTTGCTGCCTACATAATTTGCGAGCATTGGAAGTGCGAATAAATGATCAACTGGACCATCGAAGAAGCCTTGAATTTGTGAAGTATGCAGATCAACAACCATTAAACGATCGGCGCCTGCAGTTTTATATAGATCGGCCATTAAGCGCGCTGTGATTGGTTCGCGGCCACGATGTTTCTTATCTTGGCGGGCATAACCATAAAAAGGTGCGACAACTGTAATTCGTTTAGCAGATGCACGTTTTAGCGCATCAACCATAATTAACTGTTCCATGATTTGCTTATTTACAGGAGCGGTGTGGCTCTGGATAACGAAAGCGTCACACCCGCGAACTGATTCTTCAAAGCGAACAAATACTTCACCATTTGCAAAGTCATAAGCAGATGTTGGTGTTAAAGGAATTCCAAGTTCAGCAGCGACGGCGTCAGATAATTCGGGAAATCCGCGTCCTGAAAAAAGGCGGAGTCTTTTCTCTGAGGATAAACGAATTTCGCTCAAGGAAATTAGCCTTTCTTCTCGTCGCTATGTCGCGCTGCAGCTTCTGCAGATTTTGAACCAGATCGCTTGCGCATGACCCAACCTATTACATTTCTCTGCTTACCTCTAGCGACACCCATGGCACCGGGCGGAACATCTTCGGTAATCACAGATCCGGCGGCGGTGTAAGCCCCATCACCAATTGAAACTGGTGCAACCAACATTGAATCACTTCCGATTCGGACGTGATCTCCGACAGTTGTGTGATGCTTTTCGACGCCATCGTAGTTAACAAAGATTGTGGCAGCGCCGATATTTGTGCCTTCACCGATAGTTGCATCGCCAACGTATGAAAGATGTGGGACCTTCGATCCATCACCAACTTTTGAATTCTTAATTTCTACAAATGCGCCGGCCTTTGCATCGCTTCCGAGCACAGTGTCTTTACGTAAATATGAGTACGGGCCAACGTTGGCGCCTTTACCGATGGTTGCCCCTAGGCAATTTGATTCAATGATCTTGGCGCCACTTAATACGGTGCAAGATTCAAGAACGGTACGTGGGCCAATCACAGCGCCAGTCGCGATCGTTGTCTTTCCAAGAATCGCTGAGCCAGGAAAGATTGTGACATCACTTTCAATTTCAGCGGTGGCATCGATCCAGGTAGTTGTTGGATCAACGATGGTGACTCCATCGCGCATAAAGCCTTCATTTATACGATCTCGCAAGAGCGCCACACTTTCCGCTAATTGCACGCGATCATTTACTCCGAGAATTTCCACAAAATCTTCAATCAGGGCGGCGGCGATAGCGCCACCTTCATTGCGCATAATCTCAATTACATCAGTTAAGTAAAGCTCGCCTTGCGAATTATCATCACTTAACTTTCCGATGGCGCTGGCTAACTTCTTTGCATCAAAGGCGTAAACCCCTGAATTTACTTCATAGATCGCCTTTTCAAAATCGTCAGCGTCGCGTTCTTCAACTATACGAAGCAGCGATCCATCATCACCACGGACGATACGTCCATAACCAGTTGGATCCGGATGCTCTGCGGTAAGTACCGTTGCGGTAAATCCGCCGTCGTGATGAAACTTCAAAAGTTGCATCAAAGATTCGCTGGTTAAAAGTGGGGTATCGCCAGCTAAAATTAAAATTGTTCCGCCAATATTTTGCCCAGCGAGCGCTAACTGCGTTGCATGCCCGGTACCGCCGCGCTTTTCTTGAAAGATTGTTGTAACCGTTGGTGCGATATCTGCTAAATGTGCCTCGACTGCTTCGCGACCTGCACCCACAACTACGCGCACTTGCTTTGGCTTGAGCGATTGAACTGCGTGAAGGACGTGGCCAACTAGCGAGCGCCCCGCAACTTCGTGCAGAACTTTCGGTGTGGAAGATTTCATACGAGTGCCTTCACCAGCGGCGAGAATTACAACCGTCTCTAGGTTTGCACTCATATGGGTAAGTCTAACGCTCCGCCACCAGGTATCGATCCTGGACCCTGGGCTTCAAAGGCCCATGTGCTAGCCACTACACAATGGCGGAACGCATATTCTCCCTCATAAATGCGAGTGCTCGCGACCATCAACACATAAAGCAACAGTTGATAAGGCAGCCGCGGCGCTAGCCTTTACCTCTATGAGCGCCAATCGCGATGAAGTAGACCGCCTAATTGCGGCCTGGAAGCGCGAACGCCCTGATCTGGATTTAAGCCCATTCGCTGTTTTAAGTCGCATCTCACGTATTTCGCGCAATCTAGATATTGCTCGTCGCGATGCATTCGCAGATTTAGAAAATTGGGGCTTTGACGTTTTAGCTGCGCTGCGTCGCGCTGGAGATCCCTACCAACTCTCCCCTGGTGAATTAATGCAAGAAACGCTTGTTACAAGCGGAACAATGACAAATCGTTTAGATCGCTTAGAAGAATTGAAGTTAATAACTCGCCAACCAGATCCTGATGATGGACGCGGTTCGCTGGTGACTTTAACTGCATCTGGAATGCGCGCCGTTGATAAAGCACTTGATGGCCTACTCGAACACGAACGCGAATTATTAAAAGGGCTCACTCGCGAGCAACGTACCGCTCTTGCAGATTTATTGAGTGTGCTTGCCGCTCACTTGGAAGAAAACTAAATTACTTTCGCTCCGTGTACAGGGCCATAAGCCCGAGCAACGCTTCCAACAACTCCACTTGATGTCAGGGCAACGGCTAGATCTAAACCTTGTTCTTCATCGCCAACTAAGAATGCAACTGTCGGACCAGAACCAGAAACTATTGCACCAAGTGCTCCGTACTCTTCGCCCACATCTAAAACTAAAGTTAAAGCAGGGCGCAGCGAACACGCTGCAGATTGCAGATCGTTCTGTAGTGATAAGCCAACCGCTTTCGGATCTGCAGCAAGCAAAGATTGCATAAGCGCATCACTTGTCTGTGGTGCAGCGATATCTAAACCAGCGCGTAAACGATCGCACTCTTGATAGACCGCAGGTGTGGAAAGTCCCACTGTAGAAAGCGCTAAAACCCAGTGGTATGTGCCGCGGGAAAGCGCTGCTGTTAATTGATCACCACGACCTTGACCGACCGCTGTGCCACCAGTAATGATAAAAGGCACATCGCTGCCGAGTTGTGATCCAAATTCCAACATATCTTCGCGCGACATTTCTAAGTTATACAACTCGTTTAAACCAACTATTACTGCTGCAGCATCCGCACTTCCCCCAGCCATGCCACCTGCGACTGGAATCGATTTATTCACATCTATATGGATATCTACCGCGAAGTCGTAATCATCAGCGATTAGCTGCGCCGCTTTAACTGCCAAGTTTGTAGAATCTGCCGGCACGCCGTGTGTGTGATCACCAGTTATTGCAATAGTTATTCCAGATCCTGGCGCGCTTTTAGTAATTGTTACATCGTCATAAATTGAGATTGCTTGAAAAACTGTGACTAAATTGTGGAATCCATCTGCTTCACGTGGACCGACCGCTAATTGCAGATTCACTTTGGCCGGAACACGTACGGTCACAGATGCGTTAGTAGATGGCGACACGTTATGACTCTAAACCTTGTTGCGCGATTTTGCAGAAGCTAGCAATATCTAGCGATTCACCGCGCAGCGTTGGATCGATTCCTGCGGCGATTAAATGCGCTTCGGCGGCGCCTGATCCACCGTAACGAGATGATAAAGCGGCGCGCAACATCTTGCGCCGTTGTGCAAAGGCTAAATCGATAATGGTGAATACCTCTTTACGTAGCGCCTCATCACCAGGCGTTGCTCTTCGCTTAAAGGCCACCAACTTAGAATCAACATTAGGTGCCGGCCAGAAGATGGAACGCGATACAGATCCAGCACCAGTAACTTCGGCCCACCACGCAGCCTTTACAGATGGAATTCCATATTCCTTGGTATTTGGTTTCGCCGCTAATCGATCGCCAACTTCGGCCTGCACCATCACAACGCCACTGCGCAAAGTCGGAAGAATTTCTAAGAGATGGAGAAATACCGGAACCGAAACGTTGTAAGGCAAATTAGCTACTAAAACAGTTGGATCAACCGGTAAATTCTTTAATTGCAGAGCATCTTGATTTATAACTGTTAACTGCCCTGCGTGATCACTATGCGCTGCAGCAGTAATCGGAAGTTGGTCCGACAGGCGCGAATCAATTTCAACTGCCACCACACTGGCAGCTTCTTCCATCAGCGCCAAAGTCAATGAGCCAAGGCCAGGTCCAATTTCTAAAGCGATATCTGTTGATGTAATTCCTGCGGTGCGCACAATCTTGCGACAAACATTGGCATCAATCACAAAGTTCTGGCCTAGGGATTTGGAGGGTTTTAGATCTAACTTTTCAGCTAGCGCGCGAATTTCTGCAGCGCCCAGCAAGGTCATAAAGTTGATCCTGCGGCAAAGGAACCGAAAATCCGCTCAGCATTATCAGAAAGTGCTTGCGCCAAAGTTCCAACGCTTTCATTACGTTCTTCGGCCATGGCGCGGACAATATTTGCAATCTGCGCTGGGGTATTAAGTGCACCGCGGTTCGGCATTGGTGCTAAAAATGGTGAATCAGTTTCGACTAATAATTGTTCATACGGAACTAACTTCACCGCATCGCGCAAGGCGGGTGCGTTCTTAAAAGTTAAAGTACCTGCGAAAGAGAGTATGTATCCGCGATCAATACAGATCTTGGCCATCGCCACATCTCCTGAGAAGCAGTGAAAAACCGTTTTCTCTGGTGCGCCAACTTCCAGCAATATAGATAGAACATCATCGTGCGAATCGCGATCGTGGATTACCAAAGCTTTCTTTGTCTTCTTCGCCAACTCAATATGCCACTTAAAGGAATCCTGTTGGCGCTTGCGAAGTTCTGGCGGTGTCCGGAAATAATCCAGACCGGTTTCACCGATCGCCCGAACTCGCGGATGAGATGCAAGTTCTTCAATTATCTTGAGATCTGCAACCATATCCGCAACTATCGGCGCTTCGTTGGGATGCAACGCGACGGCTGCCAAAACGCGATCGTCGAAATGTTCTGCTGCTGCAACGCACCATTTAGATTGCTCTGCTGAATAGCCAACTTGTACAACGCGATCAACGCCGGCTGCTTTAGCATCATCTAATGCTTGTCTTACTGCATCTGAATCTGGCGCGCTATCTGTGACAATTTCTAAATGCGCGTGAGAATCAACCGTTGCAACCGGCAAGGGTTTTGGCGCTGGTGCCAGCGGGCGATCAATATCGCGATTGTGGCGATCTGCCATAGAAAATTACTCTTTAATCTCGAGACGTGGAAAGAGCACTGGAGTCTTAGTCACGATAGTTCCTTCTGGCAATTGTCCCCAAGTCGCAACATCAGAAATAACTTGTGCACCAAGTGCTCCAATTGATTTATTTGCACCCAAACTCTCCCAGAGAATTTCCGTTGTGCCAGGCATTACTGGATGCAATAAGACAGCAAGTGCGCGCAAAGATTCAGCGGTGTTATATAAAACAGCGTTGAGTTCGCCCCGATTTGCTTCATCTTTAGCCAATATCCAAGGCTCTTTCTCGGTGACATAGCCATTTACCTTCTTGCAGAAATCCATAACCGCAGTGATTCCACCTTGGAAATCTAACTTCACTATCGCCGCATCTGCCTTAGCGACAGTTGCCGCAAGTGATTCAGCTAAACCAGCATCGGTGGCAACTGCAGGAACTTTGCCTTCACAGTATTTTTCAATCATCGCAGCTAAACGTGAGGCTAAATTGCCAAAGTCATTTGCTAGCTCAGATGTGTAACGCGCAGACATATCTTCCCAAGAGAAAGAACCATCGCTGCCGAAGGGAATTGCCCGCAAGAAGTAGTAACGGAAAGCATCTACACCGAAGTGATCGGTGATATCTGACGGCGCGATTCCGGTGAGCTTGCTCTTGCTCATCTTCTCGCCGCCGACCAGCAACCAACCGTGAGCAAAAACTTTCTTTGGTACTTCTAAGCCTGCTGCCATCAACATCGCCGGCCAGATAACTGCGTGGAAGCGCAAAATATCTTTTCCGACTAAGTGAACATCTGCGGGCCAAGTGTGTGCGAATTTCTTGCCGCCTTCACTATCTGGCGCATCGGTTAAGCCCACCGCTGTTGCGTAGTTAAGCAATGCATCAAACCAAACATAAACAACTTGATCGGTATCCCACGGGACGGGAATTCCCCAATCAAATGTTGAACGAGAAATTGAAAGATCGGATACTCCACCTTCTAAGAAAGATACAACTTCATTACGCGCACTTTCTGGTTGGCAAGCATCGGGATTTTTACGGTAGTGCTCAAGAAGCGGTTCGACAAAAGCGGAAAGTCGGAAGAACCAGTTATTTTCATTGACTAATTCGATTGGCTTGCTGTGGATCGGACATAGTTTCTGTCCATCGGCTTCAATTAGATCGCCCGGTAATTTAAATTCTTCGCACCCAACACAATATGGTCCTTCATATTTACCGGCATAAATGTGTCCGGCATCTTTAAGTGATTGCAAGAACTTTTGAACGCGCTCAGTGTGACGGGGTTCAGTCGTACGAATGAAATCATCATTAGCGATATTTAACGCTGTCCAGTTAGGTTTCCAGGCATCTTTTACTAAACGATCGACCCAAGCTTGCGGCGCAACGTTATTTTCTTCTGCGGTGCGCATTACTTTCTGTCCGTGCTCATCTGTTCCGGTTAAGAACCAAACTGATTCACCGCGTTGGCGATGCCAACGAGTCAGAACATCGCCAGCCACTGTTGTATATGCATGGCCGATATGCGGCGCATCATTTACATAGTAAATCGGCGTTGTTAGATAAAAGGACTTCACGAGCGCATCTTATTCGCATCAACTACCGCTGCATAAACGATTCGCTTAGGAAGGTCGAATTCATCTGCCACCGTGGATATTGCGCTCTTTCGGTCCATTCCCGCAGCCTCAAATTCACGTACTCGGGCGACCATATCTTCAGCAGATTTTTCTGCCGTACCTACTTCGGCTCCCGCAATAACTAGCGTTATCTCACCCAGTACTTCTTTGCTTTCCGCCCATTGCAAAAGTTCAGCGATTGAGCCGCGAATGGTTTCTTCATAAGTTTTAGTCATCTCGCGACAGATCGCGCCAGGGCGTTCGCTGCCAAAGATAGTTTTTGCATCTTGCAGAGATTCAACTAAGCGATGCGGAGCTTCAAAGAAGACCATCGTGCGTTCTTCAAATCGCAGCGCCTCGAAAGTTGCCTGCCTTGCGCCAAGTGCGCGAGGAGTAAAGCCTTCAAAGGTGAAACGATCGGTTGCTAAACCAGATAGCGCAATTGCCATTACTGGTGCACTTGGTCCAGGAATTACCCTGACTTCTAAATTCTCAGCCATGGCATCGCGGGCTAATCGAAAACCGGGATCACTTATCGTTGGCATACCAGCATCGGAAACAACTAAAACATTCTTTCCGGATCGCAGATATTGCAAAATCTCTTCACTTCGCTCAGTTTCATTTCCATCGAAGAAAGAAATTACCTTGCCGGTAAATGTCACGCCGATATCTGAACATAAGCGATGAAAGCGGCGAGAATCTTCGGCGGCGATAATTTCTGCACCGGCGATTGCATCTTTTAGGCGCGGGCTCGCATCAAGGGGATTTCCCAGAGGAGTCGCCGCCATCGTTAAAGCCATAGGTACATCCTCTCAGTACGCTACGCATGTGAAAACCCGCATCGGCGTTGGAGCTATCGCCTTAGCCGCACTCGTTCTTCGCTTGCTGCACTTAGGAACTCCCAAAGGTTTTATATTCGATGAGGTTTATTACGTTGATGGTGCGCGCGACTATCTGGTGCACGGCGTTGAAGTAACCGGCAAGGCACCTGAATTTGTCGTCCATCCCCCAATCGGCAAATGGTTAATTGCTCTAGGCATCAAAATATTCGGCGATAACGAGTTTAGCTGGCGTTTTATGGGAGCGTTGCTCGGATCCGTAATGGTCATATTGATCGCACTTATTGCGCAGCGTTTATTCCGAAGCGCATTTCTAACAATTTCCGCCAGCGCACTAATGGCGATGGATGGTTTAGCGCTCGTACATTCACGAACCGCTTTACTAGATATTTACTTATCTTTCTTTGTACTGCTTGCGACTTACTTCTTTGTTATGCGCTGGCATTGGTGGGCCGGACTGGCACTGGGGTTGGCAATCGCAACCAAGTGGAGCGGGCTATATTTTTTGGCGCTCTTTGCAGTCATTGCACTTTATCGCGCATTTACGCATCACGCAGGACGCGAACTTATAAAACCAACTTTAAAAACTTTTCTGCAATATGCAGTTCTTCCAATTTCAATTTACCTTACTTCTTGGAGCGGTTGGTTCGTGTCAAACCGAGGCTGGGCGCGTGATTACTCTTCTAATATATTTATTTCATTCTTTCATTATCACTCACAGATGCTGGGTTTTCATACCGGCTTAGTTGAAAATCACGCTTATCAAGCGAATCCTTGGAGTTGGCTAGTGATGGGGCGGCCAACTTCTTTTTATTACCAATCTCCTAAAAGCTGCGGCGCAGATAGTTGCGCCCAAGAAGTCTTAGCGCTGGGAACTCCATTTTTATGGTGGGTAGGCACGATTGCAGTTGCTGTTGTTCTCGGTTTTTGGATTAAATCTTTTGCTCAGAAACGTTATGAACCATCGCTAAATATTATTATCGCCGGACTCACTGCGGGATACCTACCTTGGTTCTTCTTTCAAAAGCGCACTGTCTTCTCGTTTTACGCAATTGTCTTTGAGCCATTTTTAATTCTTGCAATTATTTACTGCGCTTATGTTGCCCTGCTGCACTTTAAAAATAGCCGAAATACCTATATTTTCATTGGAGCCATTGGTGCGGCGATATTTTTAAACTTTATCTACTTCTTGCCTTTATTTACCGGCGATGTAATTACTTATGAGGCTTGGCAGGCCCGTATGTGGCTGCCTTCCTGGATCTAACCGTTATTCGTTAGCCGCGCGATTATCTTTAAGACGAGCGACCGCTTCATCGGCTAGCTGCTGATCAAATATCTCATCTCTAGATGGTGCAGCTGCAGCAAGTGCTTCGCGTTCGAGTCTCTCTTGTTCTTCACTCCACTGTCCTGGCGTTGTTAGATCAAGTACCCGTTTTGGAACAATCGCCTTTGGAGCATTTACATAAGTAGGTACCGGAACAGAATTTGGTTGCCATTCTCCACGAGCGGCGGCGCTACCTTTCGGCAAAATTGTTACACGCGTTAATTCGCGTTCAGTAAGCGGGATCCAATGTTCAGTGTTCTGCTTTGGAGCGACTACATCTGACAAGTTTGTTGTTGATACACCAGCGGTGCTGCGATGCAATTGGTTTACACGACGGCGTTGCGCGCGTTCGGTATTGCTCTGATGGCGAACAAGCGCCAAATACATTACAAAGGCAACTACCGGGATTCCGACAAATGAAATTGCAAGAGTTTGCATAATCGCACCCACTATCGTCATAACGAATGAAACTGTAATTAGTAAGAAAATAATTCGACGGCGCAGAAGTTGTTGCGCAACTTTTGCAACGTGATCTAAATCTGTGTGAATGACTCCGGTTCCAGAACTTCCACCAGGAGAACTGCTAGCAACAATGCGAAGTGCGCTTTTATATCTTTCGACGCTCTTTCCGGAGAATTCATTTCTATCGTGGACCCAGCGTGGGAGGAAGTAAGCCACCCACATGCCAATGATCGAGAGATAGATGATTCCTGAAGCCATGATTGACCAAGGTTAGACGAGCGCCCCGCTTAGTCTGTGGATTTAGAGGGTTAAATAACCTGAGTATTTTCTTTCACGAAACAGACATGGTCACGCCAACTTCCATCTATATGTAAGTAACGTGCTCGCGCACCCTCAAAGATATAGCCAGCCTTTTCAGCTACCCGAATCGATGGCAGATTTTCGGGGCGGATATTTATTTCAATCCGATGCAACTTAAGGGTTTTGAAGCCAAATTCGGTAACCGCCTGCACTGCCTGCGTTGTAAATCCGCGATTGGCATAGGCGCGATCAATCCAATAACCGATATGGGCACCGCGCATTGCACCGTAAAAAACTCCACCCATTGTTATCTGGCCGATCAAATTCTTACCTTGGCTATTTACATGCCAGATCGCGAGAGAATAAGAACGCCCCTGCCGACCTTCGCGGCGATGCCAACTGACCATTTCGAAGAATGTGGGCAGATCTTTAGATCCAGTCTCACCAGGCACTTGTGGCAGCGTAGCTTCCCATTCGGCGAGCCAATCACGATTTTCATTTCGAAGATTTAACCAACGTTTGCGATCGCGCCAACGAAGTGGTTGAAGAATTAACTCACCAGCTTCGAGATGTACCGGCCAATTCTCTGACATTTATCTAATCCAGCTTTAAATATAGCGACGTTCGAGTACAACTACGGTGACATCTGAACCTGCCGCGATCTTTACATCGCCTTCGGGCACCGCGATAAAGGCATTGGCATCTGACAATGTGGTTTGTTCATCTTGAACGCTAGAGCCTTGCGAGAGAAGCGGCATAACAGATTTACCATCTTCTGATAACACTGCTCGGATATAAGAGCGGTGATCGCTCGTCGAAGTTATTGCTTTCTCAAGTTTGGCTTTGACTGATGGTCTATGAATTGTCGATGCGCCCAGCATGGTGCGAATCATGGGGCGGATAAACAATTCAAAAGAGATATAGGCAGCAACTGGATCACCCGGCAGGGTGACGACCGGAGTTTTATCCGGACCAATAACCCCAAAATTATGTCTTCCGCTAGATTCAATTGCGATATCTACAGTCGTGATCTCACCCATTGCCGCCAAAGTTCGCGTGATTAAATCAAAGGAATCATCTTTACGTTCGCCACTGATGATAATTAAATCGGCACGTACCAGTTGATCTTCAATAACTGCTTGCAGTTGCGCTTCATCATCTGGAATTGTGTGTACTCGATATGCGACTGCACCGACTTCGCGCACTGCGGTTGTAAGAAGCCAGGAGTTTGTTTCATACTCTTCGCCTTCCTTTAACTCTTTACCTGGTTCGACCAGATCTGGCCCCGCAGATAGAACAACTACGCGGGGATGCGGGCGAGTTGGCAGATGATCGCGACCAATTGAGGCAGCTAAACCAATTTGAGTAGACCGAATACGTGAACCAGATTTCAAAACCAGGCGTTCACCGGCGTAGATATCTTCAGCGAGCGTTGCACCGTGTGCATCAAGTAGCGACATATTGAATGGTTCAAGCGGTCGGCATATCGCAATAAGACTGGAGAGGAACTCATCCACGCGCATACGGTCTGGCATAATCAGCAACAATACTTCTTGAGTAACCAAATATTGGGGATTTACGTGAGCGCATCGAGTGAGAAATCCGATCTCCGCAATCGCTATCGCTTTGAACGGCGCGAAAGATATCTAGATCACTCATTTTCTTACCTTGCGACTTCACTTGAATTTGCAAAAGCATCGAATATTGCAAGTTACATCTCTTATGGGGATGAACCAAGTACTTCAGATTTAAATACCGCGCTTCTCAAGAGCGGAAAGAATCTATATCTGCCAAGAATTATCGGGAATGAACTTGAATGGGTGCGTTGGGATGGCGATACCAGTCAGCTAATTCCCAGCAAGTTATCTAGAAACGTTTTGGAGCCATCTGGTCCAGCGGTTTCTGACCTATCGCTTATTGAATTAATAATTGTTCCAGCACTTCGGATAGATCGATCTGGTTATCGTTTGGGGCAAGGTGGTGGGTTTTATGATCGGGCGCTTTCAAAGTTAAGCGCGTGGAGTATTGGGTTGATCCATCCTGATGAAATTTCTAGCGAAGATCTGCCGCGCGAAAGCTTTGATATTCCGCTCAACGCTGCCGCTACACCTGATTTATTGCTACGTTTTAAAAATTAATTAACAGGTAAGTTTCGCGCCATCACGATTCGCTGGATTTGATTGGTGCCTTCATATATTTGCGTAAGTTTGGCATCGCGCATCATTCGTTCGACTGGATAGTCCGAAACGTATCCATATCCACCTAATACTTGCACCGCATCTTGCGTTACCTTCATCGCAACATCGCTGGCAAAGGTTTTGCTGGCTGCCGAGAAGAATTTAAGGTCTTTATCCCCGCGTTCGCTGCGAGCCGCAGCCGCATAAGTTAATTGGCGCGCTGCTTCGATATTCATCGCCATATCAGCCAACATAAATTGAACGCCTTGGAAATCAAAGATCTCTTTACCGAATTGTTTGCGCTCGTGTGAATATTTCGCGGCTACATCGAGCGCACCTTGGGCAATTCCCAAAGCTTGTGCGGCGATGGTAATCCGGGTGTGATCGAGGGTATCCATAGCTAGCGCAAATCCCCCACCGACTTCACTGATTCGACGATCATCACCGATAGTTACATTATCGAAATAAACTTCGCGAGTTGGGGATCCTCGAAAACCCATCTTCTTCTCCGGCGCTCCAAATGAAACTCCGGCATCAGATTTTTCAACTATAAATGCGGTAATACCTTTAGAGCCTTTACTTGGATCAGTCTGGGCAATGACTGTGTAGAACTCTGAGATTCCAGCATTTGAAATCCACTTCTTGCTTCCATTAAGTATCCAGTTATCGCCGTTGCGCTCAGCTTTTGTTCTAAGTGCAGATGCATCAGAACCTGCTTCTGATTCAGAAAGGCAATAAGAGAAACCACTTCCCTTTGCCAATTGCGGCAGCCAACGCTCTTTCTGTTCTTTACTTCCACTTAAAATCAACGGCAGTGATCCAAGTTTATTTACCGCGGGGATTAAAGATGATGATGCACAGACGCGAGCAACTTCTTCAATAATTATCACGACAGCCAGCGCATCTGCACCTTCGCCACCGAATTCGGTTGGTACGTGTGCAGCGCTTAAACCTGCTTTAAGCAACGCATCAGCTGCTTCTTGCGGAAAGCGATGATCTTCATCTACCGCAGCGGCATGTGGCGCAATTTCTTTTTCGGCTAGCGCACGGACGCTTGCGCGCAAATCGTTGTATTCAGATGGCAGCGAATACAGTTCATTAGTTGTCATTTATCTAGTTCCGAATCCTTGGCCGCTAAAGAAGTTAAGTAGGCATTATATTGAGCAAGTTCATCCGGTTCACCCATGGCTGCGAGTCGCGCTTCATTTCGGTCTATCCGTCTAGTTTCGCGATTGTCATCACGCATCCATTGAATAAAAGTGGCGACTAGGGCTAACAGAATTGGAATTTCTCCCAGCGCCCAAGCAATGGATCCGCCTGCGTGCTGATCTGCGAGTAAATCTAGATTCCAAGGAGTCTGCAAAGATGCGAAATAACCTTGATCGATCAGAGTAGAAGTTGAAAGTAAGGCGATCGCGAAGAATGCGTGGATACTCATTGCTGCAAAGAGAATGACAATTCGCACGATGTGCGGCACTTTTCTCGGGTTGGGATCGATGCCGATGATTACGTGAAAGAAGAGAATGCCGGCTAAGAGAAAATGCACATTCATTACCAAGTGGCCAAGGTGCGATTGCATCATATTTCCAAATAACGGCGTCATATAAAGGGCGAAGAGCGAACCATCGAAGATCGCCAAAATAACAACTGGATTTGTAAAAACTCCAGCGGGCTTGGAATGTAAAAGCGCGATCAGCGTGCCACGTACGCCACGTTCTTCTTCATTTCGCCCCTGAGGCAAAGTACGTAGCGCCAAAGTTATTGGTGCGCCTAAGACAATTCCTATCGGAGCGATCATGCCCAGCGCCATATGCGCAACCATGTGATACTCAAAAGAGAATTTAGCGTAGACACCTAAGCCACCACTTGTTGCGTAATCAATCACGCTAATTCCGAGCGCAAAGGCGACGGTACGCCCGACTGGCCATTTATCACCGCGGCGCGACAAGATAACGACGCCTCTTATATAAAGTGCTACTGCAGTTATTAAAATGCCGATCATTAAAGCATCTGGGTCATAAAGTGAAATTAAGCGCCAAAGATTTGGCGAAGGCGGTGTAGTAATACCTGCGATTGCTACGCCAGGATCCAAAATTTCGCTCTCACCACGCGATGGTGGCTGCATATTTGAAAGACGAGAACCAACCAATACCGCAACAAGCATGATGCTTACTTCAACAATTAGCAGGCGACTTAAATTCTTAAGAGTTATCTGCCACTTACCCGATAATTGTTTGCGGTTTAGATATCCAAAGTAAATTAGTATCGCAGTGATAATAATTTTGAGAATAACCAAGCGGGCGTAGTTTGAATCCCAAGCGCTCTGAAAGTTAAGTCTGGCCCAAGCATTTGCGCTACCGCTTGCTACAACTGCAATAACCGACCAAAGGGCTAGCGCACTAAAACGTGGCAGGGCGATAGCGCGGTCTTCAGCAGAAAGCACGGTTATTGCAATAAGCCCACCAACCCAGAAAGTAAGCGCAACAACGTGCACAATTAAAGAGCCAATGGCCAAGGCGTGAGAACCGCTAGATGCAGAGTGGCTGGCAAATATCGGCGCAATAACTGCAACTAAAGATAGGAGTAGAAGTGCGTTAGCAGCGGCTACGGTACGGACGCGCAAGACAATGGCAGAGATAATTAGCGCCAGGCAAAGTTGCACGAACATATATTTCCCAAGGTCAATCTGAGAAATAAAGGAACGTAAGGATGTTGCATCTAAAGCACCATTTATTGAGGTTCCTAAAATATTTGCCAGAGTTGTCAATATATTTAAGCTCTGCCCGATCGCCCAAACAAGTGCTGTTATCCCCGTTGCGCTCCGTAGCGCCTTTGCCGAATTTGATAACTTCCCGGCGCTGTCTATCAGGAAGAAGGCCATCGCCAATAAGAAGCCGATCGTCGCAAAACTGGCGGTAAGCGAAATGAATTTACCAACTGTGGTCAATGAAGTAATCAGTGGACCAGCAGAGTTTAGATCTGCTGCCAGAAGGGTCATCGCTCTTTAAAAATCTTTCGGGCATAAAGTGCAAGGGTGACCAGCACAACAAAGGAAGCCACAAGTAGCCCAATTGCAAAGAGGTTGGTTCCGAAATCGCTACCTTGCGATTTTGCCGGCGTTGAAGGTACAACTTCTTCTGGTGTAGAAATTGATGGCGTTGAGAAATTAAATATGAATGAACCTACGAGTGGAACATCCATTTCAGAGATGATGTTGTAACTAACTTTATACGCGCCCGATTCGGTGATCGGCTTCATCCCAATAATGATCTCGTTTTCTGCAACTGTAAGCGTTCCATCATCGACGCGACGTCCGGCAGGATCTGTCACTGTTATTTCATTTCCCATATCCATCGGCGTAATCTCAACTGTAATTGTGACGGCACTCGGTGCAACTTTTAAAGTTGCCCCGGCTATTGGTGATGTTGCAACGAGCGAATTAGCCAAGGCAGGACCTGTCATAAATACAGATATGCCAATTGCGCCAATAAGTGCCGCAATACGCTTCACTTTAAACCTGCCTTCGCTGCGAGAGTGGTCTCAATTCGCCTCTATAGTCTCACTTCCTTAGACTTATCCACTAGTCCCCAGGGATGTGATTTAGGAAAGGAGTGAGCACAAGTGCCTACATACCAATACCAATGTTCTGCCTGTGAACACGCCTTTGAAGCCTTTCAAAGCTTTTCTGAAGATCCACTGACTGTTTGCCCAGAATGCAAGGGCGAAGTCCGCAAAGTTTATTCAGCAGTCGGAGTCGTATTTAAGGGATCAGGTTTTTATAAAACAGATTCAGTGGCAAAACCTGCAACTCCAGTAACTCCTGCAAAATCCGATTAATTAATCGTCGTGATGTGGCGGTTTATCACCCTTAATTTCATCTTCTCGTCGTCGCGCGTCACTTTGATCTTCGCGCGGATCGCGTTCGTCATCAGTTGTTGCTGGGAAAAGTTCACTCACGATCTTCTACCTTCTAATTCCTAGGGCTAGTTCCAAAGAATCAAGTGCTAGTTCGAAATCTTCTGTATCCAAATGTCCACTCACAATTAGGCTGGTGGTGCCGTGTACGACCGACCAAGACAAGAGTTCGGCGCTGGAGCGTAATTTCTTATCCATTGATCCAGTTTCTACTAGATCATCCAAGCAATGAATAAGAGTTTTATATGCGCGATTTTCTTCACGTCCCTGGTCAACTGAAGATTCAATTAAGCAGAAATCACTGAACATAAGGTTAAAGAAATGTGGTTCCCGAATAGCCCATTCGAAATATGTTCTGCCTAAAATTCTGAATCGCTCTCTTGCGGCACGAGTGCCAGCGCCTGCAACCTTAGCGAGTTCGCGTTCTTGATAATCTGCCAGCTCTTCAAATAATGAGAACCCGAGCGCCGACAATAACGAGTTGCGGTCGGGAAAGTAATGATAAGCAGCGCTTGGGCTAACACCAATCTCTTGCGCAATCTGGCGAAGTGAAAGACTCTCCAGCCCATTCTTTTTAACAAATTTTCGTGCAGTGGTAATGAGGGCAACCTCAAGATCTCCGTGGTGATACTGATCACGAACCTTTGCGGTAGTCATAACCCAAGTATCTCCCTAATCTTGACAATGTTCAAATATACGCACTATCATCTGTACATTGTTCAGATAAGGGAGCTTAAGCGTGTTTGAGAAACTTGGTCATTTGCTAGTCCGCCGCAGCAAAGTTGTATTAATTGTATTTACGATCACGATCTTGGCCGCAGGAGGAATTGGCTCACTCGCATTTGGCAAACTCGATTCAGGTGGGTATTCAGATCTATCAAGTGAATCTTCACAAGCCGCCACTTATCTAACAGATAAATTTGGTGTAGTCGAACCAGTCGCCGTTCTTGTGGTCGATTCCGGTAATAAAGCGATAGATGATCCAGAAATTTCACAAGCTGCTATCGCACTTGAAAAGAAGCTTTCCCAAGTACCAGGCGTATCCAAAACTCTTTCCTTTTGGTCAACCGGCGGCGCTCCGAGTATGAAAGCAAGTGACGGGAAAGCTGCTTTCCTCTTTGCTTACGCAGATTTAAAAGGAACGGACTTTGATCAGCTTGGGAAAATCGGTGCACAAATTCAAGAAGAGTTTGATGGAGCTAATGGAGCCCTGACTGTTTATGCATCAGGTTCTGGGGTTATTGGCCATGCCATTAATCACAAGATTGAAAAGGATTTGCTGCTCGCTGAATCAATAGCTATCCCTTTGACTTTCTTATTACTCGCCTTTGTCTTCGGTGCACTTGTCGCTTCGGCGATGCCGCTCGTCGTTGGCGTAAGCGCGATTTTAGGCGCCTTCCTTATTATTTATATATTTACTCTCTTTACCAATGTCAGCATATTTGCACTTAACTTGATTACGGGACTCGGCCTAGGACTCGGCATCGATTACGCACTTCTGATGGTTAATCGCTTCCGCGAAGAATTGCATGCCGGAAAGAGCGTTGAAGATTCGGTTGTAGCAACGGTAAATTCTGCAGGCAAGACGGTCTTTTATTCTGGTCTAACAGTTCTGGTAACTTTGAGTGCACTTATCTTCTTCCCTCTCGACTTCTTAAAGTCATTTGGTTATGCCGGCGTTAGCGTTGTTTCGCTTGCTGTTATTGGTGCGCTAGTTCCGCTACCTGCGATTATGGCTCTCTTAGGCCATAAAATTGATAAGGGCGTAGTTCGCAAATCAGGAATTACTCCAAAAGAAGACGGTCGGTGGGCGCATACTGCACGCAATGTAATGCGCCATCCGATTCCAGTTGTTATCGGTTCTCTTCTCGTTTTGGGGATATTCGCCGCACCAATTACTAACATTGCATTTGCCCAAGTAGATTCCCGAGTTCTGCCGAAGAGTGATCCTGCTGCAATTGGCGCGGCAAAAATTCTGGAAAGATTTGATGGTTTTGAAGGAAGTCCGATTGAAGTTGTGATTCCAAATGGAGTTGGTCGCGAGGCGGAAGTAAGTGCTTACCTTGCCGAAGTTCAAAAGGTTGATGGGATAGCTCGAATATCTCCGATTGAGACTTACGGAAATGATCTACGAATAAAAGTTATCCCGTCAATGGCCTCACGCACGTTAGCTGCTGAAAAAATCATCCACGATATTCGCGATATTCCACGGCCTACCGGCACCTTAATTGGTGGCGCAGCCGCAGACTTCACAGATTCACAAGATGGCATCGCGAAAACTTTGCCGTGGGCGTTGGGATGGATCGCCTTCTGGGTAATGATTCTTATCTTTATTTTTACCGGTTCAATTATTCTTCCGATTAAAGCAGTACTTCTAAACGGGCTTTCTTTGGTGGCCACGCTTGGAGTAATTACTTGGGTCTTTATCGATGGACATTTGAAGTGGTTATTAGGTGACTTCACCGTGACTGGAGCTTTAGATACCGGAACAGTAATTCTTGTTGCCGTTGTTGTCTTCGGGCTTTCTATGGACTACGAACTCTTCTTGCTCTCACGTATTCGCGAAGAACACATGGCAGGCAAGAGCAACATCGAATCTGTCGCAGTCGGATTGCAACGCTCTGCTCGCATCATCACTGCAGCAGCTCTGCTCTTAGCAGTGGTCTTCGCAGCGTTCATGATCAGCGGAGTTACATCCATCAAGATGATGGGCTTCGGTGTTTCTTTCGCAGTGCTGCTTGATGCAACACTGATTCGAGCCTTATTGGTACCTGCCTTGATGCGCTTATTCGGTGAAAGTAACTGGTGGGCTCCAAAGCCGATGCGTCGCTTCACAATTACTCACTAATTTTTATATAAAGGTGACTGTCTCTATCCTTTAGGCATGGATCTCATCGCAACTCTGCAATGTGCGGATCAACCTGGCATTGTCCATGCGATGACTAGCGCCGTTTTAAACTGCGGTGGAAATATTATTGAGAACCAGCAATTTACAGATCACACAACAAATACTTTTGTAATGCGCACTCGCTTTGAAACCTCACAAGGCCTGGCCGCAGCCCAAGATAGCCTCAACGGTGAGTTAGGAAAGTTTGCGCCAGCGCTTCATATCCGTGAAACTGCCGATAAACCACGTGCGCTGATTTTGGTAACAAAAGAGAGCCACTGCCTACGCGATCTGATGTATTTGCTTGAACTCGGCGAACTTCCAATTGAAATCCCTTTAGTTGTATCCAACCGTGAGGATCTAAAACCACTCGTTGAATCACACGGTATTCCTTTTATGTATCTGCCAATTGACGCGGGCAATAAGGCGGCGCAAGAGAAAGTTTTGCTCGCTAAAGTTAAAGAGCTACAGATCGATTTTGTGGTCTTGGCGCGTTATATGCAGATACTGTCGGCAGAATTTTGTAACGCGATGCCCGGAAAAATTATCAATATCCATCATTCGTTCTTGCCCGGATTTAAGGGCGCTAAGCCTTACCACCAAGCGCACGAACGCGGCGTAAAGATAATCGGCGCAACCGCGCACTTTGTGACTGCAGATTTAGATGAAGGTCCAATCATTGAACAAGATGTTGCTCACGTGACACATTCATCTACGCCAGATGAGTTGATTGCACTTGGTCGCGATATCGAGCGCCGCGTACTTGCAAAAGCGGTAAAACTTTATGCCGAAGATCGCATCTTCATTGTTGGTCAACGCACAATTATCTTTAGCTAATTTTACTTAATTGTGTCCCCGGCGGGAGTTGAACCTGCGACCTACCGCTTAGGAGGCGGTTGCTCTATCCACTGAGCTACGGGGACCTATACGAATTAACTTGGCAAAGGTTATCGCTATGGCTAACCTAGGTGTAACACGCTCAATAACGAACGTGCGGATTACGGAACGAAAGGCCACCCATGAAAGCGCTCGTTATCGGCGCAGGCGGAGTTGGCAGGGCAATTGCAAATATCGCATCGCGACGTCCATTTATTACCTCAATGGTTATTGCAGATCGCAACCTGTCCCGCGCAGAAGATGCGGTTGTTAGAGTAAAGGACCCTCGATTTTCTGCGGCTGAAGTAAATGCTGCAGAGTTGGAAGATATCCGCGCACTAATCCGTAAGGCCAACCCAGATATCGTTATTAATGCGGTAGATCCACGCTTTGTCATGCCAATCTTCTTAGCTTGTGAAATTGAAAACAAGAATTACATGGATATGGCGATGTCCCTATCTCGTCCTCATCCACATTATCCAAACTCTGAAACTGGCGTAAAACTTGGCGATGAACAGTTCGCACGCGATTGGAACTGGTGTGAAAGAGGAATTTACGCTCTAGTTGGAATGGGTATTGAACCTGGGATGAGTGATGTCTTTGCAAAATATGCATCCGAACATCTCTTCTCACGTATCGATGAAATTACTGTCCTCGACGGTTCAAATTTAGTTGTAGAAGGAGCTGATTTCGCTCCATCATTTTCTATTTGGACAACTATTGAAGAGTGTTTGAATCCTCCTTTAGTTTGGGAAGATGGACGTGGCTGGTTTACAACTGAGCCATTTAGCGAACTTGAAGTCTTTGATTTTCCAGAAGGAATTGGACCGGTTGAATGCGTAAATGTGGAGCACGAGGAAGTTGTTCTGATTCCACAAAAAGTTGATGCCAAGAAAGTGAATTTCAAGTACGGGCTTGGTGCGCAATTTATTACAACGTTAAAGACAATTCATATGCTCGGTTTAGATCGTAAAGAAACGGTAGAAGTTCAAGGCCACTCCGTTTCACCGCGAGATTTGTTGGCGGCATCACTACCCGATCCTGCAACACTTGGTTCGCGCATGAAAGGTAAAACTTGTGCAGGAACTTTGGTTAAGGGACTCGATAAGAGTGGTAAACCATTTGCCTGCTACATGTATAACGTCGTAGATAACGAATGGTCTATGGCAAATTACGGTGACCAAGCAGTTGTGTGGCAGACCGCGATCAATCCGGTGATTGCCATGGAGTTATTGCATAACGGATCTTGGAAGCCTGAAGGCGTCAACGGCCCAGAGTGGTTTGCTGCGAAGCCTTTCCTGGATTTACTCGAAGAGTATGGAACTACTTGGCACATCCGCGAGGAATCAATCACTGGAATCTCAATTGAGGAGTTAGCCATTTAAGAAGTGGTGAACTCAAATGGCTAAAGAACTTAACTTTGACGTAGTCGTTATTGGTTCGGGCTTTGGTGGTTCAGTTACCGCTCTGAGATTGCGCGAAAAGGGTTACTCAGTCGCGGTTTTGGAGGCTGGCAAAAGGTTTGCCGATAAAGACTTTCCGAAGACTTCTTGGCGGGTTAATAAATTTCTCTTCGCACCACAACTTGGTTGTTACGGAATCCAGCGAATTCACTTTCTGCCCGATGTTTTAGTGCTCTGTGGCGCAGGTGTTGGTGGTGGATCTTTGGTCTATGCAAATACTTTGTACCAACCTGGCGATAAATACTTTCAAGATTCGCAATGGGCGCATATAACTGATTGGAAGCGCGAACTTGAGCCTTGGTATGACCAAGCACGGCGCATGCTGGGAGTGGAAGATAATCCTTATTTTTCACCGAGTGATGCTGCAATGAAAGTTGCCGCAGAGAAAATGGGAGTTGCTGATACTTTTAAAATGGCGCCGCTTGGTATCTACTTTGGAAAAGGTGAAGGTAAACCAGCGAGTGATCCTTATTTCGGAGGCAAAGGTCCAGATCGAGTGGGCTGCACAAATTGCGGTGAATGTATGACTGGCTGTCGCCACAACGCAAAGAACACCTTGCCAAAGAATTATCTGGGGCTGGCCGAGGGGGCTGGCGCGCAAGTATTTCCAATGACGACTGTTACTGAATTTTCAGAACGCACAGATGGCAAATGGAGAGTTAAAACTGTAAAGACTGATAGCTGGGATGGATCGCGCGGCACCACATTTATCGCGGCAGATCTAGTTGTAGCAGCTGGCACATTTAATACCCAGAAACTTCTGCATAAGATGAAGCGAAAGAATTTGCCAAAACTTTCCGATCGTCTGGGCGAGCTATCGCGGACTAACAGTGAAGCCTTAACGGGTGCTCTGATGGATAGCCGAGAAATAGATTTCAGTCGCGGCGCCGCAATAACTTCTTCGTTCTTTCCGGATGAAAGTACCCACGTAGAACCTGTGCGTTACGGCAAAGGCAGTAATTTTATGGGGTTGTTGCAAACGATAATGACTGATGGTTTTACTGGAAAAGAACGGCGCAAGCATTGGGCTAAGCAATTCATTGCCCGGCCATCCTTATTGGCTCGGATAATTGATGTGCGCCACTGGAGCGAGAAGACAGTGATTGCCCTTGTTATGCAAGATGTAGATTCTTCAGTAACAGTTAAAGGTAAGCGCGGCATATTCGGCTTTAAGTTAACGTCGAAGAACAACAGCGATCACCCGAATGCCACTTATATCCCCGCTGCCAACGAAGCGGTGCGACATATCGCCAATGAATATGGCGGAATCGCTGGTGGTCATATTGGGGATCTAATAAGTGCTCCATTTACTGCGCACTTTGTTGGTGGTTGTGTAATTGGTAGCGATGAAAAAAGTGGAGTGATCGATCCTTATCATCGCGCCTTTAACTATCCGACTTTACATATAGTGGATGGTTCAACCATTACAGCAAACTTGGGAGTTAATCCTTCTCTGACAATTACCGCCCAGGCAGAGCGCGCAATGTCACTCTGGCCAAATAAAGGTGAATCGGATCAACGTCCCGAACAAAGCGCGCCATACAAGTATCTTCAACCCATAAAACCTAACGATCCAGTTGTGCCGATTGGTGCACATGGCGAACTTAGATAGCGGAGGCGTTATGAAAAAGCTAGCTTTAGTTACTGGGGCATCTTCCGGAATCGGAGAGAGTTTTACTCGTTTACTAGCCGCTGCAGGTTTTGATTTGGTTTTAGTCGCTCGTGATGAAGTTAGGTTAAACGAACGCGCCGCTGGGCTAAAAGAAAAGTTTGGGGCTAATTCCATAGTCATAGTTACGGACTTAGCGACAGAATCTGGTTGCACCAAAGTTGAAGAGTTTATTGCAAAAAACGATGTTGAAGTCTTGATAAATAACGCGGGCTTTGGAATCAATAAGGCCTTCACCATAAGCGATCTTGCTAAAGAAGAAGAGGTTTTAAAGGTTCTGGTTCGCACCCCAATGAGGCTGATGCACGTTGCACTTCCAAAAATGAAAGAGCGAAATTCTGGCGTTATTATCAATGTTTCATCGGTTGCCAGTTTTATTGCAGGCGGTGCCTACAGCGCCTCCAAGTCATATTTAACTGTCCTATCTGAATCTCTACACACTGAACTTTCTGCAACGAATATAAAGGTTTCAGTGTTATGTCCGGGATTTACTCGAACTGAATTTCATCAACGCGGCAGAATGAAGATGGCCGGACTTCCGGAATTTATGTGGCTAAATTCTGATGTATTAGTTGCAAAAGCTTGGAAAGATGCCCTCGCGGGTAAAGCGGTATCCGTACCTGGATGGCAGTACAAAGTATTAGTTGGAGTTATATCTCTTGTGCCCAGATCGATGGTCAGGCGCCTCGGAATGAACCTACGAGTTAAGCAGAGGTAATTCACACGAATTTCACTGCTTACATCCTTAATATGGGCCTCGCAGTTCGCTAATATTGGCCAATAATCAATGGAGGTTTTCATGTTTCGCAAGGTCCTCGTCGTAGTCGGTGCTGCAGCTCTAGTTGCTGCCTCAATCACCGCCGTGCCAGCTGGCGCCGCGACCAAGATCAGCAATGGCGCTTCTTGCAGCAAGTCAGGTGCAACAACCAAAGTAAGCGGTTCTTCATATAAATGTGCCAAGAATCCTTTGGTAAAGAATTCAAAGTTAACTTGGTTATCACTTGACTGTATTAATACTGCAAATACTTATGTGAAGGCTGTAGCAAACTTGCCAAAGATTAAGACTGCAACCGAGGCAACAGTTGCCAAGCTAGATGAAGATATTGCCAAGCAAGCGTTGCAGGTAGAAAAGGCAAATAAGTTAATCCCGGAATACCAATCAAAGATTGACACTATTACTGCAGCGCTAGTAATTTTAAAAGCAGATGCCGTTAACTTAGCCAAGAATAAGAAAACTATTGATAGCTACAATTCAGCGGTGCGTAATTATCAGGCAGCCATTAAGGCTTTTTCAACAGTTGGCAAGCAGAGCGATCGCAGTAAGACAGCTCGGGCACAAGCGCTAAGCCAATATGAGAATTCAAAGACTGATATTGAGACCACCCTCAGTATGGCTAAGTTGATCTGTACCAAAGGTTTTTAATACCAACTAAATCTGAGGTTTCCCCTATTAATCCGCGGGGTTCGGTTCCTTTAACTTTTGCTGGTGATATTTCACCAAATAGCTAAGTGGCTCCCCGGATCTTTATTGGTTATACATATTCTGCTGCGACTATTTACAGCCGAACCAACCATTGCTAAAGATTTAATTTTTTATAACGCGATTGTTCTAGTTTCTGTACTGGGACTATTTCAAGCACCGCTGCACAACGATCCTCTATCAGTCGCTTTTTTTACACTTGCGACCGCATCTTGGGGTATCGGATCAATTACATCGAGCTTAAGTCAATTCTTTAACTTTGGTGGCCACGAACAATTGGTTTCGAATCTTGCATATTCAGCCTTCTATCCATTCGCCTTCATCGCCATTCCCAGAGCGATAGGAAAAGGAAAGAGATTGCAAGCGATCGATTTACTAGATTCGGCCATATTTGGCCTTGGTTTTACTTCAATTATCGCTGCCTTATTGCTAAAAAAATTAGTTGGAGAATCAGACCTGGGATACTTTTTCTCACTCCTCTATGTCATAGCTGACATTGCGTTAATAGTAATAGTCCTTACGAGTTCAGCTCTCTCTAAAATTTCACTGCGCTTAACTCTGATTATCGCTGGGATGTTTGCATTTACATTGACTGATTTCTACTACTTATGGTCGCAGATTCAAGGCCTTTATCGATTTGGACAATTTAGCGACGAAGGTTGGTTGATTGGGCTAGCTCTAATTTCGCTTTCTTTCTGGTATCTGCCAAATGAAAGTAAGGCGCAGGGCAAGATCCATCCTGCGTTAATCGCGATCTCCATCTTTATCAGCCCAACGCTCTTATCTGCGATTGCGCTACGCCCCGATTATTTCCCTACCTATGTAGTCATCCCAACTATCGCTACTCTCTTATTGGCATTTATCCGCATGACTTTAGTAATTCGCCAGGCTAACAATTTGGGAGAAGAGAAAGTATTGGCGCGCACCGATGAATTGACTGGTTTGCCTAACCGTCGCAGGCTAATTGCAGAACTTTCTACCTTCAACGACGTGGAAGGTGCTCTGCTGCTACTGGATTTAGATGGATTTAAGCCAGTCAATGATCTTTATGGACACGAAATGGGAGACCGTATCTTGCGCCAAGTGGCACAAAGATTTAGTCGCTCACTTCCGAGCGGTGCAATCTTGGCAAGATTAGGTGGCGATGAATTTGGAGTGATTGCCACAGGTAGCGATGAGGCAACTTTGGAATTAGCCAGCGCTTTAAAAGCCACTTTAAGTTATCCCTTTATTCTTGATGGGAAGAGAATTTCTATCAGCGTAAGTATCGGACACGTCCGTAACGACGGTGACGGAGATTTACTGCATCGAGCGGATTTAGCGATGTATGAAGCAAAGCGCGCTAACGCGGCTGCTCGGGCTTATCTTCCTTAATCTCTTGCAAGCGTGCTAGTGATTCCAACCTTTCAACTGCGTGATCGACAATGCGTTCGCTATATCCCTTGGAATAACCATCTAGATATAACCAAGGCTCGTGAATTTCGGCAGACGACAAGTGAGCGAGTTCTGGGACATATTTGCGGATGTAATCCCCGTTTTCGTCGAAACGTTTACCTTGTTCAATTGGATTAAAGACGCGGTAATACGGTGAAGCATCTGTGCCGCATCCAGCGGTCCATTGCCAGCCATGAGCGTTTGATGCAACGTCGTAATCAACTAAATGTTCGGCAAAGAAGCGTTCGCCTAGCTGCCATTCCAGATGCAAATCCTTTACTAAAAATGAGGCTACGACCATTCGTGTGCGATTGTGCATCCAACCTTCACGAACTAATTGGCGCATCGCAGCATCTACAAATGGGTACCCAGTCTTGCCTGAGCACCATGCTTTAAATTGATCACCAGGCTCGTCATAGCGCATCTGGTTGAAACGCGCTGCGTAATACTCAGTATCGGTATTTGGATTGTTAAAGAGAACATCAGCATAGAATTCACGCCAAGCAATCTCTTTCCGGAAAGTATCGTGCGCCTTACTTTCACCAAGATTTGCCAAGAGAGTTCGCGGGTGAATCTCACCAAACTTTAGATAAGTGCTCATCTTTGAGGTTCCATCAATACCTGCAAAGTTACGGTTTTCGTCATAAGAGTCCAGACCTTTTTTTGCAAATTCTTTAAAGCGAGAAAGTGCAGCAGTTTCTCCCGCTTTAATAACTTCAACTCCGTCAGGCATCACAAAGTCAGGAAAGTCGCGATATTTTGTAGGTGGAATGGGAGCCTTAATGTCCTTGGGAGTTTTTGCTGGTGCGCGCCACCCATGAACTAACCAAGCGCGATAAAACGGAGTGTAGACGCGATAAGGGGTTCCATCACTTGGTTTAAGAACTCTTCCGGGCTTTACCGCATACGGGCTGCCAGTTCTAATCAATTTAATACCAGCAGATTCAACTCTGGCATCTCGGGCTGCGCCATATCTTTCATACTCATCTGAGATATGGATTTCATTAACTTTATATAGATCAATTAGTTCTTGCAGTACTTCTACTTGATCACCTTCAATGATATGTAATTTATTTCCGAGCGATTGATCTAGCGCTCGTAAGGATTCTCCCATATACGCTAAAAGTTTCTCCCCGGCTTCGGCGATTTGGGATTTATCTAGTATGAATAGCGGAATCACTTCGTCGCTAGATTCGATAGCTGCTAATAACGCTGGGTTATCACCGATACGTAGATCTCTGCGAAACCACATGATGCTGCGGCGTGGGGCGGACATTAGACTATTGTCGCACCATGGAGTTGATAAAGAGATATCAGATACGTGGCGTACCAGGTGAAGTCTCGCGCTTTGATTTCGCAGGCCGCACCGTTGAAATGTGGGCGCCGCAGGAGCCAAGTAGCCACTTGTTAATTGCGCATGACGGCCAAAATATCTTCGATGGCAAGACCTCAACCATTCGCGGTAAAACCTGGGAGATGGCACAACATGCTTTCAAAGTTAGCCACGAAGTTGGAATTACTCCCCCAGTGATAATTGCAGTTTGGCATAGCTCATCAAAGGCTGATCCAATGGGCCGAGCGAAAGATTTATCTCCCCAACAATTCTTTCAAGACGGTGTACCCGTAAATTATCCAAATATCACTGAAGCAGATTTAACGCATCTGCATGGAGATAAATATTTAGAAAGTTTCTTCAACACTTATGTTCCGCAATTGCTTAAATCTCTGCAATTGGAGATATCCGCAGATAACACCGCGCTGATTGGGTCAAGTATGGGCGGGCTATCTACGCTTTATGCCACATTTAAACACCCTGATAAATTTAAAACAGCACTTGCGCTATCACCACATTGGATCATCGGTGGTGATGCGCTTGTGCACCGAACTGTTAAAGAACTTCCGATCCCAGGAAGCCATAAAATTTGGATGAGTCGTGGCACAAAAGCGTTAGACGCTCAATACGAACCTTTTCAAGATTTAGCAGATGAGTTGATGTTGCAAAAGGGATATCGCAGCGATGTCGATTTCATCAGCAAGGTTTATAAGAAAACTGGACATAACGAAGCATCCTGGGCGAGTTACTTGGATCAGCCACTTCGTTTCTGGTTAAACGGTTAGATTTTAACTTTCATAATTTTAGAAGTTGCAATCTTTCCTGAAGTGTCTCTTGCAACTGCAATTACTTCAACTTCAGTTCCAGCCTTTAAACCTGCTTTAAGTAGGTAGGTACGGTAGAAACCAGATTTAGTCGCCGAATCTTTTACTGTGCGTTTTTCAGCTGTGCCTACTGAAATCCATTTCCCTCCCTTTTTTCTATATGAAAAAGCAACGGTGTTATATCCATTACCGGGGATGGTTGCAGTTAAGGCGATCCCATCGTGAAATAAAAGGTCGCGGTTATTCAATGAGAGCTGTACCGATAAGTTCTTAGGAGCAAGGTATTTCTTGTTAGCTTTATAAACACAGTAATCGCGGGCAGGCACCGTGATCTCCATCGCACTAGTCAGCGAACACTTACCGTTCAAGGGTTCCCAAGTGCTGGCAGTTGTGGCAACGCTAAATTTTGCCGTTGCCGCTTCGTCGCTTCCGTTGAAGGCCACAAAATACTCTTGGTCATCTGCAAAACGAGTGACTACAAATACGTCGCCCGAAGTTGTGCGCACTTGCTGAGTTCCATCGCGCAGCGCAGGATTTGCTGCGATCAACTTTTGAAGATCTTGTAATTGAATTTCAAGTGGGTGAACTTGAGTGAAGGAGCTCGCAGTTCCGATTGGATCTGCACCGATTCGCTCTTGGCTCTGCCAACTAGCAACTTGTGTAGCAAACATATCTTGGCGCGCTTGTTTATCTCCACCAGATCCCGCCATGCCTTTTTCATCACCGTAATACACCGTTGGACTTCCGCGTAAAAGAAAGAGCAAGGCATTAGCTAACTTTGCACGGTCAAGTGCGCCGGTGAGGTCGTTATCCAATACTGCATTTCTAATTTGGTAACCGATGCGGCCCATGTCGTGATTGCCCATAAAGGTTATTAGCCCGTAGGCATTTGTTGTGGGGGTCGTGTAAAGATCATCAGCGTTAAAGAGCCCAGCAAGTTCAGTAGTATTGGTGCCGTATTTTGCAAATCTAGATACTCGTTCTTGAAAAGGAAAATCTAAAACTGAATCAATCTGCTTTGTTCGAATATACGCTGAAGTCATATAAGGCGTCAGATCATAGCTCTCACCAAAAATTGGAAAGTCAGTCTTTCCTTTTTTGCGTGCGACTTCTTTGATTGCTGGAATGACTTTTAGCCAAAATTCAGGATTGACGTGCTTAAAGGTGTCGATACGAAACCCATCAATATCGAAATTGTTGATCCAATCGGACCAGACTTTAATCCAACCTTCAATCACTTCAGGATTCTCTGTCGCAATGTCATCTAGCCCGAAAAAATCGCTATCTGTTCCTTGTGAGATTCCAACATTGTGATAATTATTAATATTATTTAGCCAATCCGGCTTCTTAGATTTTGCTTCACTGGCCAAGATTTTAGGTTTCCCGTTGTCATAATAAATAACATCTGCCGTGTGATTTGCTACAACATCGACAATGACTTTGAGACCTAATTCATGTGCGCGGGTGACCATCTCTTTGAAATCGGCTTCTGTTCCTAAGTGAGGATCAACAGTGGTGAAATCTAGCCCCCAATACCCGTGATAAGCCGCAGATGATCCCTGCACATACTTCTGTTTAACCGGAGGTGTAATCCAGATCGATGTAAATCCCATCGACTTTACATACGTTAAATGCTTTGTTACTCCCTTGAGATCGCCACCATGCCAATAGCCAGGATCACTCGGATCAAAACCTCCTGTGGGATCTTCCACAATAAAGCCGGCGTTATCGTTTGTTGGATCGCCATTTTCAAAGCGATCGACCATTATGAAATAGATTGATTCATTGCTGCTGCCTTGACGTAGCACTTTACCTGCCAAAGCTGAGTTATCGGCAGCAGATGCCTGACCGAGCATAGATACTGCAAGTACGGCAACCAGGCAGGTAAGAAATTTTCCTCTCACTTAAGCAACCAGATGTAAGAAATTCATTTCAGCCTTTTACAGAACCGGCAGTTAGCCCATTAATTATGTACTTCTGAAGCGAGAGGAAAATTGCGACAATAGGAACGGATGCAATAATCGAACCAGCGGCAAACGGTCCCCAATTTTGTGAGTACTGCCCGCCGATAAATGATTGAAGTCCAACTGCGATAGTGCGTTCAGACATATCAACTAAGAAGAGACGTGCCAAGATAAATTCATTGAAGGTACCGATAAAACTGAGGAGCGCAACAACAGCGAGAACTGGTGTTGCCAAAGGAATAAAAATTAACCAGTAGATCTGCATTGGACTAGCGCCATCCACCTTTGCTGCTTCATCTAACTCCGACGGAATGCTGTCGACGAAGCCCTTAAGCAACCAAATATTTACGCCCATTGCACCGCCTAAATACACGAGTAAGAGGCCTGGCTTAGTTCCTAATCCAATCGCAGGAGCGAATGATTGGACTCGCTCCATAATTACATAAACAGCAGAAATCGCCAGAATAGCTGGGAACATCTGAACCAGCAAGAGAAGCTTGAGACCTGAAATCTTGCCTTTGAAGCGCAGGCGGCTAAATGCAAAGGCTGATGCCGCACCAATTGTCACAGATAAAAGCGCTACCGCGACAGCAATAATCAATGAGTTCTTCATCCATGTCAGATATGGAATTCTCGGATCGCTAAAGAGTAGTGAGTAATTTACAAATGAAATCTCGCGCGGTAAAAACGAAGTTAAGTTGAGGCTTCCAGAAGGATTAAAGGAAGAGATAATCACCAGATAAAGCGGAAAGAGGCTAAAGAGAACTACTGAAATAGCAACCACGTGGCGCCAGAGGTTTCCTGCTAACCATTTATTCATACGAAGTCATCCAATACTTTAGATTTCTTTAAGCCATACAATGAAATTGATGCAACAAGTAAGAAGATAAGAACCGAAATTGCGCTGGCTAGCCCTAAATTGGAATTGCCTTGGTTAAAGGCGATTTTGTAGGTGTAACTAATTAAGATATCGGTCGAGCCAGCGATCTCACCGTCTAGCTGTGCGATGGGCCCTCCACCCGTCAGAAGATAGATTAAGTTGAAGTTATTGAAGTTAAAGGCGAAACTTGCAATCAACAAGGGAGAAAGAATTTTTAGCAGCAACGGAAGGGTGATCTTATTAAATATCTGGCGCGGAGAAGCGCCATCGATCGCAGCCGCTTCTGAAAGCTCAGCAGGGATTGCTTGTAGCGCACCACTGGCCACGAGATAGAAGTATGGGAATCCGAGCCATAGGTTGACAACAATGACTGCAGTTCGAGCAAATGCAGCGTTCTGGAACCAAGCGATGTGAGTACCAAATAAATTATTGATGGCACCGAAATCAGTATCGAACATGCCGCCCCAGATCAAGATACTCATAACACTCGGCATCGCATATGGCAGAATCAAAATTGAACGGTAGAAACGTCGTCCGCGAATCGCTTTATTAAGTGCTATTGCGAGCAATAAGCCGAGAGCGAAGGTGGTTAAAACACTCAGCCCGGCGAAGGAGATAGTCCAGAGGAATACTTGGATAAAAGGGGTGCGCAAGCGCTGATCTGTGAATAGTTTGGTGTAATTTTCGAACCAGATTGGAGTACGCCAGCCTGGCTGCAAAATATCTTCTGGGTTATTAATATTTGCAAAATTGCCGCGGCCATTATCTCTGTAAATATCACTATTTATCAAGCTCTTAAAATCACCACTAGCTGCATCAAACTTAAGAGTTTGTTCATAGATCGAAGCCGCCTCGAAGCCTTCTAGACCAAGGTACAACTCATCGTTGTAATAGAACTTTAATTTTGGGATTTGCGCATCAAGCGCTGCGAGTTCAACTTCCGTGAGTGCTTCAAAGTTAGGAGAGCTAGATGGGATGTCATATTCATTTTTTACAATAGTTGATGCGGGTTCAACAGTTCGATCCTTTTCAGTAGAGATCGCATATTCATTGGTTAGTGAATCGAAGTAAATGACGCCTAACTCATTTGAGCCGTTCTTGCCGATGGTGACATCAAAAATTGTCTGATTTGAATCTTGTTGTATTGCATTCTTTTGGAGTTGAATAATCGATTCTGGCTTCGAAAGCGTATTACCTGTCTGATATGTGAAACCAGACATAGCTAAAGTGTAAAGAACGGGACCAACCACAAAAGCTAAAAGAAAGAGTAACCCCGGAAGAAAGAACTTAAGTGGGACTGAACGTTTTGTGAGATATACAAAGTTAATGCTCAAAGTGGCAACCGCCAGGAATATCGAAATCGCGTATTCGCCAGATGCCAGTGCTTGCTGAGCAAGCATTACTAGTATCGAATTGACCAAGAGAAGAGCGATTATCTTTAGGGCAAAGGCAAACTTGCCCCTAAAGATTGAAACCAGCATTCTCTATTCTCCTTTTACTTTAAAAAAAGATAGCAGGTGGGTGGCAAGCCACCCACCTGCTATTCCATTTGTACTGCTTATAGGTCCTTTAGACCCTTTGCAAGGTTAGCCTTGTAGATTGCAGCTAACTTTGTTGCTTCTGTTGTTGGGCTCTTTCCGTCAACAAGAACTGCTGTCCAGAATGCACCAATTGCCTCCCAGTAGCTAGTCTTATCGCCGTCAAGGATGATGCCGATCTGAGGAATGCTTGACGCACCCGCTACGGCCGCAAAGCCCTTTTGAGCAGCTGTCTTTGAGTACTTAGCGCCATCCTTTGATGCAGCTGGACGACCTTCGATTGCCTGGTAAGAGCGAGCGCCTACAGCTGAACCAAAGATGTTAAAGAGCGCTGACTTCGCGCCAGTTTCAACACCATGAGTTGCAGCATAAGTTGTAAGAAGAGCACCTGAGACAGAACCAAAACCTGGTGCATATGTTCCTGAAGTTACGCCAGGAACAGGCATGAGGTTCATCTTGAATCCCTTGTCTAGATAATCTTTCCACTCCCAGTTACCGATAATTGCATAAGGAACCTTGCCCGCAAGGAAGTTTTCCTTGCAACCTGCATCAGAAGCAGGGAAGAAGCCATTGCTCTTTCCATCTGCGCCCAATAGGTACTTAGTTACATTTGCTGCAAGTGTTGTTGCATTAACTGGGTCTGCTGAATCAACTGCTCCAGTTGCCGCGATCTTGTATGGATAGGCACCCATTGCTGTTCCAACTGCAAGGCCTCCCCATGAATTTCCGCCGCCTGCTACACAGAGGCCAGCCTTAAGAGATGCTTTCTTTGAAATGTATAGGTCAACCATGTCACCAAAAGATTTTGGTGCTGATGCAACAAGTTTGGTGTTGAAAATCATTCCTGTGTTGTTAACATCAACTGGAAGTCCATAAAGCTTGCCCTTGTATGAAAGGTCAAAGAGTTGGCCTGCTGTGAACTGAGACTTAACCTTTGAAGAAGGTGTAAGTGCAGCGAGTTTTCCGGCCTTTGCGCCTGTTGCTACCCAGTCATTTGGTGCCATAACAATATCTGGACCAGACTTTTCTGTTGCAGCATCGAAAGCTGTCTTGAGTGCGGTAAAGCTTGACCATGTAACAATCTTGAATGTGTAACCACTTACCCAGTCACTCTTCTGTGACATCAGTTTGTCTAGGTTTGGTCCGCGTGTTTCATCTGCCCAAATTACAATCTCTTTATCTGCTGCACGTGCTGGAACTCCAGCAACGACACCAAATGCGAGAGCTGCAGCGGCGATTGCGCCGACAACACCAATTCGCTTATTTCTCATAGTTCCTCCAAATATTTTGAGAGCTCACGAGGGTATGGCTCTCTTGTTTGGGCTATTCCATAACATTTGGGGGTTAAGTTCAAACTAAAACCCCGCAATATAAGGGTTTATGGAGCTTTTTATAGGATTGTTATAAACCCTCTTCGTTGCAAGGGGGCTTTCATGAACCGACCGCAGCGGCCTTTACTGGGCCGTACTGGTTGGTCTAGTTGTGCAACAAGCCGACGGAGTCATCCCAGCCATCGACTTGTTCAGGTTTACGTGGGCCTTTACCAACATAGCGCGCAGATGGACGGATCAAACGTCCGGTGCGCTTCTGTTCGAGAATATGTGCCGACCATCCTGCAGTGCGTGCCGCAGTAAACATTGAAGTAAACAACGGTGCCGGAACTTGTGCGAAGTCCAAAATAATTGCCGCCCAGAATTCAACATTTGTTTCTAGTACGCGATCTGGTTGGCGTTCGCGAAGTTCTTTAAGCGCTGCTTGTTCTAAAGCTTCGGCAACTGCGTAACGTGGAGCGTTAAGTTCCTTTGCAGTACGACGAAGTGTGCGCGCACGTGGATCTTCAGCGCGATAAACGCGGTGACCAAATCCCATCAAACGTTCTTTGCGATCTAGCAAACCTTTTACGTAAGCAGTTGCATCGCCAGTTTTTTCAACTTCTTCGATCATATGCAGAACGCGTGAAGGCGCACCACCGTGAAGTGGGCCAGACATAGCGCCAATTGCACCCGAGATAGCTGCACAAACATCTGCACCGGTTGATGCGATTACGCGACCGGTAAATGTTGATGCATTCATTCCGTGTTCTGCAGCAGATACAAAGTAAGCATCGATTGCGCGCACGTGAAGCGGATCTGGTTCACCGCGCCAACGGATCATCATTCTTTCAACAACTGTGTGTGCCTTATCAATTTCAGAATCTGGTACCGCTGGTGCGACTATGCCGCGAGCTGCTTGTGCTAAATAAGAGAGCACCATTACTGATGTCTGAGCTAGATTTTCGCGCGCTTCTTCATCAGAAATATCTAATAAAGGTTTAAATCCACGAGCAGGTGCCAGCATCGCAATCGCTGATTGCACATCCACGCGCACATCTCCTGAGTGCACTGGAAGTGGAAATGTCTTGGCATTTGGTAGACCAGGATTAAATTGATCGTCAACGAGCAATCCCCATACATTGCCGAAGGTAACGCGACCGACTAAATCGTCGATATCTACTCCGCGATAACGGAGCGCACTTCCTTCTTTATCTGGTTCTGCAATTTGTGATTCGAAGGCGATAACGCCTTCCAGGCCTGGTTTGAAATCATCTGACATGGTGCAAGTCTGCACCTTTCGCGGGGCGCTGACCACCACTTTGGGTTGAAGGTGACGCGGGTAGGAAAGTGAGGTTCGATACATCTATGAGCGAAATCGATCGAGAAGCCATCCGAGCCATGCGCCGTTCCTACGGCGAGGTCGGGCTAGAGAATTTGCCGGCCGATCCCTTTGCCGCTTTCGCTAATTGGTTAAAGGAAGCATCTGAAAATTCGATTATCGTCGAGGCAAATGCCATGGTGCTTTCGACTTTGGGTGTTAATGAACATATTTCAACGCGTACTGTTTTATTAAAAGATATTTCTGAAGGCGGTTTCACATTCTTTACAAATTACTCATCACGTAAAGCGCAAGCGATTGAGTTAAATACACAAGTCACACTTTTATTTCCTTGGTATGCCATGGAGCGTCAAGTCTCAATTAGTGGATTTGCAGAGAAGATAAGTGAGAACGAATCTTCAGAGTATTTCGCAACTCGGCCTTGGGCGAGCCAAATTGGTGCGTGGGCGAGCGCGCAATCCGCTCCGCTTTCATCTCGTGAAGAGTTGGAGCAAAGATTTGTTGGCGCATCTGAGAAATGGCCAGAAGGAAGTTCGGTACCGAAGCCACCACATTGGGGCGGCTATCGCGTAATGCCAATCAGTATTGAATTTTGGCAGGGGAGATATTCCAGGCTGCACGATCGCCTGCGCTATGAGCGGGCTAACAGCAACGCTGAGTGGGAGATCACTCGCTACTACCCGTAGTCTTAGCCCATGAGCTCCGATATCAAGATCCCAGATAATTTAAAACCACGTGATGGCCGATTTGGTTGTGGCCCATCAAAGATTCGCCCCGAAGCTTTAGCAGCGCTTGCGGCATCTGGTTCTTCAATTCTCGGAACATCGCATCGCCAGAAGCCAGTTAAGAACGTTGTGCATCGCGTGCGCGAAGGACTTAACTCACTATTTACTCTGCCTGAAGGTTATGAAGTTGTGCTTGGCAATGGTGGATCTACCGCGTTTTGGGATATCGCAACATTTGGTTTGATTGAAAATAAGTCACAGCACTTGGTCTTCGGTGAATTTTCCTCAAAGTTCGCCGCAGCTGCAAAAGAGGCGCCATTCTTAGGCGATCCAACGGTTATTAAGGCCGAGCCTGGTTCACATCCGCAGGCATCTGCTGAAGCAGGCGTCGATGTTTACGCCCTGACACATAATGAAACTTCAACTGGTGTAGCAATGTCAATCAAACGTCCTGCTGGAACCGATGGCGCGCTCGTCTTGGTCGATGCAACTAGCGCAGCTGGTGGTTTAGAAGTTGATGCGAAAGAGTTTGATACATATTACTTTGCACCGCAAAAATCTTTTGCTTCCGATGGCGGCCTTTGGTTGGCGTTAATGAGTCCGGCTGCGATCGCACGCGCCGAAAAAATCAAAGCCAGCGGTCGTTGGGTTCCAGCTTTCTTCGATCTTAATATTGCAATTGAAAACTCACGCCTTGATCAGACATACAACACCCCTGCCTTGATCACTTTTATGTTGCTGGCCGACCAGATTGAATGGATGAATTCAAATGGTGGACTGAAGTTTGCAGCGGGACGAAGCGCGGAATCATCAGCGAAGTTATATTCCTGGGCTGAGAAAACTTCTTACACAACTCCATTTGTTACTGATCCTGCGATGAGATCAAAAGTAGTCGGCACAATTAACTTTGATGAGTCAATTGATGCCACAGCCGTTGCTGCTGCGCTGCGAGCTAATGGCATCGTAGATACCGAGCCGTATCGCAAGTTGGGTAAGAACCAACTTCGTATCGGTATGTTTCCGGCTGTTGACCCAAGTGATATCGATGCGCTGACTGCATCTATCGACTATGTAGTTGCTGCTCTTTAATCTGTAGATGCCAAAAACATTTCAACGTAACGGACAGTTCTGGCTGCTTGCGCTTCAAGTTGCCACTGTAAATTTCTTTACCGGCGGTTTTGGTCCATCGCAAGCTTTACTGCGTGAAGATCAAGGCACATCGCTCGGAATTGCCGGGCTTCACGGAACCGCAATGGGCGTGGCCGCGATAATCGCTGGCGGATTTAACTCCAAAATGGTGCATCGTTATGGACGTTCCAATACAACCTGGATCGGCCTATCGGTATTTTCATTGGGAATCGTCTTCTTCGTCTTTGCTCCGCCTGTGCAACTTACGCTTTTGGCAACGCTAATTGCTGGCTTAGGAATCTCAGTGGTTATTAATAATGTGAATACCGCTGGATCACATGCATTCGCTGAGCGCTCTCACACCGCAGTAGCGCAGATAAATGCAATAGCCATTGCCGGCTTTGTCACCGGCAACTTCATTATCGGAACAACTGCAAATGTTGTGCGCGAGCAATGGCGTCTTGGGCTGCTGATTACAATTCCATTTATTTTGGCGCTCTTTAACAAGGGGCGTAAATACGAACCTGATTCACATATTCCAGATGAGAGTGGTCCACAACGCGGAAAACTTTCTAAGGGGTTCTGGTTCTCCTTTATCGGTTTCTTTCTCTCAATTTGCGCCGAATTCGCAACTTCATTCTGGTCAGCATCGCTCATCAGCAATCGCACCAACGCTAGCGCTGCAATTTCAACTCTTGCGGTAATTGCCTTTGGTACGGGTGTCGGAACTGGACGTTGGTATGCCGGACGTTTATTAAAACGTTTCCATGCCGACGAACAATTGAAGATGGTTTTGTCACTGCAATTCGTCGCCTTTGGACTCTTCTGGTCATCGCATATTTTAGTCTTATGCCTGCTCACTTTATTTATGGTTGGTTTAGGAATTTCGCTGCAATTCCCACTCTTTACTTTGCGCATGGTGGCATTTAGCGAAGGGCGACCTGATTTAGCAATCGGTAAGAGTTCCATCGCCGCTGGTACCGCAATCGCGAGCTCACCACTTTTGCTCGGAATATTGGGAGATAACTTCGGGATTTCACGTGCTTACATAATGGTTCCGGTCTTAATTGCGCTCTGCTTTACAATGGTTTTGCTATCGCCTTCCAAACATCTCGGCGCGAATAATATTTAAATGGATTACCGCACTCGCCGGTTAGTTACCGTATTAACTTTGCTCGGTTTATTAGCGTTGATCATCGTAGGCGGCAGGTAAAACCCCTTCGACTGAAATATCGTGTGGCAGATTTACTTTGTTGCGAAAGATCGCCCAGATAGTTAAACAAGCACCGAGTGAGATAAGTCCGCATAAAGCAACTGTTTGGCGGACGCCGATTACCTCAACCAACCAACCGATCAGCGGCGAACCAAATGGCGTGCCACCCATAAAGATAAGTAAGTAAATCCCAGAAACTCGCCCACGGATAGATGGATCAGAATTTACTTGCACCAATGAATTAGCGCTGATCAACATAATCAAAGCGCTCAATCCGCAAAATGGTAACCAGAGTGAGTACCAGGTGTAGGTCGGTGCTATCGAGAGCAAGGTGATTGCAAGTGAGAAAAAGACTCCACCTTTTATTACAAATATTGTTCGGCGAAAACGTTCCAGCCGAGCAGATATCAGCGCACCAGTTAAAGAACCGATGGCAACGTAGGTTCCTAATAAACCGTAAGAAGCAGGTCCTTTGCCAAATTCTTTAGTTGCCATTAACGCATTAAAGATCTGCATATTTAGCCCAAAGGTCGCGACAAAGAAGACGACGAGCATCACAACATATAAATCTGGTCGAGCCAGGGCGTAATTCAAGCCTTCACGGACCGTGCCTTGAGTGACTTTCTTTTCCTGGATAAAGAAATCGGATTCGCGCATCCGTAGTAAAGCCAAAATTACAAAGAGGTATGTAAATGCGTTAATTAGAAATGAAGGACCAGTATCAAAGCGCGCGATTAGAAAGCCCGATAGCGCCGGTCCAACTAGCCGCCCAGCATTGAAATTAGCTGAATTGAGGCTGACTGCATTTGCAATATCTGAATGGCCAACAATTTCTGAGGTAAATGATTGGCGAATTGGTGCATCGATTGCCGATGAAATCCCAAGAGTTGCTGCAAAGAAAAATACATGCCAAACCTGAACATGGCCTGCCAGTACCAAAAGCCCAAGGCCAAGCGATGAGAGCGCACCAATTAAGTTTGTGAATATGAGTAGCTTTCTTTTATTTACACGATCTGCGAGAGCTCCACCTTGAAGTGAAAATAAAAGTACCGGTGCAAATTGAATTGAAGTTACTAAACCGAGGTAGATACCGCTGTTATCGGTGAGTTGGAGTATCAACCAATCTTGGGCAACGCGTTGGGCCCAAGTTCCGATATTTGATGCCGCATTTGCGGGAAAGAGGATTCGGTAATTGCGATGGCGAAAAGAGCGCCAGTTACCGTCTGCTTTTACCGCCATCGCTTGTATGCTTCCTTTGTGGATTTAAACAATAATTCTGAAATAAAGTCTGTCGTAACTCTAATCACTTTTGGAACCGCTGCATGGGTTATTGCAGGAATAGTTTTGGCAATAACTGGCGCTGATGCGAAAGTGATCTGGACTTGCGTCGCAGGAGCAGCGTTAGGCTCTTGGGGAATTGGTTACTCAAAGCGCCGCGCAGCGCGCAGTGGAATATAAGTAAAGTTTTAAGCTTCTAGCTGTCCGGCGATACCGCGAAGAACGCGACCTAAACGTTCTGCATCAGGTCCTGATGGGTGACGACCGTGACGAAGACCGTTGCCGACCTTATCTAGAATTTTAATTGTGTCTTCGATCATCGCAGCTAAATCATCGCTATTAACGCGAGAGTTCTCGGCGAGTGAAACTGGCGCATCAACAATGCGCACTGACATCGCTTGTGGGCCTTTACGGCTATCGATGATGCTGAATTCGATCTTTGTTCCAGGCTTAACTGTTGCTACGCCTTCAGGAAGTGATGTTGCTGCAAGATAGACATCTTCGCCTTCATCATTTGAGATAAATCCAAATCCTTTTTCGAGGCTAAACCATTTGACGCGACCTGAAGGCATGGGGTGCTCCTTATAAGAATTTCGGTACTCGTGTAGCCGCTGGGGTGCGGGCAGGGGGCAAGTTTATCGCAAGCAAAGGGCGGCGTGAACCCGTATTAAAGCTAGTTGTTGAGCGTAGCTTCGGAGTGTGCGCCACAGCCATGGTCGACTGAGACAACACGTGCATCATCAGGTGCGATCGCATTGGCGCAAACACCGAAAGATGCGCGAAGTGAGCCGGCAATTGGAATAAAGAATCCGCAAGATGCGCAAGGCTTTGGTGCGCCTTGTGCCAAAGGTGTATTTGGACCGCGGTCACCGGTATACCAACGCTTACTTGCTTGATCGCGACCTTCAATTGAAAGCACGCGCGGGCGCATTAAACCAAGATCAAAGAGTTCAGTTGCATCTAAGCCTTCATCTTGAATCAGCGCGTTAATACCAGGAACTAAACGAGTGTCATCTAAAACACTTGGGACAATAATTCCAGGTTGAATATCTTCTGGCTGAATACGATCTTTATATTCAATCCAGTCTGGCGCAAGAAGTGAATCTGGACCAGGAAGAACGACGACGTCACAAACAGTTGGATCTGCTTCTTCGTCAACCTTGGCAACAGTGACACACCAGCGCCAACCTTTATATCCTTGAATATCTGCATCAAATAAATAACTGGCGACGCGATTTTCATCTTCGAATTCGACAGAGATGAAAGCACCGACCTGCGAAGGCTTTTCAGCCCCCGCAAGTGCGGCGTTTCTTGCAATCTCTTGTGCGTCAAATCCTTTTTTCATTAAATTAGAAATCCATTCCGCCGCCGTCGCCACCCATTGGGGCAGCTGGCTTCTTCTCTGGCTTATCAGTAATTACCGCTTCAGTTGTGATGAAGAGCGCAGCGATTGATGCTGCGTTCTGCAACGCAGAGCGAGTTACCTTTGCCGGATCGATGATTCCAGATTTGATCATGTCGACGTATTCGCCAGTTGCAGCGTTAAGTCCGAAACCAACTTCGAGGTGACGCACTTTTTCTACAACGACGCCGCCTTCAAGACCTGCGTTGATGGCGATCTGCTTAAGTGGAGCTTCGATCGAAAGTTCTACGATCTTCGCGCCAACTGCTTCTTCGCCTTCTAACTTCAACTTCTTAAATGCTTGAGTTGCTGCCTGCAAAAGTGCAACGCCACCACCGGCGACGATGCCTTCTTCAACTGCAGCCTTTGCGTTACGTACTGCATCTTCGATGCGGTGCTTGCGCTCTTTAAGTTCTACTTCAGTTGCAGCGCCAGCCTTGATTACAGCAACGCCACCAGCGAGCTTGGCAAGGCGTTCTTGCAACTTCTCGCGGTCGTAATCTGAATCAGACTTTTCGATTTCTGAACGAATTTGTGCGACGCGACCCTTGATCTGTGCGTCATCTCCGCCGCCTTCAACAATTGTTGTCTCTTCCTTGCTGATCACAACTTTGCGAGCGCGACCAAGTAGTTCTAGGCCAGCACTTTCTAGTTTTAGACCAACTTCTTCAGAGATAACTGTGGCTCCTGTAAGGATGGCAATATCTTGCAACATCGCCTTACGACGATCACCGAAACCTGGAGCTTTAACTGCTGCAGCGCGGAAGATTCCACGAATCTTATTTACAACAAGTGTGGCCAACGCTTCGCCTTCAACATCTTCGGCGATGATCGCAAGTGGCTTACCTGATTGCATAACCTTTTCAAGAACCGGAACTAGATCCTTGATATTGGCAATCTTTGAGTTAACGATCAAGATGTAAGCATCTTCAAGGACTGCTTCCATACGATCTTGGTCGGTTACGAAATATGGAGAGATGTAACCCTTATCAAAGCGCATACCTTCAGTGAGCTCGAGTTCAAGACCAAAGGTATTTGACTCTTCAACTGTGATTACGCCTTCTTTACCGACCTTATCCATCGCTTCGGCGATCATGTCACCGATAGTGGAATCTGCGGCAGAGATAGATGCAGTAGCAGCGATCTGCTCTTTTGAATCAACGCTCTTAGCCATTGATGCGAGTTCTGCGACTATCGCAGCAACTGCCTTTTCAATACCGCGCTTTAGCGCCATTGGGTTTGATCCCGCAGCTACGTTGCGAAGTCCTTCGCGAACCAACGCTTGGGCAAGCACAGTTGCAGTAGTTGTTCCGTCGCCTGCAACATCATCTGTCTTCTTAGCAACTTCTTTAACTAACTCTGCGCCGATCTTTTCCCATGGATCATCTAATTCAATTTCTTTTGCGATTGAGACGCCATCGTTGGTGATTGTTGGGGCGCCCCATTTCTTTTCTAGTACGACGTTACGTCCGCGAGGTCCAAGGGTTACCTTGACTGCATCAGCGAGAACGTTCATTCCGCGTTCTAGACCACGACGGGCTTCTTCATTAAAGGCAATCATCTTTGCCATGTAATTACTCCTTTAGAGGTTTCTGCTTTGGAGGGCGTTTTATCACTCACACCCCGAGAGTGCTAACGCCAAATCTACGGCCTTCTATTCCGAGGTGCAAAACGAGGTGGCTTATCGAGCGGAGCGGGCTTGTTAACGCGCGGAGCGGGCTTGCATGCGGGCCTCACGGAGGCGGCGCAAGCGCTTAACGAGCATAGGAGATGCGGTTAGGGCATCGTCCCGGTCAATCAAGTCGTTCAGTAATTGGTAATAACGAGGTGCGTTTAGATCAAAGAGCTCTTTAATTGCAGACTCTTTTGCGCCAGCAAAGCGCCACCAATTAGATTCGAAATCTAAGATGCGAATTTCTAGGTCGCTAAGTGAATTACTCACTTCTTGGTTATTTTCCAGCGCTGACATATGCCTAATCTTAAACTAGGGAGCGCATAAATTGTGGGATTTAGAGCGAATCTAAAATCATTGAGATATCAGAAACCTTGGTATAGGGATTTACTATGGCAAAGCGCAAAATTGCTTCGCCTTGATCTGATGATGGCGGGATAAAACCAATTTGATCTGCTAATAATTTATCGCTCCACTTTTGGTAATCCGCGGGCATCCATCCATTACGTTTAAAGGCAACAATCGAAAGTTCTGGTTCCATTACAAGTTCCAGATTGGGATGTGCACGAACTAAATCTGCAGCGGCGTGCGCCACATTTAAGGTCTCTTCCATGGCTTCGGTGTATGCATCTGTACCGTGCGCTGCAAGTGAGAACCAGAAAGGTAAGCCGCGTACCCGACGTGTTAAATGAATTGCATAATCAGATGGCGACCAAGAGTCATCGTGCAAAGTTTCTAAATAAGATGCGTGTTGAGTATGAGTTTCTTTGGCGGTCTCGGGGTTGCGATAGATAAGTGCGCACGCATCAAAGGGTGCGAAGAGCCATTTATGTGGATCCACTATTAGCGAATCAGCAGCTTCAACTCCCTTAAATTTATCGCGCACAGATGGCGCGCACAGCGCAGCCAAACCGTAAGCGCCATCTACGTGGAACCAAATATCTCGCGCATGTGTTGCAGCGCCAACTGTTTCTAAATCATCAATGATTCCCAGATTTGTCGTTCCGCCGGTTGCAACTACGGCAAATACGCGAGTGCTTGAAGTGGAATGTAATTTATCAATTGCCGTACCGACTTGATCGCCGTGAATTTTGCGATCACTGCCGGGCTCAATCTTTAATAACTCCACATCCATAATATGGGCTGCGCTAGCGATTGATGAATGTGCTTCGGTGCTGCAAGCAATTGCCCACCGGGAAGTTTTGGGAAATTTTTTTCGCGCATCATCACGCGCGGCAACTAAAGCCGAAAGATTTCCATTGGTTCCACCTTGCACAAATACTCCGCCGGCAGATTGCGGCAGACCGGCTAGATCTGAGATCCAGCGCAGCGCTTGATTTTCCGCAAAGACTGCACCTGCACCTTCTTGCCAAGAGCCGCCATAAAGTGAACTAGCACCAACTACAAGATCAAATAAGTTGGAGTATTCAGTTGGTGCAGATGGAATAAATGCCAGGTTGCGTGGGTGATCCGTTGAAATACAGGCTTTTGCTAAGACACTTGTAAATACTTCAAGTGCTTGGTGGCCGCCTAAGCCTTTAGCGGTGATGGTGTTACCGACTTCGCTAAATAAATCTTCAGCTGTGCGTGGACCATCTAGCGGTGGATCATCTTTTAAGCGATGCAAGCTGTAAGCCAGAATTTCTTGGGCCAGTGCTTCAACTTCTGGCGTGAAATTATGAATTGGCATAATCAGTGCGATTAGCCTTTCGAATTAAATTACGCAGCATCGTAGGAAATACGAAGATATGAAAGGGAAGAACTGCATACCAGTACAGCTGGCCGCCTAAACCGCGTGGAGAAAAAATCGCTTCTTGGCGCACAATCCGTTTTCCGCCTTCTTCAATAATTGTAAATTCCAACCAAGCTTTACCGGGCAGAACCATTTCTGCATAAAGTTTTAGCCGTACTCCGCGATCTAACTCTTCTACTCGCCAAAAATCTAAACTTTCACCGACGTGAAGTGTTAAAGGATCTCGGCGACCGCGGCGTAATCCAACGCCCCCAACTACACGATCTAAAAGACCGCGCAGGTACCAAAGAAAATCAGCGCCATACCAACCGTTATCGCCACCGATACTTTCGATAGATTGCCATAGCGCTGATGCAGAAGCATCAGTTGCTTGTTCGCGGCGATCGCGCAGAACCATTTCGCCCGCCCACGCGGGATCGCTCTGCGCTTTCTGCCAAGGCGCAGTTGGATATGCCGCATCTGACCAACGTGTAATTACATCGTGATCGGCAATTTTTGAAAGCGCCAATGTAACTGCGCCCTCAACATCGATAAAGCCTTCTGGTGGAGGTGGAATTATTGAATCAATGCTCTTCTTCGGATCTGCAACAACTTCGCTAATTAAAGATTCAACTAGTGGACGCGCTAGTGAAGTTGGTACAGGTGTAACGAAACCAATCCAGAGGCTGGATAACTTTGGTGTTAGTACCGGAACTTGAATAATCCAGCGCTTGCGCAGACCAGATAACTTGGCAAATTTCTGCATCATATCCGCGTAAGAAAGCACTTCTTTGCCGCCAATATCGCAAATTTTAGAAACTGGCGCTGGCAACACCGCGCACTTGCGCAAGTAATAGAGCGCATCACGGATTGAAATTGGTTGCGTTAAATTCGATACCCATTTAGGCGTGGTCATAATTGGTAAGCGATGTGTTAGGTGGCGCAACATTTCAAAAGATGCCGAACCCGAACCGATAATAATTCCAGCGCGAAGTTCAAGGACCGGAACTTTTCCGGATGCTAATTGCGCTCCGGTGTTCATGCGTGAGGCGAGATGTTGGCTCCGATTTTTATCATTGGCGATACCGCCTAAGTAAATAATTTGCGAGACGCTCTCAGCTTCAGCAGCGGCGGCGAAATTCTGCGCCATTGCGCTTTCAACTTCATCGAAATTCTTACCGGCGTTAATCGAATGTAATAAGTAGAAAGCGGTATGGACTCCGTGCAAAGCGCGGCGCAGATCTGCCGGGTTATTGGCATTTCCTTCAACTATTTCTACATCTTTGGCCCAAGATTGCTCGCTAACTTTGTGAGCGTCGCGTACCAGTACGCGAACTGCGCATTTATCTTCAATCAAATCTCGTACAAGTCGGCCACCGACATAGCCTGATGCGCCGGTGACGAGGATTAAGCGCTGCGAGTTCATAGTTCAGAGCCTAGACTGCGGCTATGGCTTCTTCCACACGACCTCGAGTCGTAATACTTGGTGCGGGTTTCGGCGGGCTAACTGCCGCTAAAGCGCTGGCTAAAGGCGCCGATGTCACAGTTGTAGATCGCCATAACTTCCAAACTTTTCTCCCGCTTCTGTATCAGGTAGCCACAGCAGGACTCGCAGCCGACCATGTCGCGCATCCAGTCCGTGGGGCGCTACGTAAAAGTGGCGTTAAATTCCGAATGGGCTCACCAATTTCGGTGGATCATAAAAATAAATCAGTGAAGTTAGATTCTTCAGAAACTCTCGAATTTGATCACTTGGTTGTCGCTCTTGGATCTTCCACCGCTGATTTCGGTGTAAAGGGTGTTACCGACATTGCGCTCGGAATGAAGAGCGTTCACGAAGCGATTGGAATCCGCGCTGAAGTAATGCGCCGCTTTGAAGATCTCTGCCGCTTTGAAGACCAAACGCGTCTTTCTTTAAGCGTTGTCGGAGGCGGACCAACAGGTGTTGAGATGGCTGGTGCTTTAGCTGAATTAGTTCGTGGACCGCTAAAGAATGATGAAGCTAATGCAGCCAAACATATTGATGTTTATCTGATTGAAGCCGGCCCACGCATCTTGCCCGCCTTTAGTGAAAAATTATCGGCGCGCGCTAAAAAAGATTTAGAGAAGATTGGCGTCAAAGTTTTGCTTGATACTGCGGTGCAAGAAGTGAAACCGCGCCAGATTTTAATTAAAGGTGGGGATGCAATTCCATCTGAAGTAACTATCTGGGCTGCCGGTGTCAAAGGTGAACCGACTGGTGCACTTCTTAATTTGCCACTCGACGGAACGCGCATCAGCGTGGAACAAAATTTGCAAGTGAGCCACTATCCGCACATTTGGGCGATCGGCGATATATCTGGCGCTAAAGATACTGCAGGACGTTTCTTGCCGATGGTCGCGCCAGTTGCGATGCAACAAGGTCGTTGGGTTGCTAAACAAATTATGCGCGCAGCTGGCGGAAAAGCGCTGCAAGATTTTAAATATCTAGATAAAGGTTCTATGGCAACTATCGGGCGCCATAAAGCAGTTGTGCAATTTAAAGGGATTCAAATTGCGGGAATTCCTGCTTGGTATGCCTGGTTGTGGCTCCATTTGTTCTACTTACTTGGTGGGCGCAACAAGATTGGCACGATTGCCGATTGGACCTGGAACTACTTAACTTTCGATCGTGGCAATCGCCACATTATGGATAGTCAGTAAAGACGTGCCCGATTATTTAAACCTGCGTGGCCAGCAGATCTATTCATATGAATGGGATAACAATGGCGAGGCAGTTGTATTGCTGCACGGCGGGTTAAGTCAGACATCACATTGGGATTATGTCTTAGTGCCAGATCTTGAACCTGATTTTCATTTATTTGCTTATGATCGCACCGGACATGGTTACACCGCAGATCAAGCAAACTCTTTTCACTTTGAATTTCAAATCAAAGAAGCGATTGCTTATCTTGAAGATGTCGTTAAAGAACCAGCGCACCTAGTCGGTTGGTCCGACGGTGGAATCATTGCCATGTCGATCGCAATTGCCCGCCCAGAACTTGTAAAATCCTTGGTTTTGGTTGGCGCTAATTACCATTATTCGGGCACACTCATTCATCTGCCATTTGTAGAACCAAGTGAAGAAGATAAAGCTGAATACGCGGCCACATCACCAGATGCTCCACATACCCAAATAGAGAAAATTAAGAAGATGCTGCGAATCTGGGATACCGAACCTGATATTGCGCTTAGCGATTTAGCAAAAATCCAGTGTCCGACCTTGATAATCGCGGGCGATGATGATGTTATTTCACACGAGCACACGCTGGATATGTATCGCGCAATCGAATTAAGTCAGCTAGCAATAATGCCTGGAACATCGCACATCGCGCCGAAGGAAAAACCAGGGCTATTTAGCGCTTTAGTTCAGCAGTTTTTAACGGATTTAAATTATCCAATGACCAAGATGCCGATACGGCGAGTTAGCAATCAACCGGGAGAATAGTTCCGGTCTTTACATCATAAATCGCGCCCGCCACGGTTACACCATCTCGCAATAACGGATATGCGCGGATTCGATTTACATCGATTGCAAGCGCACCTTTTTGATCGCGAGTAGTGCGAAATTCGAGAGCGCGGGTATCAACTCCATATTTCTCATCGATCAGCGCATGAATATCTGCTTCATCACCGCGCGCCATTGCACAATCAGTATGTGGCATAACCAAAATACGATCGACGTTTAACAGGTATGTGGCCAGAACCAAGGTGCGAATAACGTCTTCGGTCACGCGTGCTCCGGCGTTACGTAAAATCTTGGCATCACCAGAGCGCATCCCGACAACTGAAAGCGGGTTGATCCGTGAATCCATACAAGTGACGATCGCCAAACCTTTTGCTGCGCGACCAGTTAGTTCTGAATATTTAAAAGACTTTATATATTCCGCATTTGCTGCAATTAGATCGTCAAATTGTTCGTGAGGAAACGAGTTATCTTTCATCGTTGCCCCTTCGCGGTCGGGTTAAAGCCAGAGCCCCCCGTCAGGATTGAACTGACGACCTGCGCATTACAAGTGCGCTGCTCTACCACTGAGCTAGAGAGGCTTGCCACCTTTGCAGGCAACGGGCGTAATTATGGCAGTTAACGGCGTAATGTAAAAATCATCATTCTCTGCAGCGCAAACAGGTAGGTTTGCCGCATGCGATTGGGTGTTTTAGATGTGGGGTCAAACACCGTCCACCTCCAAGTCGTCGATGCGCACCCAGGTGCACGTCCCAGCCCGGCTACAAACCAAAAAGTTGAGCTGCGCCTACACGAATATTTAAATAAAGAGGGCGAGATAACTGCAGAAGGCGTCGCTCTTTTAGAAGAATCAATCGCCGATGCGATCGCACACGCCAAGGAATTTCAAACTGAAGAGATCTTGGCCTTTGCGACATCTGCAATACGTGATGCGAAAAATGGGAAAGATATTCTGGATCAAATAAATAAGAAATTTGAAATTGATCTGCAGGTGCTCTCTGGAGATGATGAAGCGCAAATGACTTTCTTAGCAGTGCGTCGCTGGCTGGGTTGGTCAAGTGGTCGCTTACTTGTCTTAGATATTGGTGGTGGCTCACTCGAGATCGCTGTTGGCGATGATGAACGAGCAGAAGCCACCGTTTCTCTACCGCTTGGCGCATCGCGATTGACGCGCGAATATCTTGACTCAGATCCTCATACCTCAAAAGAGATCAAGGCTCTAGAAATCTTCGCATTCGAAGCGATCAAGCAATCTCTGCCCGAAGATATCTCCAAACATATTGCAGATCACTTTGTCGCAACCAGTAAGACATTTAGAACACTTGCCAGATTGGGTGAACATTGGTTTGAAGATAATCCAAAGTATTTAAAGATTAATTCACTGAACAAAATGATTCCAAAATTACAAGATATGTCGAATAAACAACGCGCCGAACTTCCCGGAGTATCACAAAGTCGAGCGCGCCAAATTGTGGCGGGAGCGATAGTTGCGCGCACCGCAATGGAGAGATTGCAGATCAATGAGCTTGAGATCTGCCCTTGGGCGCTGCGCGAAGGCATCGTGCTTCGTTGGCTTGATTGGATGGAGCGTTAAGGCCTTCAAATAACCTTAAATTAAAGGTTCGTCGATCCAATCGCAGGCTATAACTTCTCCGCCACGGCAATGCAGAACAATGGCTTGTGCTGGTTCTAGCTCACGATCCATTGATTTAAAGTACTTCTTTCCAACTAACTTTTTTACTACCTTAGGAATAATTGGATTATGGCTACATACAATTGCAGGAACGCCGCGATCCATTAAATCTTGCACATAATCCAGTGGCGCTTCCCGATCTATCGCAAAACCATATTCAGATAAATCAGTAGAAAAAATCGGTGTCTTTTGTAAAGAACGTGCCATCACATCGATTGTCTCGATACATCGCAGAGCATCTGAAGTATGAATCTCGGTGGCGCTGTAAGGCATATAAATCGGCAAGAGACGCTTTGCCTGCAATTGTCCGCGGTGTTCTAATGGACGATCGCCATCATCGCCATCCCAATCTGTGCGCTTTAACGCTTTGGCGTGACGCAATAAAATGATTGGAAAGGTATCTGCACCAAAATCTAAGAAGTAATCAACGATTGCACGATCATCTTTATTGGTGAGCTTCTCTTTCGCTTTCTTTGGAGTCAACCATTCGACTTGATCAACTTCTTCAGGGTTTGGTTTGCCGGTTTGTGTAGTTGCTGCAGCAGCCCAATAACGAACTTCCTTTGGTGCTCCTTCTAATTTATATACAACTGTTCCAATTTCCGGTCCGAAAATTGATTCATATCCAGTCTCTTCTTGGATTTCACGGTAACCAGCTGAAATATGTGACTCACCAGGTTCTACTTTTCCTTTTGGCAGCGACCAGTCATCATATTTTGGGCGGTGAATTACTGCAATTTCAAGGTCATCGCTGCTGGCTTTGCGCCACAAAACCGCTCCAGCGGCTTGAATCAAAGGGGTTGAATCTTCTTTAGACATTAGTGCACTTTCTTATATCGCTTGATATACACGCTCTGCAGATCTTGCAAAGGCTCACCAGCAGCGTTTTTAGCCACGCGCAACCACTTTTCTTGAGATTGATGCCAGCTAGTAGTTTCATCGCTGAGCGAGAGATCAAAGATTTCTTGGAGCGAAGATTTATGTGCAGGGCGATCCATACGCACCAAACTTTCTACCCGTCGATCTAAGTTGCGGTGCATCAGATCCGAACTACCGATCCAATATTCATCATCTCCACCATTTACAAAGTGATAAATACGAGAGTGCTCAAGAAATCTTCCCAGCAAAGAACGTACTTTGATATTTTCAGAAATGCCAGGAATCCCCGGCTTAAGCGAACATATTCCGCGGATTACTAGATCGACATTGACTCCCGCTTGTGAAGCTTCATACATTGATTCCACAAATTCTTCATCAAGTAAAGAATTTAATTTCATTTGGATACCTGCGGGCCGTCCAGCTTTAGCGTTAGCTATTTCTAAGGCGATCTTCTCGAGCAACCCCGTGCGCAAGGTGCGAGGTGCGACTAAGAGTCGTGAATAAGTTGAATGTGGTGCAAAACCTGAGAGTTGATTAAATAACTTAGTTAAATCTTCAGTCAGCACTGGATCGGCGCTTAGTAAACCTAAATCTTCATAGAAACGCGCAGTCTTTGGGTTGTAGTTACCTGTTCCCATATGGCAATAAAGACGTAAGCCTTGTGCTTCATCACGCACTACCAATGAAATTTTGGCGTGGGTTTTTAGACCCATCAGGCCGTAGACCACATGGACGCCAGCGGCCTCAAGTTTGCGCGCCCAACGCACATTTGCTTGTTCATCAAATCTAGCGCGGATTTCAATAACTGCAAGAACTTGCTTACCCGCTTCTGCAGCTTCAATTAGCGCTTCAATAATTGGTGAGTCACCAGATGTGCGATAAAGAGTTTGCTTGATCGCCAAAACATTGGGATCTTGCGCGGCATGCTGTAAAAACTGCACAACTGATGAGGTAAATGACTCATAAGGATGGTGAAGCAAGATTTCACCTTGGCGAATTGCTGCGAAGAATAGGTCTGGCTCTTCAGAATCAACTTCGCGAAGGGCAGCGACGGTGCGGGATCTAAAGGCTGGATATTTCAGTTTTGGCAGATCCAAGTCGGCGATCTTTGTTAGGTCGGTGAGATCAAGTGGCGCTGGCAGAGATAAAACATTTACGGGGTTGATATCTAACTCTTCACATAAAGTATTTAAGAGATGCTGGTCAATACCTTCTTCTATCTCCAGCCGTACAGGAGGTCCAAAGCGTCTGCGGGCTAACTCTTGTTCCAGCGAGTTTAATAAATCCTCAGAATCTTCTTCTTCGAGTTCAATATCTTGATTTCGCGTAACGCGGAATGTGTAGTGATCCTGAATAAGCATTCCGGGAAATAGTTCTTGCAGGTGAATCGCAATCAACTCTTCCAGCGGCAGAAAACGTTTGCTGTGTGGCAAGGGACTTACTGAAATTAACCGGGAAAGAATTGGTGGAACTTTAACTCTTGCGAAGTATTCTTCAGAACTCTTAGGGTTTTTAACGATAACCGCTAGATTGAGAGAGAGCCCTGAAATATATGGGAATGGGTGTGATGGATCGACTGCCAGTGGAGTTAAAACCGGGAAGATGCGATCACTAAAGATGCGAGATACATAGGTACGCTCATCGTCATTTAAATCATCCCAATGGATAATTTCAATCTCGTGAAGCTTTAGTTCAGGGGCAATCTTCTTCTTAAATAGATTGGCATGTCTTAGGGTTAACTCACGTACGCGAGTTGATATCGCCTCAATTAATTCTGCAGGTGTGTAGCCGGCCGAGTTAACTAAATTCGGATTTGTTTCAATCTTTCCAAGTACTGATGCCACGCGCACCATATAAAACTCATCTAAGTTGGAGGCAAAGATTGTTAAGAATCGAACGCGTTCCAATAAAGGAATTGATTCATCTTCAGCTAGTTCGAGGACGCGCTCGTTAAAGGAGAGCCAGCTGATCTCCCGATCAATCAGATGAGTAGCATCAGGCATAGGTTCATCATCTCTCTTTTAGGTGAATTCCAAGTAATCGCGATATGGACAGCGGCTAAACAGGCCAGTTAGTAGGCGTTGGGTACTTGGCTACTCGACCATCCCCTGATGATTTTCCACGAAGGCGGCGCCAAATCCACGGCAGCGCAAATGTGACAAACCAAATTGCGGAGATTAAACGCTTCTTGAGCCAAGGAGTTGGTTTTGCGGGTGGAAGTGGAATTCGCCAACTTGGATCAAATTGGTATCCCAATTTTTCTAATAACGCTTGAGCAACGCGATGATGGCCTTCAGCATTTAAATGTAGACGATCAAAGGCTAGGAAACGATTGTCGCTAAAGAATGGCTCATTATTAGCATCGACGATTATTGCACCGACTTCAGAGCCTACTTTGCGAACAATTTTATTAAACTCGCTAAAGCGCGCTGCCCAGACATCTGAACCTCGCCCAGTATTTCCGGTGCGTTCGAGGACGGTAAATAACATTAGCGTTGCACCAGTTGCTGCCGCACGTCGTACGCCTTCTGCATAAAGAGATTGCGCAACTTCAGGTTTGTAACTTGGACGCAAGGCATCATTTGCACCAGCGTGAAAAGAGAGCAAAGTATCTGGTCCGGTCACATAACCGATAGCAACTGGTAATTGGTCATCAATTACTTGCTTAAGTAACTTTCCGCGCACTGCCAAATTAACATAAGTAAATCCTGGCGTATCTTTAGCCATCACATCTGCGATGCGATCTGCCCATCCGCGGTATTGCCCATTGACGACGACATCCGACATTCCTTCGGAATACGAGTCTCCGCAGACAATTAAACGCTGGTATTTCATTTCATAACTCTTTCTAATATTTACTTACGGCGTTGTTCGTCAACCCAGAAGAGCGCGATTGATGTTGCCACGCTGGCATTCAAAGATTCGGTAGTCGCGCGCATCGGAATTGAAACAACCAAGTCGCACTTTTCGCGCACCAAGCGCGATAGTCCCTTACCTTCTGAACCAACAACAACCATGACATTCTCTTTGGCGACCTTCATTCCGCTAAGAGTTACATCTGATTCGCCATCTAAACCGATAACAAAGCAGCCTATTTTCTTAGCATCTTCAATAGTGCGCGCCATATTAGTTACTTGTGCAACCGGCAGACGAGCGGCTGCTCCAGCAGATGACTTCCAAGCAGATGCGGTCATTGCAGCTGCACGACGTTCAGTCATAACAACGCCTGCCGCACCGAATGCAGCAGCGCTACGAACAATCGCACCGAGGTTGCGGGGATCAGTAACGCCATCGAGTGCCACAATTAAAATTGGGTGGTTAGCGCGTTCGGTAATCTCTTGAAAAGAAGAGTATTGATAAGGCTTGATCGCCAGGATAATTCCTTGGCTATTTGCGCTAATGCCTTCGATTTCCGCACGGTGTACTTCGCGAATTGGAAGTTGGTGGTGGAGAGCAAGTTGCAAAGATTCAGCAACGCGATCATCAACATCAATGCTGCGAGCGACAATTAACTCAGTTGCCGGAACGCTGGCGCGCAGCGCTTCGAGCACCGCATTGCGACCTGAAACAATTTCGCCCTTTGGTTTTTCGCTGCGACCAGTGCGAGTGCGTGCCGGAGCTTTCTTTTCGGCAGCCTTCTTACGTTTGGCAGCTGCGTGATACGGACGATCTTCCGCTTTAGGAGTCGGTCCTTTACCTTCTAAGCGGCGTTTATTTTTTCCACCGGTTCCGCCAGTTGGACCTTTTTTAGAACTAGATCGAGCTGCGCCACGAGGTTTTGCAGTGCCGGCCATTTACTTCTCGCTTATCTGTGAGATAGACCAACGTGGCCCTTGTGCTGTGTCTTCAATAACTATGCCAAGTGCAGCAAGCCCATCGCGGATCTGATCAGATGCTGCAAAATCTTTTCTATCACGCGCTGCAGTGCGTTGCGCGAGCGCTAATTGAATTACGCCATCAAGAGCGTCACTTAAATCTGCACCGCCTGAAATTGCAAAGATTGAATCAAACGGATCGCAACCAAGAATTTCCAAAGCTCCGCGGATTTCGCTGGCAGATGCGGCAATTACCGTTTTATCGCCAGAAGTTATTGCGCTATTTCCCAGGCGCAGCGCCTCAGATATACCCGCCAAAGCAGTTGGAACCGCTAAATCATCGTTCATTGCATCGGTAAAGCTCTGTGAAATAACAGGGACAGGAGCAGAACCTAATATCTCAGTGGCACGAGTTAAAAAGCCTTCGATGCGACGGAAAGCGGTTGCAGATTCAGCAAGCGCTTCATGCGAAAACTCGAGCATCGAACGGTAATGAGCGCTGCCGAGGTACCAACGTAATTCGATTCCGCGCACGGTTTTTAAAAGTTCAGCTACTTGCAGTGAATTTCCAAGTGACTTACTCATCTTCTCACCTGATGCGGTGACCCAAGCGTTATGCATCCAACGCTTTGAAAATGCATACCCCGCAGCTTCTGATTGCGCGATCTCATTTTCGTGGTGCGGGAAGATCAAATCTAAACCGCCGCCGTGGATATCAAATGCTTCACCTAAATATGCATGCGCCATGGCAGAACATTCCAAGTGCCAACCTGGGCGACCTGGGCCCCAAGGCGTTGGCCAAGATGGATCGCCCGCCTTTGCCGCTTTCCAAAGTGCGAAGTCACGCGGATCTTTTTTAAATGTCTCATCGGCATCTGCTGCAGGAAGCAAGTCATCAATTTTCTGGCGCGAAAGCGTTAGATACGAATTTAACTTGCGAACTTCTAGGTAGACATCTCCGTTGCCGGGAGCATATGCGGCGCCGCGTTCAATTAATAAGGTCATCAAATCAATCATTTGCGTGATGTGACCAGTTGCGCGTGGTTCATATGTAGGTGGCTGCACATTTAATGCGGCGTAAGCATCAGAGAATGCGCGTTCGTATTTCATAGCAACAGCCCACCAAGGCGATTTCTCGTGAACTGCCTTGTGCAGAATCTTGTCGTCGATATCAGTGACGTTGCGGATAAAGTTGACGTTATATCCAGATTTGGTAAGCCAGCGGCGCAAGATATCGAAGTTAACGCCTGAGCGAACGTGGCCGATATGTGGTGGCGCCTGCACAGTTGCACCGCATAAATAAATTCCGACTTCGCCAGCTTTGAGTGGCACAAATGGGGATGTGGTTCGCGTTAGCGTGTCATATAAAGATAGCGAACTCATTGGCTAAGTCTATCTTGCAACGCTTATTTAGAATAAATCAGCGCTGATGCAATGGCGGCAATGCCCTTGCCTTCGCCAGTTAAGCCCATTCCATCGGTAGTAGTTGCAAGTAGCGCGACTTCAGCGCCACCTAAAGCCGCAGAAAGTGCAGCAATCGCTTCAGTACGACGTGAACCAATCTTGGGGCGATTACCAATTACCTGCACTGATACATGTGAAATTTTAAAGCCCGCCTTTTCAACCAAAGTTAAAGTCTCCTTTAACAAAGTTGTGCCAGATGCACCGGCATACTCAGCTTTATTTGTTCCAAAGTTTGAACCCAAATCACCTAAACCACTCGCTGCAAAGAGTGCATCACATATTGCATGCGCTGCAACGTCGCCATCGGAATGTCCTTCAACGCCATCTTGATCTGGCCACAGTAAACCGGCTAACCAAAGTGGTCGGCCAGCTTCGAAGTGATGTGCATCAACGCCCACACCAGTTTTAAAGGAAGTTGATTGACCTAAGAATTGCAGAGCGGTAGCCAAATCTGATGCGGTTGTGATCTTTAAGGCGCGTTCTTCGCCAGCGATGACTCGAACTGGCTTTCCTAACGCTTCGACTAGCGCAGCATCATCCGTTGCTTCACCTGATGCTGCATGGGCTTGATTAATAACTCCGTATGTAAATCCCTGCGGAGTTTGAATCTTGCGCATCGAGGTGCGATCGGGAGTCGCCGTAACAATTCCATCTGCACTAACAACTTTTACCGTATCGGTTTGGGCCAGGCCCGGAATTACTGCAACGTCACCAGATTTGAGTGAAGCTACAACGCTTTGCGCCAGCGCTGGCGATGCAAGGGCGCGAGCCGCATCGTGAATTAATACATATTCTGCTTCGCATAAAACTTTTGATAGCCCGATGCGCACGCTTTCAGAACGCGTAGCACCACCGGTTACAACAGTTATGCCATCGCCAACTAAATCTTGAATTTGCTTTTCAAAACCAGCAGGTGCAGTCACAATTATTTGATCGGCGACTGATGAAATGGAAGAGACAGCGTGTTCGATTAAGGTGCGATCACCGAGTTGGATTAACGCTTTGGGAATTGCTGCACCAAATCTTTCGCCACTGCCGGCAGCGGCGATAATTGCGGCGATCATTAGATAAAGGCTTTAATTAAGAAGCGAGAACCTCGTCAAGGAGAGTCGCAGCCTTTTCTTCATCTGTGCGCTCTGCAAGAGCAAGCTCAGAGATAAGGATCTGCTTCGCCTTGGCGAGCATGCGCTTTTCACCAGCAGAGAGGCCGCGATCTAAATCACGACGGTATAGATCGCGCACAACTTCGGCGACCTTAATAACATCTCCTGAGGCAAGTTTTTCAAGATTGGCCTTGTAACGACGTGACCAGTTTGTTGGTTCTTCGGTATATGGCTGGCGAAGAACGCTAAATACGCGATCAAGTCCGGCGCTATCGACAACATCACGAACTCCGACGAGATCTACATTATCTGCAGGAACGCGGACTGTGAGATCTCCTTGTGCAACTTTCAAGACTAGGTAGGTGCGCTCTTCGCCCTTGATGATGCGAGTTTCAATCGCTTCGATTAGAGCTGCTCCGTGATGAGGATAAACAACGGTTTCGCCGACCTTAAATGTCATGTGTTGCCCTTCGCTAGACAGACAATTCTACCAGCGATTTTCCAACGAGAAAACCCCATTTTATAAGGGATAAACCGAGCTAAAAGGCGTGAGAGAATATGCCTCATGCGTCGCACCATCACAACAATTTCAGCGCTTTTGCTTGCTACATCACTTACTTCTTGTGGCGCCGGCCAAAACGCAGCAACGCGCAATATCACGCAAGTAACAGATGGCGTTGAAGTAAAAGTTACACAAAATGGCAGCGCAATAAAGATTGTTAATTTGTTATTGGTTGCAACCGAAAACGGTGATGCCGTTGTTGTCGGAACAATAATTAATCAAGGCGCAGAGACAGATCAATTGCTCGGAATCGCAGTTGGCGGAAGTCCTGCAGTAATCACCGGCGAAACTATTCTTAAGCAAAATGCGCCACTTCGCTTTGAGGGTGAGAGCGCTAATGTTAAAGCGGTATTTGCTGGTGTGACACCAGTTGCAGGTCGCCACGTAAAACTCAATTTAGGATTTGCACGTGCTGGTTTGGTTACTGCAGAAGTAATTATTCGCGACAAGCGCGATACCTACAAAGATATCTTTTCAAACCCGGCTGAGATTAACGCTTCCCTTGATTCGCAACAGCCTGAATAGCAGCTTTTGCAGCATCTGGATCTAAATACTCTCCACCTTTTTTAACTGGTTTAAAGTCTGTATCCAAGTTATAGAGCAGTGGAATTCCAGTTGGAATATTTAACTCCGCGATATCTGATTCTGAAATCCCATCCAAGTGCATAACAAGTGCGCGTAGCGAATTTCCATGCGCAGTAACGAGAACTCGATTGCCAGCTTTCAGGTCAGGAATTATTGATTCTTGCCAATAAGGGATCATCCGAGTTACTACATCTTTTAAACATTCTGTTGCAGGCAGATCTGAACCCAAACTAGCGTAACGCGCATCGTTTGCTTGGCTATATGGATCACTGGAATCGATTGGTGGAGGCGGCACATCGAAAGAGCGACGCCATAATTTAAATTGTTCTTCGCCGTACTTTGCCAGCGTCTCTTTCTTATCCTTGCCTTGCAGAGCGCCGTAGTGACGTTCATTTAAGCGCCAAGAACGGCGAACCGGAATCCAATGGCGATCGCACGAATCAAGGGCAAGTTGTGAAGTATGAATTGCGCGGCGCAGTAAAGATGTGTGAACGACATCAGGTAATAATTTGCGCTCCGCCATTAACTTTCCGCCGCGCGTTGCTTCTGCTTCTCCAGCAGTCGAAAGGCGAACATCTACCCACCCAGTGAAGAGATTCTTTGCATTCCATTCGGATTCGCCGTGGCGCAATAAGATCAATTCGTAGTTCGACATAGCCCTATCTTGCCACGTGCGACGCCAATAATTAAATCAAATGCTTAAAGGCATCAAGATTTGCTAAAGATTCTCCGCGGCTAACGCGCCAAGCCCATTCGCGACGTATTGAATTGGCAAATCCGAGTTCTAAAAGCGGATTAAATGATGAATCAGAATATTGAAGCACCGCACCGACTAAACGATCAATCTCGCGATCATTGACCGCGGCAAGTGGCAAACGTCCAACTAGAAAAATATCGCCTAACTCATTGATTGCAAAGGCGATTCCGTACATCCCAGCATTCTTTGTCATACACCAAGCGTGGACAGCGCCCTCATTTTCATCAGGTTTGCGAATTACAAATGCGTTGATACTTAAAGAATGATCGCCAACGATAAGAGCGCAATGGGTCTGCAGCTTTTTTTCACCAGGCAGAGTGATTAAAAAGGTATTGGCATCTTTCTGGTCATATTCCAGATCGTGCGAATCTAAGAATTCTTCAATTACAACCCGAGGATCAATCGCTGACATTAATTAACCGATCGATTTGTTGACGCGAGCGGCCTCGGTGAGCACTTGATCATAAATATCTAAAGTGCCACGCGCCGTGGCATCCCAACCGAAGTGCGATGCATGTTCAACCGCACCCATCGAAAGCAGAACTCGACGTTGTGGTTCTTGCAGCAAACGCGCTAATACCGAGGACCAAGCGCGCGGATCGTGGCCGTCAACAAGTACGCCAGAAATACCATCGGCGACTGCGGTACGAAGTCCACCGACTGCGGTTGCGACAACAGGTGTGCCACAAGCTTGTGCTTCAAGTGCGACTAAGCCAAAACTTTCAGAATAACTTGGAACACAAACTAAATCAGCGGCGCGGTACCAGTTAGGAAGTCCTGTGCGCGCGACAGGTGGGGCGAATGAAATTACATCGTCAATACCAAGCCACGCAGTTAACTCTTTTAACCGTTCCACTTCACTCCTATTGGCACCTGATGCTCCACCGATAATGAAGACGCGTAACTTAGGGCGCAGCTGCGGTGAATGCGAAACTAATTCAGCAATTGCACGAATCAATACTTCAGGGCCTTTATGCGGCTGAATTCGACCTACAAAGATAATCACGTGTGCATCGGTGTTGATTCCAATCGCCTGGCGAGCGGCAGCGCGACCCGCACCGGGAGTGAAGTTATACAGATCAACACCAGGAGTCACGACATGCACGGTGTCAGGACAGGCCTCGTATAACGAAACCAAACTTGCTGCCTCGGCATCAGTATTGGCGGTTAGCGCACTTGCCGCAGCAACGATCTGAGTCTCACCTTGCACACGAATCATCGGCTCTGGAGTTTCGCCTTCAGCGAGAGTTAAATTCTTAACCCGCGCCATAGTGTGCATTGTGTGCACTAATTGCATCTTTAACTCTTTAGCCACTGGCATCGCAACTTTTCCCGATAACCAGTAATGAGAATGGATTAAGTCGTATTTACGATCACCCGAAAGTGCTTTCTTAAATTCAGCACTCAACTCTTTAAAGTGCGCTGGCACTTGTTCTTTAGTCCAGTGCAAATCGTGACCGGCGTCCAAGTGATGGACATTTACACCTGGAGATAATTCAACAACTGCAGGTAGATCTAAATGATCACGGCGTGTGAAAATATCTACTTCAACACCTTGTGCCGCCATACGCGCAGCGCTTTCGGCGACGTAGATATTCATTCCGCCAGCATCGCCGATTCCGGCCTGCTCAAGTGGGCAGGTGTGGACCATCAACATGGCCACACGACGTTTCATGGTCATAATGGTACGCGCGATTAAATGGTGGCGCGAATGGTGCCGATTACACGCGGTCCGCCCATAACTTTTTCAGGCGTTAACGCTGTATCGATACCAAAGTCTTTTAAACAAGCGTGAACAATGGTGCGAAATGCACGGAGTGAACCATCGCTTACTTTAAATACAAAGGTGCGGCCATCGCTGAGTGAGCAGACATTTACAGCTTCTGCGCCATCTTTCATAAATAAGCCAGGTACTTGCTGCATCATTTCGGTGTTGTGGCGACCAATTCCACCAACCATTTCAGGGAATGCGCGCGCCGCTTTCATAACGCTTTGATGAACCGGATCATTTGAAAGAGTGATCGCGCGAATTGCGCGAGCTAAGCCGATTAATGAAAGCAAGAAGAGTGGCGCACCACATCCATCGGTTGAAGTCAAAGTAATTGTTTCTCCTGCTAAATCTTCTAACTCTGCTTTGATCGCCAATTGCAGTGGGTGGCTCTGTTCCAAATAACTTTCAATCGCCCAGCCGTTTTTCACACAAGTTGCCAACATTGCTGCGTGTTTTCCGCTGCAGTTCATTGCAATTTGAGTCGGTGGCTTATCTCCCCAAGCATTACGTTCGGCTTCACCGAGAGGGCGATCGTGTGCACAGCGCAGTGCGCTTTCATCTAACCCAACAGAAGCCAAAATTTCACGAGCGCCATTCATATGCATTTCAGCACCTGAGTGACTTGATTGGGCAAGGGCCAATAAACGCGGTTCTAAATCTAAACCGTGACGCACCATGGTAGATGCTTGAAAACATTTAACAGTTGATCGTGGAAATACCTTGGTATCAATATCTCCAAGTGATTTAAAGATTGAACCATCAGCGTTTAATACTGCTAGCAAGCCACGGTGTTCTGATTCAACGACGCCGTCACGAACGTATTCGGCTAAGACTGCATCGCTAAACATTTTCTCTGCCTTCTTTACTCGGATTGGCGTTCTAGTGATGACCAGATATGAGCTTGTAACTCTTGGCCTTCCGCAGCCATGTCGTATGCAAAGAAAAGTTCTCCGGCAACAAGGCCGTATAAACGCACACCGGCTGTAACAATTTTCGCTGATGGCGCGGAATATCCCTGATCCATTACCAGTTGGATTTTGGGACCATCAAACTGCCCAACCCATCCTTCAGTGATTCCTGTGTTATGCGAGATAACAACTTCTAAAACGTTATTTGGTTTAACGCGCCAGAAGCCAGTTTCTGAAGCTGCCGGGCGAATGATTTCGCCATCTTTATCAATAATCCAAGATCGTGAGTAATAATTTAAAAAAGGGCGACCATCATGATTAAAGACAACTTCATGCGCATATTCAAAGCTTTCAATCGTCGGATAATCTCCGCGACCTTTTCCGCGCCAAGTGCCGACCATCCACGCCAAAGGATTTAAATCTGGGTGCAAACCTTCCGGAATTGTAAAAACCACTTAAAGTCGGCCCCTTCGATAAGTACGCGAATCGCGAGCTTGGGATTCGCGACGACCACGAAATCCGTAAATAACTAGCGCAATACCAATTAACAGAGAGATAACTCCGAGAAGAACAGCGCTAACAATTTCCACGCCTTAATCTTACGGGTTTAGAGCTTCTTCACCGTCCACATAATGACCAGCATCGCCATCAGGACAACCAAGCCTTGACCGATAGTCTCCAATTAAGCGGGCACAATCACTTGTTGTGAGGCGGCCACGTTTTCGACCGTCAACTGCGCATCAACTGAAGTAGTGCGCTTAATAACTGCGAGAGCGATTGGCCCAAGTTCGAAGTGGCGCGCGACTGTGCCGAGAAAACCAACTTGTACTTCACCATTCATTACAGGTGTACCTGGCGCTGGCATCACGACTTGGCTGCCATCTAAATGCAGCATGACTAAGCGACGTGGTGGATTGCCTAGATTAAATATTTTTGCGACGGTTTCTTGCCCGCGATAACAGCCTTTATTCATATGAACTGACTTATTGAGCACGCCAAGTTCGTTCGGGATTGATTTGTGATCGGTATCGAAACCGATACGAGGTCGACCTGCCGCAACGCGTTCTGCATCTAACGCCCAAGTGCCTACTTGCATTGCAGTAGCCCCAAAAGTTTCTTGCATCTCCTTTAGCTCTGCGCGCGGAACCAAAGCAAAGGGTCCACCAATTTCGGTAGCAATACCTGGCGCACGTAATACAACAAATTCGCCAGAAGCATCGCGCACATCAACGCGCAACATAAATTTCATTTTCTGCAAGTAGGTAATCAAATTTTCAATATAACCCGGATCCAATACCAACCAAGTAGTTTCGCCGTCGTCGACTAAATTAAATTGGTATTCCACGTGCCCTTGCGGATCCAAGATCAGAGCCGAGCTCCACTGACCAACCGCGAGTTCAGATAAATGTTGGGTAGTTAAATCGTGTAACCATTTCAAGCGATCTATTCCGGAGACAGCGATGATATTTAGATGCGATAGATCTGCCCAAGCTTTACCTTCGAGCATCGCTTTCTGTTCTTTATTGGGTTCACCAAAATGCCAAATGGCGCCTTTATCGACGCCATCTTCTACAAATACCGCAGTCATAATTATTTAACGCACGCGGCGCATAACCCATAAACTGCAAAGTGAGTGACATCGGTTTTAAATCCATAATCATCGGCAAGGTTTTGTACAAAGTTTGCGGCAGCGGTAATTGGTGCATCGCCGACAGATCCGCAATCGCTGCAGACTAGATGTAAATGTGTGAGTTCTTCAGCTGCGTGGTAAGTCGCTCCACCATGACCCAGGTGTGTGTGCTGCACTAGGCCCACGTTTTCCAACGTTTCTAAGTTGCGATAAACAGTTGAAAGGTTGATGCCAGGATGAGTTGCGCGTACTTTTTCAGCAACTTCTTCAGGAGTGGCGTGACCGAGCTCGCGTACTGCAGATAAAACAAGTTCGCGCTGTGGTGTTAAGCGCAAACCTTTATCGCGGAGTTCGTGTTTATCAGCCATAGGTAAAGCCTACCTTTAAAGTGAAATTACCAGATCGGCAGGAACGCCCTGCGCTGCTGTGACTTGCTGTTCCACGCGCGCACCCGGGGCTTGAACTACGAGAGTCCAAACACCAGGGGCGGCGAAGAAACGAAACTGTCCTTGCAAATTAGTTGGAAGTTCTGCGGTGAATTCTCCGTCGCGATCTAACAATCGCACATGTGCGTTACCGACCGGAGTTCCGTTAGGTACTCCATCGTCCCCTGCCTTTAGTACAACACCTTGGATGATTGTTTGTGTTGTAACGTCAATGCCATCGAGTGATGGACCGCCGGGAGTTGCACCGCAAGTTCTCAACTTATGCGCCTACAGCTACTGGTACACCAACGAGTGAGCCGTATTCAGTCCAAGACCCGTCGTAATTCTTAACGTTTGCAACGCCAAGAAGTTCGTGAAGAACAAACCAAGAGAAGGCTGAACGTTCTCCGATACGGCAGTACGCGATGGTGTCTTTTGCGAGATCAACACCAGCACCGACGTAAAGTTCCTTTAGATCAGTATCTGATTTAAATGTGCCATCCTCATTTGCCGCCTTTGACCAAGGAATATTCTTTGCAGTTGGAATATGTCCCTTGATCTGACCTTGCTCTTGTGGCAAGTGCGCAGGCGCAGCAAGTTCTCCACTGAATTCAGCAGGTGAGCGCACATCAACGATGTTGAGTTTGCCGATAGCTGCAATTACTTCATCGCGGTATGCACGAATTGAGTTATCGCGCTCTTTGGCAACATAACGAGTTGCTGTACGAGTTGGCACAACAGTGACGAATGGACGAGCATCGAGTTCCCAACGCTTACGCCCACCGTCGAGCAAGCGAACATCTTGGTGTCCATAAACCTTGAAATACCAGAAGGCGTAAGTAGCAAACCAGTTGTTATTGCCGCCATACAAGATCACTGTTGAGTCATTTGAAATACCTGACTTCGAGAGCAAGGCTTCAAACTTCTCTTTTGAGATCAAATCACGAATTAAGCCATCTTGCAGATCATCGCGCCAATGGAAAGTAATTGCGCTTTCGATATGGCCTTGCTCGTACAAAGTGGTGTCTTCATCGACCTCCACAATTACAACCTTCGGATTATTGATATTTTCAGCGACCCAATCGGCGCTTACTAGCGATGTTTCACGTGACATTTTCTCTCCTGATTTGTCTTGGTTTTAATTGAATTAATGGAAATAGTGCAAATTACTTTGCTGTACGGGCACGCAAGATGAGCAAATACATCTCGCAACCCAGACAGAAATTAAATGCTGCATTTAAAAACGCTGCAGCAAGTGCAAACCCGACTGCAACTGTGAAGACCCCACCGGCTCCAGTTACAGATGCGATTACGGCAACAAGTGCGAAAACAAGTCCGACCGCCTGAGCGAATTGTGGCGGGCGAACATCTTCGAAAGTCGCTGCTGACTTTAAACGTGGCTTAATTATCTTTTTAAAGATAACTGCATAAGGCGTGAATTGCGGACCACGCAGTGCGCCTATGGCAAAGACGACTGCTTGGAAGGTAATTACCCAAAGGTTTGATGTCACTAGCGCAGTTGCTAGTACAACTGTGGTGATCACAGCAGACCAACGTGGGCCGCGTGCATCTATTGATACTGACATTTTTACTTCCTTCACTTTTTTCGCTTATGAGTTGTTGTTTTAGTTTTTAAAATTGCAAACTAAGCACAACAGATAGCGCCAGTTAAGCGACCGTAATCAAGCACACGGCGCTTTGTGAAGTAACTGGTTTGGATGCGGAACATAGGTAAAGAATAAAGTGGGTTTGGCTAATTGACTAATTGCGAGTCTTTCGCAATTGCTGGAATCAATGAATAGCCGCGATTGCAGCCTGTACTTGAGCGCGCTTCGGCGTTCCCATTGCGCGGCCGACTTCAACGCCAGCGCCATTTAAGAACAAGGTTGTTGGTGTTGAGCGAATATCTAATCGGCGCACGAGTTCCAGATTAGATTCGGCATCGATATGGGCGTAATGAACATCAGGCATCGTCTTGACCATATCTTCAAGCAGCGCCTTGGTCGCACGGCAAGGTGTGCAGAACGCTGATGAGAATTGCACCATCGTGGCGCGAGATCCCAGCGCTGTACCAACGATTGCAGCGGTGAGCTTCGGCCCATTTACCGTCTTCTTCTTGCGGAATTCACCACGGGTGCGCTGATACCAGATGCCATATCCACTGGCGCAGGCCAGCACAATCGCGAGTGGAATGAACGTTTTCACGACGGTAGTCTAGAGCCCATGGCTAAGGTGTTGTTACTGACAAACACCAATGGCGCCAGCGCGGAAGTTCTGCCATCGCTTGCTCTCTTGCAGCACACGGTAAAGATCTTGCCTGCTGAAGCAAGCGTATTAATAGATTCACCGGTGATGGATATTGTCTTTGTTGATGCGCGCCGTGAATTACCGGCAGCGAAGAATTTAACTCGCTTACTGATTTCAACCGGCGTTGGCGCACCAGTAATTGCAATTACAACTGAAGGCGGTCTTTCTGCGATGAGCGCTGACTGGGGAGTCGATGATGTAATGCTCGATACCGCAGGACCTGCTGAAGTTGATGCACGCATTCGAATCTCAATCGGCACACACCTTGCAGCACTTACCGCTGCAGATCCAACAGCTGGTGAAATTCGCACCGGTGATGTTGTCATTGATGAGAGTACATACACTGCAAAGATCAAAGGTCGCTCACTCGATTTAACATTTAAAGAATTTGAACTTTTAAAGTATTTAGCACAGCATCCCGGACGTGTATTTACACGTGCACAGTTGCTGCAAGAAATTTGGGGTTATGACTATTTCGGTGGAACTCGCACAGTGGATGTTCACATCCGTCGCTTGCGTTCCAAGCTCGGTCCAGAATTTGAATCAATCATCGGCACAGTTCGTAATGTTGGTTATCGCTTCACACTTCCTAACGGTGGCAAAGAGAGCCAACTTTCCGAGCGAGTATAACCGCAATGCGCCATATTCTTAAGATTCATCGATCACTGACTGATCCGCTTCCAACGACAAAGCGCGAGTACGCAATCCGCACCTTTGATCCTAAGGAAGATAAAGATCGCTGGCTTGCACTTAACAATAAAATCTTCACCAGCCATCCAGATCAAGGTAATTGGGCGTTGCAAGATTTAGAGAATCGCATGGCCGAAAGTTGGTTTGATCCGGCAGGTTTCTTTCTTGCGACTAAAGGTGAAGAAATAGTTGGTTTCGTTTGGACCAAAATCCACCAAGACTTTGTAAACCAGGAGCCAGTCGGTGAGCTATATGTTGTCGGCGTTGATCCAGACCACGCCCACCAAGGGATAGGCCGTGCTGTATCTGTCACAGCAATCAATTATCTGGTCGCCAAAGGGCTCAAACACGCGATGCTTTACGTAGATGCTGATAATGAAAATGGCTTAGCGCTTTATACCAATCTAGGTTTTAACTAAGCGTTTTCACGCTCTGATGTGGGGGTAGTACCATTTGTAATTATGAAGTCGAAACCATCAAACGATACTGATGTGAATATCGACGCAATTGCCAAGTCGGCAAAGGTAAGTCCATCGACCGTCTCGCGCGTATTAAACGGAACTGCAAAGGTCTCGGCAGAACGCGAAAAGGCTGTACGTAAAGCAATCGCTAAATTTAATTACACCCCAAATGCATCGGCTCGCCATTTAGCCGGCGGTCGCAGCGGTTTGATCGCTTTGCTGATGGAAGAGTCAAACGAAGAGTTTTTCTACAATCCTTTCTGGAGCCAAGTAGTGCAAGGTTTCTCAACAACTATCTCCAACGCTGGTTTTCTACCTCTCTTATTGGTTCGACCAAGATCCGGAACAGAAACTTCCGTTTTCTCTACCTTACTTAAAGGAAAGATCGATGCGTTGGCGGTTTTGAGTTGGCATGCATCAACTGCGAATATCGCTAAGAATTTAGATCCAAAGATTCCTACAATCGTTGTAGGAGACTTTGGTAAATCAATAAATTCAAGCAATGTGGATGTCGATAATGTCAAAGGCGGAATCTTGGCCACTGAACATTTAATTGCGGCTGGCTGTAAAGCCATTTTGGTGATCACTGGTGATTTGAAGTTGCAGTCGGGGCGTGACCGATTAGAAGGTTATAAGAAGGCTATGGCTTCCGGTGGATTAAAAGTCCGAGAAGAACTTATTTTACAAGGTGATTACACCAGTGCCACGGCTCGTGATTTAACGATTGGTGCGCTAAAAAAGGGAATTAAATTTGATGGCATTTTTGCGGCGAATGATCAATCTGCTATTAGCGCGATTGAAGTTTTAAAAAGCCAGGGAATTGATGTACCAAATCAAATAAAAATTGTAGGTTTTGATGATTCTCCAATAGCAAGTAGCAATACGCCATCCATCACAACGATCAGGCAGCCGATTCGTGAACTTGGGGCTGAAGTTGCGCTAAGTCTGCTCGCGACTTTAGAAGGTGAAGAAGTCGCAGATAAATTGTTGGACGTCGAATTGATCGTTAGAGAATCAACTACTGCTAAAAAGCTGAATTAGCAGCGACAATTTCTTTGTACTTATAGAAACTTGACTTTGGAGTTCGTTCTAAGGTTTCGAAATCCACGTAAACAATCCCAAATCGCTTCGCATAGCCTTCTGCCCATTCAAAGTTATCAAGAAGTGACCAAGCAAAATATCCCTTTACCGGAACACCTTCTGCAATTGCCTTCTGTAGCGATTGCAGATGCGAGACGATATAAGAAGTTCGCTTTACATCGTCAACTTTTCCATCAAGCTTTATATCGTCATAACCGGCTCCATTTTCGGTAATAACCAAATATGGAATTTGGGGCCAATTACGATGCACGCGCTTGACTAGATTTCCGATACCTTCTGGAGTTACAACCCATCCAAGCGCAGTCAAATCTTTGGCAAGGTGCTCCGGAGCCGACGTATCCACTCGCTGAGGAAAGGGCATAAATCCGCCTTCAATTGCGGGTTTATCCTCTGGCCGTGGCGAGCGCACAAATCCATCACAGTAATAGTTGATGCCCAAGAAATCAGTCTCTACTTTTAATAAAGCATCATCTCCAGGCAAAATTACACCGTTTATACGCTCACCATAGGTTTCTACCAGGGTCTTTGGATAGAGACCGGTTGTGAAAGCTTCAATCCACCAACGATTCAAATTGGCATCATTTAATTCCACAAAATCTGCAACTTCTTGATCGCCAGGAGATTCGTTGTGAATGTTATTCATATTTACTGTCAACCCAACGATCGCATCAGGATATTCTTTTTTGATCGCCTTTAAACCGGCTGAATGAGCAAGTGCGGTGTAGTGGCTTGCCTTAATCGCAAGATTAAAATCTTTCTTTCCCGGTGCATGTACCCCATTTGAATAACCTAGCCAAGAGATACACCATGGTTCATTGAGAGTGATCCAGTTGTTAACGCGATCCCCAAATGCTTTCGCGCAAGCTTGGGCGTAATCTTCAAAAGACTTTACGATCTCGCGATTTGCCCATCCGCCTTTGTCTTCTAAAGCCTGTGGAAGATCCCAGTGATACAAGGTAACCATTGGTTCAATTCCAGCGGCGATCAGAGCATCAATTAATTTGTTGTAGAAAGCAAATCCGCGTTCTTCTCGAGTTGAGTCGCCCTTTGGAAACAAGCGCGGCCAGGCAATTGAAAATCTATAAGCCTTTACACCAAGGTTTTTTAAAATCTGGATATCTTCTTCGAATAAGTTGTAATGATCACAAGCGATGTCGCCGGTATCTCCATTAACAACTTTTCCAGGAGTTTTTGAAAATGTATCCCAAATGCTGGCACCGCGACCGTCTACATCAAATGCGCCTTCAATTTGATAGCTGGAGGTTGCCGTTCCCCATGTGAAGTTCTCAGGAAAGCTAGATGTCATCTTTGAAATCCAATCTTGTTCAATCTCTCGTTATCCCTCAATAACCGAAGTTTTGAGTCTATGAAAGCGCTTTCAGATTTGGTACTCTAACATAGCTAAACCCCATTCGCTAGGAGTATTTGATGAGTTCAGATCCGCAGAAAGTGCTTTTGTGGTCTGAAGAATTTGCTGATCACCTGGACGGCAAACTCCCAGCCGACACCTGGAGCTTTGATATCGGTGATGGATCAAGTGTTGGGCTAACTGGCTGGGGAAATAATGAACTCGAGTATTACACCGCCGAATCCATAAAGATTGAAAACAATTTAATTATCAGCGCTCAACGTACGCCAGCGAATTCACCGTTGCAGTGTTATTACGGCCCCGCTCAATGGACTAGCGGCAAAATACATACCGCGGGAAAAGTGGGATTTAAGTTTGGGCGAATCGAAATAAAAGCAAAGTTGCCGAGCGGAATTGGAACCTGGCCGGCGCTCTGGCTGCTGGGGGCCAACCTTATGGATGGCGTTGCTTGGCCACATTGTGGCGAGATAGATATCTTAGAAAATACGGGTGTCAATCCATTCCAAGTTCAAGGAACTATCCATGGAGATGGTTACTTTGGAGAAGATGGCTTGACGAAGATTATTCAATCACCAACTGTGCTATCTGAAGATTTTCATAACTTCGCAATTTCTTGGAATGAAGAATATATTGAGTGGTTCTTCGATGGGGAAAGCTATAACAAAATTACAAAGTTTTCCGTTGAAGCTATGGGTAAGCCTTGGCCATTTAGCCAGGAATTTTACTTAATTATGAACTTGGCAATTGGTGGATGGTTTGCCGGCGAAGTCGATCCCAAACTCGAAAGCGCACAACTTGAAATTGAATCGATTAAATACTTTTCTCTTGACGGCGTGGGGGAGCTAATTCTTCACGAGTGAGCAATGACTTCACCGACACCATTGATCGTTGAGAATCTAATCCAATCGATGGTCATTTTCGCTTGATTTAAGCCTGTTTCAATCGGACCACCAAAATTGCCACCCATTGCTAAATTCATAATTAAGTAAAATTCGTGATCAAAGACCCAGTCTTTATCTAACTTTGGTTGGCTTCCGTATAAGACGCCGTCTAAATACCAGTCGATTTGATCTGGCAGCCAATCAATTGCATATGTGTGATATTCGTTAGCAAATCCATTTGGCATATCAACGGAAGTTCCACGACCGGCAGCATCAGAGATCAATCCATGCAGATACCCGTAACTTAGATTTGGAGTCTTGCCAAGTAGTTCAGTTACATCTATTTCTCCGCACCATGGCCAGCGCCGATCATCGATATCGGCCCCGAGCATCCAGAAGGCACCCCATGTACCTTCGCCAACAGGACCTTTTATTCTTGCCTCAACACGTCCATATTTAAATCCAAGTTTGCCTTTAGTGATGTATTTGGAACTTATCCATTCACAAGGAGTTTTGTAATAACAGTTATATTCGTTTGCACCAGCTGTGGTGGCATCAATAATTAATTCACCTGCGGAATTTACTTTGGCAAGTGAAGGAATGTAATACTGGCGCTCTTTATTTCCCCAACCAACACCAGCGGCAGTCTTTGTGCCATCTCCATTTTCCGGAGCCCAAACCTTGGAATCCGGCGCAGATCCTGCGGCAAGATTAAATTCATCCTGCCAAACTTGTACATAGTTTCGCTTTACAACGGGAATCTCAATCACATTCGAATCAATATTCTTGTCTTTGAATCCCTTTAAAGTGTATTTAGCGCTTACGTACACATCCGTGCCTTGATCGCTTGTCGCTGGACTGTAGCTCGCAAGTTTGGCTCCTGCGATATCAATCGCTCCTTTGTACCATTGATAAGAAACTTTGGCGTTGTTGGGCGAAGCCGAACCTTTAGCCACAATGTTTATAGTATTTGTCGCAGGCGTGAAGGTGATTTGTGGCTTTACATTGACGATAATCTCACCGACTTTTCCAATTACAGAGAGCGCCGTTTTTCCTCCAACGACTTCTTTAAATTGAATGGTTTGGTTTTTTTGTTTCGCGGTAACTTTCAGAGTCAATTTATTGGCGCCGGCTATCGCCTTGCCAGCAACTAACCACTGATAAGTCGATTTGGTTGAGTTCGGCCATTTCGCAGGCGTTGCAATAAAACTTAACCCTGAATTATCAGCGTAGCTAATCGCCGGGGGAGTTACCGCCTCATCCGAAATGGCTGGCGAAATTCCTAAGGAGAGTGCAAGCGCAGCAAGAGCTGGCGCAAGAAGACTCCTTAAAAATTTTGCTTGCATTACCGACTCTTTACTTGGCCTTATTTACAACCGTGGCTGCAACTGCCTTGTAATAATGGAATTCAACTTTCTCGGCAACAGTTGGCGTTGCTCCCTCAATTGATGGCGTAAGGGTTGCAAATGCAGAACTCACTTTTGGCATAGCTGCAGTTAGTGACTTTGGCGCTGCGTTTGGCTTTTTATCGCTATTTTTGAGAGTAAAAGCGGCATAACCAAAGGCATCACTCTTTGCGGTAAGAGTGGTCTTCCCACCATTAACACTCAGCGTCACAACTTTATTTGGGACAGCGGTCTTGCCGTCGTCGCCAGTTACCTTGTAAACAACTACTAAATCCTTACCGACTGGGGCATATGCCTGTTTTAAATTTCGGGCTGAATCTACAACTGAGTTTGTCTTATCAAGTTTTGGCGTTACCAAGGTAATCGATGGGGTTGCCGCCGGAACTACGAGTGGCGTCTTTGGCACGAAATAGTGGAATTCGCTAATTACTGAATGATCCGCTGGCTCGCTGTTTACCTCAGGCAACATCTGCGAGTGAAGTCTGTCTAGCTTATCTTCGCTAAAGATTGGCTCTGAAGTGTATGAATCTGGTTGCGGCTCGGCTAGTGAAGGGTCATCTAGGCTCTTTAGGGCGAACGTTACGTTGCCAAATGCATCGGTTCGATGAAAAACATTTGCTTGATCAAAAGGTGGACGATCAATTCCCTTTGTCTTAACACCGTCTACTTCAACAACAGATTGTGCCTCGCTGTAACCCTTGTTAATTCGAAGATTCACATTTGTGAAAGCTAACGGCTTGCCTTTCTTATCTTTTACGTTGTAGGTCAAGTTAATTGTGGAACCCACCGGTGCAAAAGAAATCTGGAAAATTAAACCCTTACCAAACCATCCCTTTGCTACCCAACCATCGGCCATCTGCTGTTTTGTCTTTGGGTCAAAGGTATTTGTTGCATCTAAAAATGGAGATTGCAGTGTGATTACCGCATCTCTTGGACCACCGGTTGCTGCAGTTGCACTGTTAAGCGCAATTGGCGAGACAACAATCGCGATTGCAGCAGCAATTCCAAGCGTGGTGCGGAATTTAGACATTTTGGTGCCTTTCGTTTGAGATGTATTGAAGGGATAAAACATTAGCCTTTAACTGCTCCATCCATAACACCGCTTACGAGGCGGCGTCCGACGAATATAAAGAGAATCAATAGTGGAGCAGTTGCCAAAAACGCTCCACCCATTTGCAGCGCATAATCCAAGCCATAAAGCGGCTTCAATTGAGTTAGCGCAACTTGAAGAGTGAATTTTTCTGGGGACTGTAGAACGATGGTTGGCCACAAGTAATCGTTCCAAGCGGCCAAGAAAGCGAATAATCCAAGTACGAAAGAGCTTTGACGAATACTTGGCAAAACGATGTTCCAGAACACGCGTGGCACAGATGCGCCATCGATGCTTGCTGCTTCCAGAATTTCATTGGGGATTTGAGCATCAATAATTTGACGCATCCAGAAGACACCAAACGCAGTAACCAGTGCGGGGACGATTAGCGCATAGAGCGTATTAACTAAATGTAATTTTCCGGCCATGATAAATAGTGGAACGATTCCAAGCTGGCTTGGAAGCATCATTGTTGCAACAACAAAGAGGATCGCAAAGCGGCGTCCCTTGAAATCCAGCTTCGCAAAAGCAAATCCCGCAATAGCCGAGAAAATTACTTGAGCCACTGCAATCGCAATACCCACGATAAAAGTATTAGTTAACGCTTTTACAAAATACACACCGTCTGCAGTAAGTACCTTGTGGGCGACTTCCAAGAAGCGTGGACCCGGTACCAGCGAAGGTGGAGACTTTGAGATTTCTTCATCAGTATTTGAAGCTACAACAAACATCCAGTAAAAAGGGAAGATAGATAAAAAGGTAATTACTCCAAGGGCGAAGTAGTGGCGCTTGGGGGTTCTCTGCCACTTCGGGGCCCGTCTCTTTATCATTTGCCTTCACCTGACATTTTGCGAGTGATAAAGAAGTTAATTGTAGAAATAATTAAAACGATGACTGTGATCGCGATTCCGATTGCAGCTGCATATCCATATTTATTATTTAAGAATGCCTGGTTATATAGGAAAAGGGTCAGCGTCAAAAATTGCTTACTTGAACCACCATCTGCGCCAAGTTGCTGCGGCTCGGCAAATACCTGAAGCCCACCAATCGTTCCAACGATAAGCACAAAGGTAATTGTGTTTCTCAGAGATGGCAGCGTCACGTATCTAAATTGTTGCCACTTAGTCGCGCCATCACATGATGCGGATTCATATAACTCATCAGGAATCGCCAACATAGAAGCTAAAAAGATCAGGGTGTTATATCCGACCCAACGCCAAGTGATCATTGCAGCGATCTGTACGTGGCTCGGGATTACACCTTCAATAAAATCGATGTGCTCTGCTCCAGGAATTAAGCCAATTAAACTATTGATAATTCCGTAGTCGCGCCCGAAAAGTTGTTGGAAAACGATGGTGATTGCGATGATAGATGTGATATTTGGAACAAGAAAAATTGTTCGCCAAAACGACTTTCCCTTTAATCTTTTATTCCGCAAGATTGCGGCAAGACTAATTGCCATCAGCATTTGTGGGAATGTCGAAAGCGCCCAGATGCTAAAGGTATTTCTGATCGCGAGCCAAAAATCAGAGTCCTGAAGTAAGAAGATAAAGTTATTTAATCCATTGAATTCAGATGTGCCAAGCGGATCCCATTTAAAGAACGCGATATAAACCGAGTACACAACTGGCGCTACGCCAAAGATCAGGAAGATTATGAAAAACGGAGCAATTGCTGGGTAACCCCAACGTCCATTAAGAGATGCAACTCCCGGGATTGGCTTACGTTGCTGTTTTTTCCAAGGGGTAAGAGGCGCTTTACGGCGCCCCTTACCTTCCTTGGTCAATGACATATGAACCGCTCTTTAATTCGTATTAGTTCTTAAAGAGTTTATCTATATCTGAAATGACGGTTGCATAAGATTTTTCAGACGGCATCTTCTTTGATGCAACTCTTCCGAGCCCTGCACCAAATGTTGAATCGATCTTACGTTGCAACTCGCCTTCAAAGATTGGCTTCAACTTCAATACGCCCTTTGTATATATCTGACCGACTGGCGCATTGTTGAAGAATTCGTCTTTATATTCAAGAAGTGCAGCATCGTCATAAAGGACGGATGTTGATGGGAACAACCCATAAGTCTTAAATACCTTTAGTTGTTGTTCCGGTGCTAAGTACCAAGTTAAGAAGTCATAAGCGGCTTGCTTATTCTTTGAGTACGTAGGAATTGCGAGTTCAGTACCGCCTTGGTTACCGCCGCCTACTGGAAGATCTGCGATATCCCACTTGCCTTTGGTGTCTGGCGCTTGCTTCTTGATGTAATCAAGCATCCAGGCTGGTGCCAAGATTGTTGCCATCGCGCCCTTATTCATGCCGATATTCCAGTCGGAAGTGAACTGCCCAAGGCGAGCGCCGATGCCTGCATTGAGTGCAGAAACTGTTGTATCCCAAGCCTTCTTAATTTGTGGGTTGGTCTTGTATACAAGTTTTCCTGCATCGGTTCCATCGGGTTGGTAGTACTTCGTTGTTCCTTGATTCATGATTGCCGCATAAATGGTTCCGGCATCGTCAATAAAGCCCTTATTGGATTTCTTTTCAGCAGGAGTTAGCTTAGAAACATAACCCTTTCCAACCTCAATAAACTTTTCCCAAGTTGGCCATAACTTACTCACCGCTGCACGATCTGTTGGCAATCCAGCCTTCTTAAATAAATCTGTGCGATAAGCAACTTGTAATCCACCGACATCTGTTGGGATTCCAATTACGCTGTCGTTAAATGCAACGCCTTGTTCCCATCGCCAAGGAAGATAATTCTTTTTGATATCTGTGGCTGAAAGACCTTCGGCAACTCCTGCGGCAACATTGCTGGCAGAAGTTTTCATTTGGCGAAGGTCTTGGAAACATGCTGGACGGTTTCCGGTGCGCCAGTAACCTGAGTAAGGAACCTCAAAGGCGATGATGTCTGCAGGACCAGATTTTGTCTGGCAAGAAAGTGTTGTCTTTTGGTGCAGCGGATCCACGTCATTCTTGATCGGAATAATTTTAATTTCAGGGTGAAGTTTTTGATATTCGCGTTGTAGGCCCGGCTGAATTACTTCGCCAAATGTCCAAATGGTTAGGTTTGTTGTCTCAACTGCTTTGGCAGGTGCTGCCATAAGTCCAGCAGTTACTGAGGCACCCAAAAGCGCGATGAGGAAAACTTTTGATTTAGCCAACTTGTTCATTTGTGAAGCCTTCCATTGATTGAGCGGATATCTAAACTATCTGAAGAAAATTTCAGGGAAAGGGCCAAGGCCTAGTATTTCCATGAAAGCGGTTTCAGAGTACTATATAAGCACTCTTGTGGCACACCCGTGAAGCGATTTTTAGTTAAAGTTTGATAACGATTGGAGCCATCTATGGCCGGCAAAGCAGGCGCGCGACGCCATTTAGGCATCGCCTTGACCGCTGTGCTCGCGCTAGCTTTGATCGTAAATCCGAGCGCCGATGCCGCCAGTAAGAAAACTTTAAAACTTCTTTGGTCTGATGAGTTCAATACAAAGAAGGGAACTAAGCCTTCCGCCAAAAATTGGAGTTATGAAATTGGCGGTGGTGGCTGGGGAAATTCTGAGAACCAGTACTACACAGACAAGGCCGAGAATATATCGACCGATGGCGATGGAAAGTTAGTAATTACAGCCAAGCGAATTTCCACCGCATCTTTAGATCAAGTTGGAACTGATCCAAGTACGCCAGCAATTTTAGATCGATGCTCCGAATGCCAATTCACAAGCGCCCGCATCAAGACCGCGCGTAAGTTAAGTTTTCAATACGGCCGCATTGAGGCGCGAATGAAGATGCCGCAAGGTATCGGAACTTGGCCAGCTTTCTGGATGCTTGGTGGTGATTTGCTCGAAGGTGCATCATGGCCTGAATGCGGGGAAATAGACGTCATGGAATTTCGTGGCGATATAAGCGATCGCTCAACCGGCGCTCTGCACGGTCCAAATACACCAGCGGGTTCTGGATTAGGCACTGCATTCTTGAGTTATGCACCGTTATCCGATGACTATCACACCTACGCAATCGAGTGGCGTAAAAATGCTATTGATTTCATCGTAGACGGAAGTGTCACTGGCACGTACACCTCAGCTGATACAGGCGCTCGTGGTTGGGTCTTCAATCAAAAGTTCTTCTTGATCTTGAATCTAGCCGTTGGTGGCACCTATGCTGGCGAAGAGATTGACCCAGATTTGAACCAGGCAGAGTTTAAAATTGATTACATTAGGTATTACTCAGTAAATGGCGTTGGAAAATTAAGTAAACCGTAGACAACGAAAGGGATAGCGATGAAGAAGTACAACGGAGTTAGTAAGTTTAAAAAGGGAGCAATCGCCTTCTTAATGGCGACAACTTCGCTCGTCGTTATTCCGAATTCGCACGCCGCCGATGCCGCCACAGTAAGACTGGTATCACCGGTAATCACTGCTAGTACAAGCATCGACCGCACAAGCAATGATTTACAGATACCTGCACAAAAGTGGTATCGCGAAGGCTCTAAATCACTCGTTATTACTTCACCCGAAGGTAAAGAGCTCACTCTGAAATTCTTGGTCACTAAAGATGGAACGACTCCATGGGCTGGGCAAGAGTTAATTCTTTATGTCGGCGCTGCCTACACTGGTTCTAACGGAACCTGGGATGCCAACGGAACTGAAATCGGGCCACAGGCTGGTACTTGGTCTGATCAACCTGCAGGTCAAGTAAAAGCAACGACTGGCGCTGATGGCACTGCAACTTTTACTTTTAAGAATAAAAACTCAGGATCCAAATTCAAGGCTTCAGATGTCTTATCTGGTTCTTTTCAATTTAGCGATAATGCAAATCGTCGCTTTACACAATTTAAGCCACATATTGCAGGCTTAGGCGATTACAGCGAACCTTATTTAATTAAAGACATTATCAACGTTGATATTGTTCAAGATGTTGCTGCAGTTACTCCAAATCCAACCGCATCACCAACTGCAACCCCAACGCCATCGGCCACCCCAACACCGCCACCTGCTGTCAAGACATTGCCATCTATGCGCTTGGTTTCTCCGGTATATGGACCAACAAATAGCGTTGTTACGACAAGTGAAATCGCACAATATTATTCAGCGAAGACTCGTGCGTTTTATACATATGTTGCTGCGGGCTCAACTCTGACCTTGAAGTATTTGGTTACAAGTGATGGCACTGCGCCGCTGGCAAACACCGAAGTCACGCTAAACGCGAATTCGCAATACAGTGGTTCGAAAGCCAACTGGCTCTATGGCACAACGAAAATTGGTGCCGGATCTGATTCAGCTCCAGGGGCAACTTTAAAGGCAAAGACCAACGCTGCTGGCGAAGTTACCTTTGTAATTAAAAACACCGACACCACCGGAACTGAAGCAAAACCAACAGCAGATAATGCCCTGGCACCAGCGCAGGGCCGCTTATTCGGAACATTTAAGCCAGTGATTCCTGGTTTTGGAGATAAAGAAGCCGATGTCGATCTCGTGACATTTGATGTTTACGCTTCAGCAAAGGCGACAACCATTACCTGTATCAAGGGAAAGACAACCAAGAAGGTCACAGCGGTTAATCCAAAGTGCCCTGCTGGGTATAAGAAAAAGTAACTAGCACTTAAGAATAAAACTCCCGGCGAACAATTCGTCGGGAGTTTTATTTTGCGGTGACTTGGCCAAATCCGTTTACTTGGTAGCTGCGCACCCAGTCAATAGACATCGTTGAGGACTGCAGATTTGCAGAAGAGCCGCTAAAACCTTCGCTCACTGCGTTATTTAAAATTAAAAAGAAACTTTTATCAAAGCTCCAGTAGCCATACTTTGCTTCAAATTCGGTGCGCGTAATCCGGAAGACAAGCTTGCTGTCAGCATAGTAAGAGATTGAATCTGGCAACCAAGCAAGGGCATATAAGTGATATCCCTGGCTAACGTCTGAGCCAAGATCAATTTTATCGGTCACATATTTTGCATTCGTGCAGCACGTATTTGGCGAATTAATTGTTGAGTAATTAATGGCCGCAGTAGTCTCGTTGGGGACGTCGCTGTGAATTTCCGTTATATCCATTTCGCCAGTGGTCGGCCACCCAACTTGATTTATATTGTCGCCAAGCATCCAAAACGCTGGATGGTTTCCGCTACCAGATGGCATCTTGATGCGCGCTTCAATGTAACCGTATAAGAAGCTAACTTTTTCATGAGTATCAAAACGGCCACTAATAAATTTGCATCCAAAGTCACCTAAACAAGTGCCAGCATCTGCGGGTTTCGTATTTTGTAGCCGCGTTGTTGTGATTATCGCTGCGCCATCTTTACTTCCATCGAGTGAAATTGCCGAAGGCGCGTAATACTGGGATTCCACGCCAAAGCAAGCGCCACCACCATTTGAAACTGGAACTCGGTGACAATTCCGTGCGCTCCAATTTTTTAAGTTTATGTAATCAGTGGACGCGCCTAAGAAATCCTCGCTCCAAAGTAAGTTCCCAATTTGCAGGCCCGCAATTATTGGCTTCTGCGATGCCAATACTGCCGCGCGTTCCGCTGCTGCTTTTGCCTCCGCTGCTGCTTTTGCCTCCGCTGCTGCTTTTTCTACTGCTGCCCTTGCCGCCGCTTCCTTCGCCTCAGCTATTGCTCTCTCTGCGGCCGCATTCGCCTCAATTTCTGCCCACGATAGGACTGGAGGTGCGGCAGGGATAACAGCCTTAACTTGGAGCGTCCAGATCAGCTTCTTCCCAACTAACTTACAAATATATTTATTGGTTCCAAATGAAGTTACCGTAGATTTCTTTTTACATACCTGACCGGCTGGAGATTTTGCCGCAGCGTTAACGGAAGAAACTGGTAATAGCGTGGCTAGCAATATAAGTGCCAAAGATTTAATTCTTAACTTTGACACTTTTGCCCCTAAGCAGTTGATATTAACTACTGCTGACTATATCAGCGCAAATTGCGCGAAATGCTGCGGTGTGAGCATCCACGTCTGCTGCGGTAGTCGCCGGTGACATTAAAGCCATGTTATGAAATGGCGTCAGCAGAAAACCATCGTTTAATAAACGCAAATGGATGTATTGCTCAAGTTCAAAGTCACCAGATTCGGCGGCTTCTCGGCCTGTTCGCGGAGCTTTACCTTTGAAGATGTATTCACCGCGCGCACCAAGTCGATTACAATGCCAATCTAAATCGAATTCGGCGATCGCAGCATCAACGCCATCTGACCAACGATCACCCAGTGCGATCATATTTTTAAATGCATCTGCTGTCAGAACTTCACTTAAAGTCGCACGCATTGCAGCAAGCGACATCGCATTTCCGGCCAGCGTGCTGCCGATTCCGCCAGTATCGATAATTTCAAGTTCAACAAGTTTCTTAATTGAATTAGCCACATCTTCAGTCATTCCAAATGTGCCAACCGGAATTCCGCCAGCAATGGCTTTACCAATCGTTAAGAAGTCAGGTTTTAGGCCAAGATCGAGCGTCATTCCTCCAGGGCCAACAGAAATAGTGTGGGTCTCATCGATAATCAAGAGCGCTCCATATTTCTTTGCTAAATCCTGAACTGCATATAAATAGCCATCTTCCGGCAACACAATGCCCACATTTGTCATCGCAGGTTCCATCAAGATCGCCGCAACATCACCGTGTTTAAGCGCAGCTTCCATGCCGGCAAGATCATTAAATTCCACAACGCGAGTAGTGACCGCCAAATCAACTGGCGCTCCCAAATTTCCTTCGCGCTTAACTGTATTTCCCGCATCATCCAAAGTTGCAAAAGTTTCATCAACGCTTCCGTGGTAACAACGATCGATCACAATTATCTTGCTGCGCCCAGTAATCAAGCGGCAGTAACGAATAACGTGGCGATTGGCATCGGTTGCGGTGACAGTAAATTGCCACTTTGGCAGACCAAAGCGCGCGGCTAACTCTCTTGAAACAATTGCCGCATCCAACGTTGGCAACATAGAAGTGATTCCAATATCTGCTTGGCGTTTGATCGCGGCAATGGTGGCATCAGGTGAATGGCCAGTCATTGATCCGGTATCGCCTAAACAGAAATCGATATAAGTATTGCCATCGATATCGGTGAACTTGGCACCCTTTGCTTCTTTTACAAAAACCGGATGCGCACCTGGCCATTTAGCCATCCAGGACATCGGCACACCCTCGTGCATTACTTTTTGCGAATCTGCAAAAGCTTCGCCGCTCTTTTTATGGTTTGCTAAGAAACGCGCTTCCTCAATTTTACGAAGTTGCGCTAAACGGGTGCGATCGATTTCTTTTGACATATCCCAATCCTATGTTTCGCTGATTAACTTTCAGAAAATACAAATAGCGCTTCTAGGTAATATTCACCACTAATTCCCAGATTTTGCGCATCAGGCGGCGCTGTCTGCGGCTCGATGCAAATGCCTTCTGAATCTTCGTTATAGACCACCCACCAAGGCGCATCAGATTCAATATCGATACGCGCAACATCTTCCCAAATTACCGCCGGCACTCCTTGAATTTCGGTAAAGGCGTTATCCCATGTGCCTTTTGATGGCGCAACTATTTCTCCAGTCGGAATTCCTTCATCATCGCGCTTTAACATCTTCCCCGCTTTAAATTCAATCTCTGCACTGCCACCGCGATCTAAATCGCGTGCAAACCACGGATGCATTCCGATCCAAGCAGGTAACTTGCAATCACCTGGGTCGTATTCCAGTGACCAACGAACAGCATCATCTAAAACTTCAATTGTTTGTTCCATTGTTGCGCCGCCATATGGCTTTGGCAGATGCAACATTGAACGTCCTGGGCCTATTTCTTGCCACGAAGATGTAAATCCAAAACCGTGTATCGCATGCGGTGGAACGAAATTTGTAGGCAATTGAACCTCTTCACCATCTGCGCCGCGGATGATTCCGTCGCGGATTAGTCCGGCCCACGGACCCATGGCATACCAACCGCTATGCATCGGCGTTCCACGATAAGGAACAGTAAATTGCAGATCGCGCCAAGTTATGGATGAAATACGTGCGCCATTATCTAAATCAATTGCGATCTGAAATTCTGCATCATCGATATATTGCATTAGTGCGCCTTGTTAGATTTTAGCTAGCTCGTGCTTATAAGGAGGCTGCGCCCCAGCACGAGAACAAGTGATCGCGGCAGCTGCTGCTGCGCGATTTAGCACCTTCTTCAAGCCTTCACCTTGCAGAGATAAAATTCCATCTTGCAACATCGCCTCGATAACAATTGCGCCAACGGTGTCGCCCGCGCCAACGGTGTCGACTAAATCAATCTTCACGCCAAGGGCTTCTTCAACGCCGCTTTCGGTATATCCAATTGAACCGTTAACACCTCGAGTCACAATGACTAAAGCGGCGCCATCGGCGACCCAACGCTTTGCGACTTCTTCAAAAGGCTGATCAGGAAATAGCCAAGCTAAATCATCATCGCTGACTTTTATGATGCTGGAAATCGCGGCCCACTTTTCAACCGCTGCTTGATATCTATCTCGGTCGCCCATCACCGATGGACGAATATTTGGATCAAAGACAATCGGCGCAAATTCAGCGACTCGCAGCGCCCAGTCATAAAGCACTGATGCGCCAGGTTCCACAATTGTTACTAAGGTGCCAATTTGTAAAACATTTGGTTTGTGCACAGAAGGATCCGGTAACCAATTTAAATCAAAATCAAAAGTTGCGGTGCCATCTATTTTGAATTCATAACTCGCTTTACGGTCTTCAGCTAAAGTAACAATTGCTAAACAAGTTGGTTTATCGCTGGTGAGCGCAAGATCTAACTTAACTTCATCAGCCAACAACTCTGCACGAGCTTTGACGCCGTAATCGTCGGTTGAAATTCCATCAATGAATTGCACATCGTGGCCCAAGCGCGCTAAAGCTTTTGCGGTATTTGCTGGTCCGCCACCGACAACGGAGCGGCGTTCTGGGGTGCCCGGCAATAGATCAATTAACACTTCACCGCATACCCAGATGCTCACGACGTCTCCTTTGCCACTGGGCTATCTTGCCCTACAAAACCGCGGGTCCAACTCCCCAAGCACCACCACTGTGGCGATCGATAACCCACGCCGAATATTCGCGTAATTCGGGCTGTGCAAACCATCCCGCACCATCTTCGCCTTCCACCATCAAAGCTGTTGCCAACGCATCGGTTAGACCACCATCTGGACCAATCACCGTCGCAGATTTCGCACCGATAGCAATCGTGCCGGAGGCGGGATCAAAGATATGCGCGCCTCTTTCATATGTTCCGCTAGTTGCAATTGCGCCATCGCTGATTTCAAATATACGCAGCACTTCTTGGCGGTTATCAGGATTTACAACACCGATCTTCCAAGGGCTAACCACGCCCTTTTCATTTATGCCACCGCGCAGAGTTAAATCTCCCGCAGCATTTACTTGAATATGTTCGCACCCAGCAGCAAGCAAAATCTGCGCAACGCGATCGGCCGCCCAACCTTTTACATACCCCGAAGGATCAAAGCCACCAGATATCGCCCACGGATCAAAAGCGCCGCCAGTTAAATCTCGGGCCACACCGCATAAGCGCCAAACTTCTTGCAGATCTGCCGGACACTGTGCGATATCAATTTCGCCGCGGCACAGACGCGAAACATATGAGCCATCTTTGTATGTTGAAAATACTTCATCAACTTCAAAGACAAAAGTCTTTACCAATTCAACAGCTTTATCAATCTCAGATTCTGCAATCGAAGACGAACCCAGATCTAAAAAGAGTACGGTTCCCCAAACTTGAATTTCATATCGTTTGCGAACCACGAAGATAACTTACATCCCCGCCTTTGCCAGCGCGCTAGCTAACGATGTGTACCAACCATAAGAAGTGAAAGAGGCGCCTGACGCACCGCTGATATTGCCCGATTGCGCCTTTAAAGTCTGCTCACGCAAGATTGGGACCGCCATTTGTGTCCAGCGATCATTGCGGCCCGATGGCGCCTGAACTGCTTGCGCATCAGTGATTTTGCCGTTTGCAACAGTGATCTTTACTTGAACATTTCCGTAACGCACATTTACAACATCACCAGTAAATGTTCCTGTAACTGAATTATTTGCTTGAGCCGGTGCAGCAGCTGGCGTATTTGCCACAGGTGTTTGCGACTGTGTTGTGCTCGTTGCTGCCGACTTACTTGCCTTCGCCTTTGCACTTTTAGTCGCAGCAGCAGTCGCACTTGGTGTTGATTGCGCTGCAGTTGTTGCTGAAGGCGTTGAAGCAGGTGTTGTTGCACTTCCAGGCAGAGCCATTGGAGAACTTTGTGTAGAAGTAAATTGCGGAGGCGTAACAGCCAAGACAGCACCGAGCCCACCGACGGTGCCGGTTGCGATCAATAACGCGCGTTTCATATCCGTACCTTCCCGCAGATAACTGTGAAATTACTTAACGCTGCCGCAACTTGCGCTGCGACTATTTGCCTTTATTCGCTATGGAAGGCGAAGGCTTCATCGTGGAATCTATTCTTCGGCACACCCAGGTCATTGGCCGCGCCCTTTACCGCCTCAACCAACGGCCCAGGGCCACAGATGTAAATATCAGAATCAGCAAAACGCGGAACTAAAGCCTTCAATGATTTGGCATCCATCGGATGTTCTTTACGTGAGCCAATTAGATAATGAATGCGGATCGATCCATTGGAGTGATACTCCAAATAATCCAACTCATCCTTCAAAACTAAATCTTCTTTCCGCGATGCGCGATAGATCAAATCAACTTGCACACCATTCTTAAACTCATCGATCAACGCGCGCACTGGAGTAATACCAACGCCACCACCGATCAAAACAACGTGCGGCATCTTCGCCCGCCCCGCGGTAAAAGCGCCGTATGGGCCTTCCACAAAGACACGAGTACCCGGCTTTAAATATGCCAGCGAACGCGAATGATCGCCTAAGTCCTTAACGGTAATACGCAAGTAATGCGCAGTCGGCGCTGCAGATAAAGAGTAAGGATGTGACATCAAGAAATGTCCTTTAGCAGCAAAGCGCCAACCAAAGAACTGCCCGCCTTCTGCGGATAAATCGGTGAGCTTACGCCCCTTCATCACAACCGAGACAACACCTGGGCCTTCGATAACAACTTTATCAACGCGCAAGTTATGTCGCAGCGAGCGCACCAATGGAATACCGAAACGCCACCAGATAATTGCAAAGGCCATCGCAACATAAAGAAACGTCCAGTAGGCACGATTTAGGGGATGATCGATAAACATCTGGCCGTTAACGACTTGGTGCATAAATGATGCGGCTACCGCGATATATGTATAAACGTGGATGATCCACCAAGTTTCATAACTCATCTTGGCGCGCGCTTTCTTATAAGATGTAACACCGGCCATCACCATCAAAACAAATCCAGCGAGCGCCCACCACATCCATTCAAAGCTACCGAGCATCCGCCAGAGTTCTACAGCCAACGCAACATGATCTTGCCCCGCAAAACTTAAGATAATAAATAAAACGTGGAAACCAATTAGATACAAACTCCACGGCCCTAACTTGCGATGCCATGTCACCAAACGATCGTGCCCAACACCGCGTTCTACCCAAGGAATTCGCGCCACCAAGAAAATACCAACGATCGCAAAGTAAGTACCCGTCAACGCCGCCAAACGCGAGATCGAAGCAATCAACGCATAAGCAGAATTAATATCGCTCTGGCGCATCGTCGTTACTTGCAACGCCAGCGTCAGCCCCAAACCAATACCCAACATCCACGCCGCCCAATCAGTGCCGGCAGATGAGTACTTGCGGAAAGTCGCGGGGGATTTCATAGCCAAAGCCTGCCCCATGTGGCTGTGAGTTATCTGAGTAGGCACAGAGAGCCGACCGCGAAAGATCTATACTGGCCCAGATAGACTCGCCCCCATGCGCGTTTTCATCACCGGTGGAGCCGGTTTTATCGGCTCTCACCTCTGTGATGCGCTGATCGCCCAAGGCCACCAAGTTTCGATCCTCGACAATATGTCCACCGGATCAGCAGCCTATATCGCCCATCTCAAAGATCAAATTGAAATCCACCAAGGCGATATCCGCGATGCCGCCCTTGTCGAAAAATTGATGGCACCTGCCGACCTGGTCCTTCATATGGCCGCGGCCCTTGGCGTCAACACAATCTTAGAAAACCCCATCGAATCAGTTTCCATTAACTTCACTGGTTCAGAAGTTGTTTTAACCGCTGCAACCAAGCTAAATAAAAGAATTGTCATCGCCAGCACATCAGAGGTTTACGGCAAAAACCCAAAGCAACCACTGAATGAAACCGATGACCGCGTCGTCGGCGCCCCACAAAAGATTCGCTGGACATATTCTGATGCCAAAGCACTTGAAGAAGCGATCGCCCATGCACTATTTCTAACCAAGCAACTTAAAGTCACAACCGTACGGTTATTTAATACCGTCGGCCCACGCCAAACCGGTCGTTACGGAATGGTTCTTCCACGCTTTGTGCAATCCGCACTAAAGAACGAACCAATTTCAATTTACGGCGATGGCACACAATCTCGCGTCTTCTGTCACGTGCAAGATGCCGTCAAAGCAATATTGACCCTTGCAACCACTGATTCAGCAATCGGACAGGTTTACAACATCGGCGGCACTGGCGAAACCAGCATCAAGCAACTTGCCGAAAAAATAATTGAACGCACCAAATCAACTTCAACGATTACCTACACACCTTACGATCAGGCTTACCCAGCCGGCTTTGAAGATATGCAACGCCGCGTGCCAGATATAACCAAGATTAAAACCAGCATCGGATGGTCACCTGCAAATACTTTGGACAACATCATCGACGATATCGCAGCCGAGATGAAGAAGTAAAGCTAAAGCCCTTTAGCCCCCGGCAACTTCCCTGTCGTATCAAATACATAAGCCGCAGAACCCATTACCGCTTTCTTATCCACCCCATCATGCAAAGTAACAACAATTGCAATATCAGCACCACCCAAGGCAGTTGAACTCTGCCCCTTCCAATTACCCACCAAGCCATCGTGCCAATTCACCACTGCGCCAACTCGCTTTAGCTCTTCAATAACCAACTCCGCTGGGGTTTCACGAGTATCAGCCACATTCGGCTTATAAGAAACTCCAATTACTTGCACGCTCTTACCCTTTAATGATCCACCGTTATCTGCCATTACCCGAGCCACAACATATTTCGGCATCTGCAAGTTAACTTCATTAGCGCGCTCAATAAATGTCGCCGGCACACCCAACCCCACCGCCACATGCGATAAATAAGACGGATCCACCGGAATGCAATGTCCACCAACACCAGCACTTGGATTGAATTTCATAAATCCATATGGCTTGGTATCTGCAGCATCTAAAGTTTCATAAACTGAAATTCCCAATGCATTCGATATCTGCGCAAATTCATTTACCAAAGCAATATTTACTTGTCTAAAAGTATTTTCAAATAACTTTGCTGCTTCAGCAACTTCAGGAGATGAAACCTCTACCAACTTGTCACAGAACGAAGAGTAAAAATCACGGGTCTGTTTCGATGCCTCAGGCGTTAACCCCGCATATAACCTTGGTGTGTTCTTCTGATCCCAGTCGCTGCGACCTGGATCTACTCGCTCGGGTGAAATCGCATACAAATGCTCAACTTTGCCACCCGATAACTTTTCAATTAACGGTTTAATAACTCCACGGATAGTCCCCGGATAAGAAGTCGATTCATTAATCACCAAAACTGAATTAGTAACATTTTCCGCAATAGTCTTACAAGCGGCTTCAATATAAGTCAGATCCGGCTTACGATCTTTATCCAACGGCGTTGGCACCGCAATCACCACAATATCTGCCCCAGCGATATCGGCACCGTTAGTCGTTGCGCGATAATTACCAGCAGCAATCGCTGCCTTTATATCTTCGCTTTTCACGCCTTCTATATGCGAAATACCCTGATTTAATTGATCAACAACCTTTTCGCTGTTATCAAACCCAATAACTTGATAACTCTTTGAAGCAAATGCAGAGATAGTTAGGCCAACATAACCCTGACCGATTATCGCTACTTTCTTCATTTTGGAGTATTCAACACATTTGGATTCTTAGGATCTAAACGTTTCATATTTGTTAAAGCAAGCTCTTTATCTGCAGGAGTCGAATTTGTAATCGCGTACAAAGTCCGCCAACTATCAAAGCTTTCAGGATTAAACTCCACGGCCTTCTTGGCGTATTCATATGCCATGTCATAAAGTTTGCTATTTTCCGCAAGAGATACCGCATTTAACAGTCTATTGGTATCCAATGGACTCATGTAGGACGGAAATAGAGCAAGTCTAACTTTCGTCGTATCGCCATTTCTGATCGCAGATAGCCACTTCATATCACCGGAAAGTGGTGGCACCGCGATCAGTGCACCAATCAACATTCCAATTCCGCCGATAGCAGTTGCCGAAAATATCTGCTCTTTCTGTTTTGATGATTTCCTTTTGCTTAATCTAATACCGGAATCAGCAGAATCTCGAGTCGCTATCTCGAAGGCAATTACAGTTCCGCTGGTTATCCAGCCCCAAACCGCAAGCCCAATCTGACTGATACTGATCACCGATTGGATTTGGTAGCAGGCCCACGCAACCGTCAAAGCAATAAAAATCCCATCATAATTTTTATTGCGCAACGTAACTTTTACTATCGAAATTACCGCTAATACAATCAGCAATAAATAGGAGAGAAATAGTGGCCATCCGCCATATGCCAAGATATCTATCGGTACATTGTGGGAAGCATTGGTAACCGTGTCCGGGCTGATTAAATTAAACGCTCGAGCATCTCTCATGCGCCGATACCAATCTCCATAAGAATCCATGCCAATGCCGGTTAGTGGAAATTTCTCCGCCATATTCCAGCCTGCTTGCCAATACAATCCACGAAGTGAAACGGACGTCTTATATATATATTGTGTTAGTGGTCCTTTTTGCAGGGCACCCATGAGGGCTACAAAACCAAGTACCGCAACTCCAGCGGAATAGCCAGACAGTAAAATTCTAGATTTGAAGCGGCTGCGAACCAAGTAAAATCCCACTATTGCGAAACCTGCGGCCGAAACTACCAATCCTTGAATGGCATGTGACTTCTTGATTTCAAATAAACCGACAATGATAGTTATTGCAGCAAGGGCACGATTTTTCCATGACATTCTAGGCTGAACTACATATGCCAACAACGCTGAAATAAAAATTCCTAGAAATGCACCGATAAAATTGGGGTTACCAAATGTTCCCAATATATTTCCATATGGATTGCTCCATCCAATAAAATCTCCAAAAAATAGCGCCCATAAGCAGTAGGCAACATTCGCGAACCCGGCTGCAAATAAACTATAAATTATTAGTTTAAAGCTACCGTTCTCTCGAAATAAAGTTGCTGAAGTTGAAATCAGTAAGAGAGCTAGGTAAGTAACAAAACCGGTATTTCTGCCATAAGTTCCATAAATGTTCTGTTCCAGTGGGGATGCGCTGTTTAAGATTGCTGAGATTGAAAAAAGAAGGAATAAAGCGACTCCAACCATCCATAATCGCGTCGATCGCCATAATTCTTTTGCGCCCATTGCTAACGCGATCGCCCCAGATGCAAATGCGGTTGCGCCAAGAATAAAGAGTTTCGGTGTATTGACTGGATCGGTTACCGAGCCCCAGATGACGATTACCGTGGTGACGAACGCGCCAACCGAGATATACCGAGCCAGGCTCTTTTCGCTACGCAAAGTCAACATGCGGGCAATCTTACTTAAGAAAAGCCGAAACCCGGCCCCCTCCGAAGAGGGAACCGGGTATCGGTTCTAGATCTTTAAAAGATCGAGGCTAATTAAGCCTTGACCTTCTTCTGGATCTTGATTACTAGGTTGGTCAATGTAGTGATCTGCTGCTTAAGTTCAGCGATCAATGTAGCGACCTGTGCTGATAGTTCAGCAACTGCTTCAACAGCTTCCTGAGCCAAGGCTCCGGCTAGCTCTGCTGCAGATGTAGCATCCAAAGCAGCATCAGTAGCATCTTGTGCTGCTGCTTCTGCTAGTTCTGCTGCTGCTGTAGCTGCATCAACTGCTGCGTTAACGATTGTTACTGTTGCAGGAGTTAAGGCTGCCTTTGTAGTTGAATCAGTTGCTGTTCCTTCTGTTCCAGTTACGGAAAGTACACCTGAACCTGAAGGTGCGTAGAAGGAGTAGGTGGCAACGCCATTTACTGTTGTAACTGAATCAGTTGTAGGCAATGTGCTTCCTGTAACGGACAGGCTTGTTGTCAGACCTGTTGACGACAAGAGTGAACGAGTTCCATCTGCAACCGGACGTCCATTTGCATCAGTAGCTGTCAAAGTTACAGTTACTTTCTCACCTGGACCAGGTGAAGCTGGGCTCACTGCAAGCGTAATTGTCTTTGCTGTGGAAGCTGAGATCGCAACTGCAACCTCTTTAGTGATTGTTGCATCTGTGCATGCTGAAGTATCGCAGATCTTGATTGTTGAAGTTCCAGCCTTAACACCTGTGACAAAAACTTTGCCAGTAGATACTGTGACTGTTGCTACTAATGGATCTGAAGATACTGCAAATACAGTAGGTGCAGCAGTTGCTACAGAATTTGCATCAAGTCCACCAACAGTAATTGTTGCTGAATCTGCAGCACCAATACCGATAGCAGTCTTTGAAGCTGTTGCTGTGTATGACTTAACAGCGCCAACCCAGTTGATTGTGCGAGTAGCAAGTGTTACGCCACCAGCTGTGAATGTCACAGTTGCTGCGCCATTTCCATCACCAGCATAAACAACAGCAAATGTCTTCTGTACGTAGTTGACCTGACCGTCAGTGCTTAGCTCTGTGTAGGTCTTTCCTCGAACCGTTCCACCATACCAGATATAACCTGGTCCTGAGATTGTTGCTGTTACAGGGAATCCTGCCGCAGTGAAATAATCCTCAGTTGTTGGAGCATAGTTAGTTGTCTGAGCTGAAGTTCCACCAGGAACGTGTTGAACAGCATTTGTAATTGTTGAAGCAGTGATTGTGTCACCATTTCCAACGAAAACAGCCATAGTAGCTACCTTGGTTCCAACATCATTCAATGTGTAACCAGAAGTATCCACTGATAGTGAGGCAACGTTAGATGTATTTGCATCCTGAGTTGCAATGTGACCCGCAATTCCGGCTAAAACAGTGGCACGTGTAATTGGAGTAGTTGAGTCGTTCGGTACAACCGCGTATCCACCTGATGTGTACGCTGCTGCAGCGTTATCTCCTGCACCAGAGACGGAACCTGAACGCATGTAAACGCGCGAGGCTGTTGTTGTAGGCGCAACCGGTGCTGCCGCAGCTGAAACTGTGATCTTTACAGTAACTGCTGTCGCATTTGGAGTTCCACCTGTAACTGCAGGAGTCAACTTAACTGTGTAATCACCAACGACAGTTGGGTTGTTCATTGCAACTGTGAACTTAGCTGACGCGAACTTGCTAGCACCTGTTGGTATAGAAGTAAGAGTTAGCCCAGAAACTGTTGCCGATGAGTTTGTTGTTGTTGATTCAGTTACTGATAGCACAGGAAGAACTGTGTTACCGGTTGGGCCGCTTACAAGTGAAGCAGTAACTGTCATTGTGTCAACTCCAGCTGATCCCAAGAATGCGAGAGTTGCTGTTGATAGACCTGTTCCTGTTGTTGTTCGGGTTACCTGAGTTGCTGTCGCTGATGAGATAGCTAATGTATCCATCTGCTGAACTGCTTGCGATGGAGCCACCGCAAACGCACCAAGACCCAAAGCTGCAACGGTTACAAGCGCTACGCGCTTGAAAGTTGTCTTTGTAGACATTTGTTTCCTTTCGATAGTCGATCTACGGACGATCCGTAGGTCGGCTCGGAATGACGAAGTCACTCCTTCTCGATACATCGCACGTGCTGATGTATCAAATTCCCCGCCGTGTATCCGGACGCGACGGAGAAATCTATTTAGGTGATATTTCACGTGATCACCGTTTTACTTCTTCGACTCAGTCACAAGTACTGACTGAGCTAAAATTTGAGTCTTGCCTGGATTAAGTACAAGTCGAGTAGTAATTGACTTGATAGGACCGGTTAGGTCGAAGCCGCGGCTGCCCACGGCGATAGAGAACTCTGAAGTTGGGGTTGAGACTACGAGAATTCTAACGGTCACAAGGTACTGCCCGTTGGACATACGCTCAAAATCAGTGGTTGTGGCGCCGAGATTTAGCGGCGTCCAAACACCTGCAACACCGACTGATGCCCAATTTACTGAGTATCTGGTGCCGTTGCCATCCACTGTGATGTTCTGAGAGATCATCACATTTGGACCACCAGCTGCTGTGATGGCTTGGGTGGACAACTCTGTTCCGGCTTCAGTGGCTACCGGCGTATTTCGGTTCACGCGCAAGATGCCTGGGATGCCGTTATCTGTGGCGACAGTGAAACCTGTCGGAATCCCGTCTTTATCAAGACCTGGGAATGAAAGCTTCGCTGATTTGATTGCTACACCAGAAACCATCGTGCTCGACTTCTTGGCTGGGGTTGAAATAGAAGGTGTTGGGGTGCTTGCTTCAACTGGAGCAACGGCTTCAGGTGAACCAGCGACTGGGCCAGAAGCGATCTCAGATGGAGCAGACGGTGTGATTGTCACGCCTTCGCGGCCGGTCATTGAGTTAAAGCCAAGGAATGCAGTCACAACAAGAAGCAGTGAAAGTGCAACCTTGGAAGATTTTTGAGCAAGCTCTGCAGCCTTCTTATAAGTAGTAGAAAGCATGTCGAGCGCTGTTAGGCCGCGCTCTTCGTCGATAATCAATTCTGACAAGACGCGGCGAAGTGAAGCGCGGGCGCGAGAAACAGTGTGGCGCACTGCAGATTCCTTGATTCCAAGTTCTGCTGCGATCTCCTCCGTTGAGCGGCCTTCCATTTCCCACATAACAAGCGCTGCGCGCTCTGCAGGAGAAAGTAGTGCAAGTGCTTGACGAATGATTGCTGCATCTTCAGCAGCAGATATAGCCTGTGAATGATCGCCATCAACCTGCCATGCGGCTTCAACTTCAGCCTGGGCATCGTCGATAACCACGAGGTTAGGGCGGCGGCCTTCAAGGCGGAATAAGTCGATGCAGAGGTTTTCGATGGTGCGGTGTAGATAAGACAGTGCGTGATCATTTGATTCAAGTTCTGGGGCTGCGAGCATGAACTTAATCAAGGCATCTTGGGTGATTTCTTCAGCCTTAGCGGAATCCTTCAGGACGCGGTTTGCGTGGGCAAGGAGTTCTGAACGGTGCTCTGTGTAGAAAGCACCGAGCTCTGCGACGGTCCACACACGGGGACCTGCAGATGCTGCAGACTTCTTAAATGCCACTTCGGGACTTCCTTCTTAACCGGTTTTGTACTTCAGCGACACCCGTCGGTGCCTCTATAACCTTCTACGAATCATAGCCCCGGATGTAGCGGGGAAGGGACAAAACGGACATTTCACTAGATCCTAACCAAATGGTAAATACCCGCGCTCAAAGCAAGGTATCCTTAATTCATCGACGCACCCTGCATCGATGTACTTCCCCCAAAGTGCGCTTATAAGCCACTTACTTGCGAGTCTTATCACCGCCCTGGCCCATTTGAGGCCAAACCCGAGACGCGCTTGTCGTCTCGATTGGTATGCATTTCTATGTCTCTACAACCACGTACAACCGCGCCCGGAAAAGCCCGCAGAGCAGCATCTGCTAAAGCTGGCAAGCCCCGCGCGAAGAAGCCATCTGCTTCAACACCCGTTTCCAAGGCCCGCCATACAAGTGCAGAAAAAGCTGCACGTAAAGGCGCAGCGGCTAAGCCATTTAAAGCTGCATCTTCAAAGCCAACAAGCAAACCTTCAACAAAGCGTTATTCAGATATCGATTCATCAACTCTTTCAAAGAAAGAAGCTCGCTTAAACGATCGCTCCAAAATGCGTGCTAAGCGTTATCAAGAAAAGACCGCTTCAAAGCCACGCGAAGTGAAAGAAGAAATTGTAAAGCCAGAATCTCGTGCAAAGAAATTTGTCACAGATCGCAACGAGCGCACCGCACGTCCTGAATTTAAGAAATCAGATACCCGCCCAACGACTCGTCGCGATGCCGCGAAAGAACGCGTAGCCCGCACCGACGATGGTCGCCCTAACTTTATTCCTGGCAAGCGCGAAAAATACAAGCCAGGTGCACCTTCCAAACAAACTTTTGCAAAACACAAATCAGCGCCAGATGTAACTGCATCTAATTACCGTGCAGAGCGCCCAGTTAAACCTGTTCGTGATCGCCGCAACGATTCTTCGGCATATGCTCGTGATGATCGCAAAGCACACAAGACACACACCAATGCAGCCGTAGATTTCGGCGCCGACGATAATTACATCTCAGCAAACTTGGCAGATGCCAACTTAATTGATGCAACTCCTCTTTCTGAAGTAACAACAACCTTCCGTGATCTAGGTATCGCACCAGCACTTGCCAATGCACTTAACGCGCAAGGCATCACTCACCCATTCCCAATCCAAATTGCAACTGTTCCAGACGCAATCGCCGGCCACGACATTCTTGGACGTGGGCAAACCGGTTCAGGTAAAACACTTGCTTTTGGCCTTGCTTTACTTACAAATATCAGCGGCAAAGCAGCAAAACCACATAAGCCTTTAGCTTTGGTTCTCACACCAACTCGTGAACTGGCACAACAAATTGATGAAGTTCTAACACCACTTGCTCGCGCAATTGGCCACGATTCTGTGGTCATCGCTGGTGGAATGCCTTACGCAAAGCAGATAACTGCGATGCGTAAAGCAACTGCCATTCTTGTTGCAACTCCAGGGCGCTTAATTGACTTGCTAAACAAAGGCGAAGTTCAACTCGATGATCTTGAGATCACAGTTCTCGATGAAGCAGATCAAATGGCTGACATGGGCTTCTTACCTGTTGTAAAAGAAATCCTTGATCAAGCCAAGCCAAATGGCCAGCGCCTACTCTTCTCCGCAACTCTTGATCGCGGCGTAGATGCCCTCGTTCGTCAATACTTAAACAATCCAAAGACGCATTCACTACAAAACGACCGTGCATCTGTTTCTACAATGGAACACTATGTATTAGTCATGCACCCTGGTGATAAAGATGACATCACAAACCAAATCGCAGCTCGTAATGGAAAAACTATTCTCTTTGTAAAAACACAACGCGGTGCAGATCGCTTAGCCGACAAACTTGCACATGCAGGCGTTCCGGTCGGTGCCTTGCACGGCGGAAAGTCTCAAGCTGTTCGTACTCGCACACTTGCACTTTTCAAGCAACTTCCGAACGCAGCCCTTGTTGCAACAGATGTTGCAGCGCGAGGAATTCACGTTGATGGTATTTCACTTGTTGTTCACGTTGATGCGCCTACTGACCATAAGGATTATTTGCACCGTTCTGGACGTACCGCTCGAGCTGGAGAGGCTGGCGCAGTTGTAACACTTGCAACTACAAAACAGCAGAAATCAGTTGGCGGATTAACATCCCGCGCTGGTGTAACGCCGAAATTTGTCGGCGTAAAACCTTTGGATCAAGATCTAATGCGGGTTACGGGAGCCCAAGAACCATCAGGTATTCCTTATGTTACGCCTGTAGTTGAAAACAAAGGTCCAGCTCGTGGATCAAGAAAGCCGCGGCCTAACTCTGATCAAAGGCGCCGTAGACCTAGATAGTTTTAAAGCCCCATTAATTGCGCTTGCCGATCAAAATCCGGCACCTGTTTTCGTACCGCATCGAAAGTTCCATCAGCGATAATCGTTCCGTCGTGGAAGTAAAATACTCGGTCGGCATTCCGAACTGTAGAAAGCCGGTGCGCAATCATAATTACAGTTGACTCGCCTTTAAGTTTGCTAATTGTCTCTGAGATATACCGTTCTGTATCTCCATCGAGTGCGCTCGTTGCTTCATCCATTAACAGGAGTTTTGGCTGGGTGTAAAGCGCTCTCGCAATTCCAAGCCGTTGTTGCTGCCCCCCACTCATTGAGTATCCAGACTCCCCAACTTTTGAATCTAAATTCTGACTTAGATTTCCCAGCCAATCGTCTAAATGAACATTTTTCAATACTTCTACTATTTGTTTATCAACGACTTCTTGATTCTCATATCCGAGAGTTACGTTTTCTCGCACGGTTGCATCAGATATAAAAACTTTTTGAGGAACATAAGCAACACTTCCTGGAAACATCTTCACTATTTCTGAAGGGCTTTGACCATTAATTCGAATGGTTCCTGAATTTGGCTCTAATATTCCTAGGATCAGGTCTGCAAAGGTTGATTTTCCAGATCCGGATGCTCCCACGATCGCAATCAATTCTCCAGAATTTATAGTCAAACTCTCAATTTTTAATGTGAATCTTGGATTATCTGCATGTGTATATTTAACATTGTTAATTTCGATACTCCCAGAAAAAGAACCATGATTAAAATTGAGTTCTGCCACGAAAGGTTCATCTTCATTTTGATTTTGAATTGAACCCTTGAGCAGATCCCAAGTCTTTTCAGAAGTTCCCGCTGATGATTGAATTGAAAGTACACTCTGCTGAATTCTAAGCACCGCAGGCATCACGCGTGCCCCAGCTGCCATAAAAAGTGCTAGCGTACTAATGGCTGTCTTCGCATCATTAAATATGAATTGAAAACCACCAAGTAGGAATGAGACCAAAATAAGACTAGACTCAATGACATACTTGCTTGAAAGCGGCAAAAAAGCGATTTCCGCGTCTTTAGCCATTGCGTATTTTGATATTTTGGCGATCTTGCGAAGGTAACTTTGCCAAGAATTCTTTACAGATATCTCCCGATAATTTTCCAATACTTCTTTCATCAAAGAATTGATGCTGATTTCAGCCCCTGCGACAGTTTTAGATAAAACTTTAGATTTATTTCCACTAAATTTTCTCAGTACAAAACCAACAACAATAAAGAGGCTCGCTGCTGAAAAAGCTAATTTGAAATCTACAGCAAGGAGCGATCCTATAATTAGAAAGATTAAGACACCGTCAGTGACTAAAACAATGCATGACCCTAACACCCCTAGGATAAGTCGATTTACTCCCGTAGTTAATAAAAAAATTGCTTCTTGGGAGGGGATACCCTGAATCTCAGGAAATGGGGATTTAAGAAACTTTGCGAAACTCTTTACAGTTAGGTCAGAGGTCACTCTTGCAAGGAAGAAAAGGCCTTTTTTTGTCACGTATATTGTAATAACTGTTCTACTTAATAAAATTGAGGATGCGGCAGCACACAGAATAATTACTCTTGCAAAAAATGAAACGTTAGTCAGATGTGTGAGCTCAATCAATCGGGCTGAAACACCGGAGCTGGCATTGCCACTGTATCCATTAATGGCCACTAACCCAAGTATTCCGATAATCGCGATTCCGATGATATCCAAAATTGACATCAGGCTTTGAAAAACTAAGAAAACCATAAACTTTCTTTTATCGTTCTTGTTTAGCAGACTAAACGATCTGCTTATATAACGAATAAGTGATTTCATTTACTTGGAATCCTTAAAAAATATTTGTTTGATATCGACTCTCGAGAAATATTTTAGACTATACATGCAGGATAACAGTATTGCCCATACATAGTTGTAGTGCGTAACTAAAATCGACTTCGTTTCAATTGAACGAGTAAAAGCTTCTCTAAACCCCATTCTGTGGGTCGAAATTCCTCCTATAAGAGAGCTTACGACAATCTCCTCTCTGAAAGAAAGTTTGCTTTCTTTCAATAGTCTGATTTTTAGATCTTGATCAGCTGAAACTTTAAATTTTACGTTGTACTTTTCATTTCTGAATTGCATTGGGAAAATCATCGCTTGATGGTTTGGCATTCGGGCAAATCGTCTTGAAATTCTATATTTTTTTCGATAATTCAAATTTTGCTGTTCTGAACTATGCCATGCGGACTGGAAGCATGATACTTGCCCGCTTGGTAGGTCATCAATGTAATTAAGAATGTTTTCATCAATAAGGTCACCAGAATTTACTAACATAAAAAAGTCTGAAGTAACATGAGTTAAACCAAAATTCATTGCTTGATATATGTCTAAGGAAGGATTGATATGATATTTAAGTTTTATCTCCGTATTTGATAAAATTCGATTATAGAGGTGAGTAGATTGAAAATTTGCTCCACTATCGACAATAATCCAGGTGATTTTCGAATCTCCATTTTTTAAAATGTTTTCTATTGATTTATAAGTGCATTCCAAATTGAACTCATCATTCTTTGTGACTGTAATAATGTCTAAAGTTTTATATTTTATCATCAAATACTCATTTTAAGAATTTTCTTGTAATGGTTTATATATTTCTCTGAACAGTAATCAAATGTAAATCTAATTGAGGAGCTACTGCGATAATTGACGGTATCTGCATTTAGGTAAGTTTTCTCAGCTATGTATTTAGCCATTGCAGAAATATCTTCTATCTCGATAAGTTTTCCAGTAAAATCATCTTTAATGATGTCTGCTATACCCCCGATATTGAAAGCCAATAGAGGGGTACCGCAAAGTGTCGCTTCGACAAGCGTGTTTGGAAGATTGTCTTGTCGACTTGTCGAAATCATTAGGTCTGAAGCATTATAAATCAAACTCATCTCTTCTTGAGAATCAATCTCACCCAAATATTTGGTTTCGACACCCTCAAGATCTTTGTTGTTGCTTCCATGATTTCCAACGATTAGCAACTGATAATTCTCTCTTTCAAGGGTCAGTTCTCGAAAAACAGATTTAAGCAGATCAATCCCTTTATGGAATTGATTTATGTTTCCTGATACGACATATAGAAGTATCACTTTTTTTCGGGAAACTTTTATGCTGCGCTTTGCTGAGATTTTATTCATTGGAGTGAATATTCTTGTATCAGCACAATTTGGTATGACACTTATGAATCGATTTTTAAACAATGGACTACTTTCAGCCATCTTCGCGATCCAATTCGATGGTGCTACTATTGATAAATTTTTAATTTTGTTGAAGGATACGAGTTTAGAGTTCCAGTTATAGTGCGCACTTAATGGGGACAGGGTAAACGGAAAAGTTTGGGGACAAGACCTACATCCAATTTTCCAACGTTCACAATCCAAGTTGCAATGACATCCACCGGTAATCGGCCATACATCATGAAGTGTTAAAACTATCGGTTTATCAATTGTATGAATTGATTTTAAATCAAGAACGGACGGTAACCAATGAATGTTTACTATGTCAGGATTTATTTCTTGAATTTTTTCAATATTCGTATCTGAAAAAAACGTATACGACCAAGGTAGATTCTGAGTATTTAAATACGTTACTTTTCGTAAAGCAGAATTAATTCTAGCCGTGGATCTGTAGTTTCGGAATAATCCGCGGTCAGGAAAAACATCTGTCTCTGAGAGATTTTTGGAATTTAAGTGTACGAGCGCCCTGGCATCTACTCCAGCCTCTCGTTGCGCGCTAAGAATTCTCCAAGCTGCTGAGCTTTCTGAATTTCTAGTTGCTGCAACATGCGCAATTCGCATCCTATCTCCCAATAACTTTCATAATTAGGCTCTTAATTTTTAGTTGCCTTTGTAACATTCTGTTTTCCTCAAATTCTCTGATTTGATATCTTGTATTAAGGTCTATCGAATCGTCTGCGGATACACTCTCTCCAAGGAACTCATAGTTCATTCGATTTTGGTTGATCCGTTCTTTTTTTAGTTCCCTTAGGAAGAATGCATCATTAATATACCTATCATTTTTGAGAGGTTTATATACTTTCTTCCACAGGAATTCTTGGTCTTCGCCGTAATAGCCAGTAGGAGTGTAGTTTTCTAATTCACGCTTAAGTTCTGGTAAAGCGGATGGAGTAACTCCCCATAATCCACCAAGAATTGGCGCATTATGCATTGGGTGGTCACGCACGATGTGCAAAGATTTACCGCTATTTAGCCAATCATCTACTGCCTTGGCATCTCGAATCGACAGCCTAGAATCAACATCTCTAAAAATTACTTTCGAGTTTTCCGGATTAGTCCCTTCCTGAAAACGCCAAAACATGCCGCTCAAGTTCTCTGGTTCAGGCTTTAATGTGACCTTATCGGCTAATTCTTCCAACCGCTCCAGAGTGCTTCCAGGAACGGCCTCTGAAACAAAAAAAGAGGTTTGCCATTCTGGGAAGAATTCTCTCGCCAATTGAGCATTCTTAATTGATCCAACTAAGTACTTTTCATCTCTTCCAAAAAGGGAAAAAGATATTACTTTCTTCATTGCAACTTTTTCATTACAAGTGAATACACGGCAGGGAAAGTGTATTTGGGATTCGTAGACAATAAGTGCAAGATGGAGGAGATGCCTGTTTTTGGAGCTTTATTTCGGAAAGCTAGTTTTGTTAATCCTAAATAGGCGCGCGCTTTTTTATAATTATCATCTAAATCTTTAATTAAGTCGTATCTAAAATAGACAAATTCTCTAGGGAGTTGTCTTTTAACCGAAAGTTGAGATTCATGAAGCCTATATTTATATGGACTCAAATCACTTAAGTGGCTCATTTGAATTCCAGCTTTGTAAATCCGTACCCAGTAGTCATAGTCTTCAAACATGAATTTTTGAACGTCATATTCGCCGATTTTGTCAGCGACTCTCCTGTTATAAAGAAAGCACGCACCAATTGTGTTTTCCATGAAAAGATTCTCCGCAGGACCAGTTTGATTCATTTTTAAAAAATTCCCATTCTCATCTATGACCTTATAATCTGAATAAATAAAATCTATTTTTTGTCTTTCAGCCGCATTTATCAAAAGTCCGAGGCAATCCTTTTCCATAATATTGTCATCTGAAGTCCAAGTTAACCACTCGCCCCGCGCCTTTTTGAATCCGACGTTCAGGCTTCCGGGAAGCTTTAAATTTGTTTTATTCCTAATTACGATAATCCTAGAATCCTGCGCTTGAAAAAATCTTATAATTTTAGGAGTTTCGTCGGTAGATGAGTCATCGACAATTAATAATTCTAAATCGGAAATCGATTGATCAAGCACGCTTTGAATGGCCAGTTCAAGATACTTTGCCCCATTCCAAACCGGCAAAACAATAGATACTTTTGGCATGGGCATTTCACTATCCAAATTTATCTTCTATTGACTTCACAATTCGTTCTGAAGCATTTCCATCGCCAAACATTTTGGAGCGCGTACTTAAATTGTGGTCTTCTTTCTGCATTTCCTCTATTACAGCATTAATTATTTTTTCTTTATCGGTGCCGACCATCGTTGCCATTCCATTTATGACGGCATCGGTTCTTTCAGTTATAGTTCTTAACACGATCGTTCTTTTACCTAAAGATGGGGCCTCTTCCTGGATGCCGCCAGAATCTGTGATTATCACCCGCGCTTTTGACAAAATCAGTACTAGTTCACTGTATGGAACGGCAGCAACTAGGTGCACATTTGAGCGTCCACTCAACTTTGTTTTTACCACTTCGATTACATTCGGATTTGGATGTAACGGGAAAACGAAATTAAGCTCTTTATTAGTGTCCGCAAGGTATGCGATGGCTTCACACACTTCTAAGAGGGGATCCCCAAAGGTTTCCCGTCTGTGACACGTTACTAGCACTAGGTTTTCAAGACTTACAATTGAAGTTATGGATTCGGGGATTTGAACAATACCTTCATTGATTAACTTTTCCATGTAGAGGAGAGCATCTATTCCTGTATTTCCGGTTTGTTCCACTGAAGACTTGGGGTGGCCTTCGCTGAGTAATTCACGTGTCGACATCACAGTTGGAGTGAAATGTAGACTTGCAATAACCGAAATTAATCGTCTATTGGCTTCTTCAGGAAACGGCATGAAAAGATCTTGAGTTCTCAATCCGGCTTCAACGTGACAAACAGGTACTTTGTTGTAGAACGAAGCCAGAGCGCCCATCAAAGCAGAAGTTGTGTCGCCTTGAACAATTGTGGCGCAAGGTTTTTCTGATTCTAAAATCGCCTGTAATTTGGAGAGAATTTTTGATGCCGACTCCACCAATGTCTGATTTATTTTCATTACTGAAAGCGAGTAATCGGGAGTTAATTTCAAATCTATTAGCGTTGATTCCATCAAATCACTGTGTTGCCCAGTTGAGATGACAACTGGATAGAGGATTTTTGAATTTCTGAGACTTCTAATTACAGGGCTTAATTTGATCGCTTCCGGTCTAGTACCTAAAACAACCAATACAGATTTCTTAACCATTTTTTTTCCCGATTAACGCAAAAAAAAGTCCGTCTGTTCTATTTTCATAATCAACTTTCTTATGAATTTTTACTGCATAACTGCGTTCCCTTAATTTATGAGCAAGGTCGTCCACATCAAACCATTGCTCCCAATCGGGTAACTTCAATCGCCCTAATTTCGAAACATTTTTATCTATGATCATTACTGATCCATTAGGTGCAAGTATTCTATCTAGCTCTCTAAGCGCAGCATCCAGATTAATACTGTGTTCTAATGCTTCAATTGTAAATATAAATTTAAATTCATTGTCCGGATATGGGGTCTTCACGAGTGATCCGTTTGTAACTGTAACCAGATTCAATAAAGAAGCTGTCACATTGTTTGAAATATCGCATGCATGTATTTCTATCTCAGGAAAATGCTCGACGATATGCTTTATGTAGCGTCCTTTACCACAGCCCAAATCAAGGATTTTGTCCGGCTTGAGATTTTCTATTGTTTCTAACACCAAGGTGAGTCGACCATCATCTGAATCAATTTGGTCACTAAAAGTATTAGAGACTAGATTGAAGTTTTTTTCCAATCGTAACTGCAGAGAGTCAAGAAAGTACTTTACTACCCATGGTATTTCGGTGCGAGGGAAATACATACCAAAGTAAGGATGTAACCTTCCCAAAGGAGCGAATATTTTTGCTGTCCAACCGTAAGATCCAAACCAACCGCCTGACCTATTTTGAAGTTTCGCTGCCGCTAGAAAAAGTTTTTCGCCTTCTTTGTATAGACCAATTTTGAAACAGATAACGGCATATTGAAACATTGCCGTGGAGCAAACCCACTTTCGATTTGGTTTTCCAGGGATCCAATTCCGAAAGTTTTGTGCTTTAAGTAAAGGTAATAGTGACTTTTCTGCTCTTTCCACTTCTCCTAAATCCACTAGCGCTTCAATAATGTATGCGTGAAAATGACTAACACTTGTAAATTTTTCAAGATTTTCATCATTTAGTAGTAAGTCAATAGCAGATTTCAGCTTTAATTCGTTTAAACTTAGGATTTTCGAAATACTTAATGTTGGTTCAAGCGCATAAAGAAGTATTCCGATTGGGATTACGCCACCCCATACGTCAACATCTGGTGCCTTTACTTTGCCATCATCTCCAATTGTGGAATTTATCCATTCAATTGCCTTATTAAGTGCTTGGAAATATTTTGTTTCGTTTGTATACTCATATAGAGCGAACAACCCTCTAACAATTTGCCCTGTATCAAATACACATTTAGTGGTTGATCCGGAATCTAGAAAACTTCCATCATCCTGCTGCACTTCGATCAATGCATCGCCGAATTGCTTCGCTAGTTCAATCTCGCCCCAATTTATTAATGATGGAACAAAATATCCAGTGACCTCAGGATACATATTGGAATTCGCCGAGGATACCTGAATACCACCTTCTATTGATTGGTGATCATGGATCCAATTTATTGCTCTAGCAAATTGTGTCGTGGTTTTCCCAGATCTATTTAATTTGAGAATATTAACTAAATTAGTCATACTGAATAAGTTCTTTAACAACTTGTCTTGTTTTTTCAATTTGTTCGTTTTTCAGTAAGCCAATCTGGGTCGGATCTAATTTAACAGGCTGTTGAGTAATCTGCTCCAGGTCTATTTTTGCAAAAAGTGCTTTCCTTGGAGTTTCGCTAAAGAGTTTTGCTTTATTTCCATATGCAAGACTTGCGATGCACGCGTGTACCCTATCCGAATAAGTAGTTTCACAATTTGCATAAAGTGTTAGGTAATCCTCTGGAACATCCGAGACGAGTGTTCCCTTCGCTGATGTATATCTCTTCGGTAATGGACCCCACAAATCGTGATGAGCAAACCATCGGCCATTTTTTGGTTTTCGTAAATGCTCAGGTGGGTTGCCCGCGTCAAAAGTAACAACTTCGTAGGGATCTAATTCAAGTTTAGGAGCTTTGAAATAGTCTGGAAGGAAAAATGCGCAGTCAATTCCTTGCGATATATTTTTTATTGAATTTTTAAAGAGATTAAAGGTGTCATCATCACGCGTAATTATCGCCGCACTTTGTAGTTGATTGAAGAATTCTGAGAATTTTTCAACTTCTCTTTTGGTGTATAAGGATCCGCCTGCTCCCAATCCCAAAACGGCGACACCACGCTTACTCGCTTCGATGAAAGTTGGTCCGTTATTCACGGCGAACTCTTCACACATACTCATCCCTGGAAATACAAGTAGATCAAGATCTGCGAACTGTCCAATTTCAAAAGAGTTACCGTTAACTGGGTGATGAATGGGTAATAATTTTCTTAATCCTTTTCCAAGAAAACCAAACCTGGTTCGAGCAGAGTTATTAAACATCCAATGAACTGCACCACCCATCCTATATATATCGGCATTAGGAAACGCTTTTCGAATGATCGCTTCAGCGCCAAAATCGAAAAAAGCATTGCCTATATTTTGAGGCCACGAACCTGCGTACATTCCGATTTTGAGTGGCATAATGCTCTGTATCCAATCTTCGTGGAGGATGACTTAAAATCTGCTCCCATAATTCTATCCTGATGTTTATCTAATTCTCGAATAAGGCGAATAAATCTTCGAAATATCTTGAGGGAGAATACGAGTTTTGAATGAGATCATTATTTTTCACAAGCTCTATTTTGATTGATTCGTGGATCTGTTTCCACATTGCAAAGCATTGTAAAAAATCTGACTTATCGCGATAAGAGGGAATTCCAGGCACCCATTTTTCATATATTTTGTGATGATAGGTTCCGGACGCCGTCAACGCTGGTATTCGTAAGCAAATAGCATCCAAGGCTTTCCCACTGCTATGAGTGTTATAGAGTTTCGTTTCTAAGAAAAGAACTGAGTCAACACTGGTAAATAATTTTGAATAATTATCAAAAGAAAGATTACCAATGACGAGATTTGTCTCTATTCTGGAGATTTTTGCTAGAAAGATTTTGTACCAATTGAGTTTACTAGTCCTAGCAAGTAGAGTAAATGTGTAATTGTGCAAATTCAGTTTGCGCAAAGAGAATAACAAAGTAGCTAGTCGTGCCTTATCCACATCTTCTATAAAATAAGGTACTAAAATGTGGTGTCCGTAAGTAGATTTATTCTCTGGAAATGATTGGCCGCTTAAGGACGAATAGATTTCGATTGGGCTTTGTATTTTTAACCCTAAACTTTTGGCTAGCAGTGTTCGGGAAAGAGTCTCGGCGGTCAAAATCAAATTTCTTGGCAATTGGTTAATTTCGGTTTCCAATTTTATTTTGCCCAACAGATTGAACTGTGAAATAAGTTTCTTCCCGTAGTCAGAACCTGCAGGTGTGGCCAGTCCATGACTTGGGGCATCAGACGGGGAAACTAAGATAAACCTATTCATGTGATGCGGTTACCGTTGAGAGTTAAATTTTCAGTTGAAAGAGTGCTTAATCCAACACAACTGAACCGCTTGGCGTGCTCAGGTGAACGGAAACGATTCCGGTTTCACCGTCTTGGGTTGAAGGATCTACCCAATCAATTGCAACTGAATCTAAACCGTTGAGGATTTCAGCCTTGAACCAAGAATCAGATAGTTGATCTTTATCTGAGATAACAATTTTTTCTATCTTTGAAACAGTTAGGCCATCCTTAGATGGATGATCTTCTGTTAGCCATTGGATAAAGAAGGGAAGCTCTCTTGAATCGGTTATTTCTTTTACGCCGATTTGCTTCCACTTTAGGTCTGTTCCATCTGGACGTTTGCGGTGGCCGTCAACCGCTTTGCGACCGAACTTTTCTTCGATTGGTGCAATGTCTTTGGTGCTAAATACCCAAGTAAGCCAGCCGCCGCCTTCTTGTGCTTTCTTTGAAACGGCTTTACCCCAAGGTGTTTGCTCTGTTGCTGGGTGATCAAGTGGGCAGACAACTTCGATGTATTTGCCATCTAGAAGAGGTGCTGTGAAGTTACGTGTACCAAAACGTGGGTGGATACCTCCATCAACAAATGTTGTGCCAAGGCGAGAGCCAAGGCGTTGCACGGTGTCGGCTAACTGATCATGGGAAGTTACATATGAGACATGGTCTAAGCGCATGGATTTATTCTGCACTATAAAAAGGGGTGGTCCTTACCAACTTTTGGCGGTTGTTAAAGCGAGCAGGTCAGGTTTTTCTTGGGGCTGATGCCCTTAAGTAGGTAGTCATCGACTGCATCATCTACGCAGGCGCTGCCGCGACCTTGGCCGGTGTGGCCGTCGGCGTTGAGTGAGATCAGTGTTGAAGAGGTGAAGATTTTATTGAGGCCGACTGCCCAGGCATAAGGAGTTGCTGGGTCGCGGGTAGTACCGATGACGATCACGGGTGCGGTGTTTAGTGAAGTTATCTTGTTGGTGTTGCGAGTTAACTTATTTTTTGTGGGTGGAGTTAAATATTTACAAGCGATATTTGTGTAGGCAAGGTATGGACCGAAGATAGGTGCGGCATCGGTAAATCGCTTGGCATCGGCTTTGGTTTCTTCAATGGTGCGGGTGTCGGGCCAATCAAGACAATCGATGATGGCGCCGGAATCTAACTCGTTGGATGCGTAAGTGCCATCGGATGAGCGGTCGGTGTATTGATCGACAAGATCAAGGAATGAATCTCCATGGCCTTGGAGGGCTTCGGAAAGTGCGGTGCGTAACTTTGGCCAACCATCAACGTCATCGTAAAGTGCGGATGCGGTGCCCAGGACGATAAGGGATTCGGTTGCGGCGCGGTCATCGTTTTTGACTTTGGTTTTACGTGGCAGCGGGTTTGTGGCCGATGATGTGAATATTGAAATTATCTTTGCTATTGCATCCGTTTTGTTTTTCGGTAACGGACAGTCATCTTCTTTGGCACAGTCGGTGATAAAAGCACCGAGGGCGTCATCGAAACCTTTTGCTTGTGAAATATTTTGTTCAAGGATTGAAATATTTGGATCAACTGCGCCATCCAAAACCATGCGGCCAACTTTGTCGGGGAAGAACTGGGCATAGAGAGTGCCGAGGTATGTTCCATATGATTTACCGAGGTAATTCAGCTTTTTATCACCTAAAGCGGCGCGCAGGATATCCATATCTCGAGCGGCTTCTGCGGTGGAGTAATGGCTTAAATACTCGTTGGAGCTTTGGCATTTATCTATGAAATCTTTCGCTTCGGCCATCGCTTGGGTTAGCTCGGCTTCGGTGTCTGGCTTGGCATCGGCTGCGTAGGCAGCATCGGTTTCCTCGCCGTTGAGGCATTTGATTGGTGCGCTGCGATCGACGCCACGTGGATCAAAGCCGACGATGTCGTAACGATCAAGGATGTCTGGGTCGAGTATGTATTCGGCGTTGTATGCATAATCAACACCGGATCCGCCGGGGCCGCCGGGGTTAACGATCAGAGATCCAATTCGGTTCTTTTGATCTTGGGCTTTGTAGCGAAGTAGAGAAATTTTAAATGATCCGACTTTTAGATCTGCGTAATCGATCGGGACGCGAAGGTCGGCGCATTCGAAGTTGTCGTAACAAGTGGACCAATCAAGTTTCTGGTTTTCATATGATGCTAGATCTGAAAGTGGTTTATCGATTGCGGTATTTGAGGCACAACCTGAGATAAGTAACGCTGCTGTGGCTGCAATCGCGAATTGTCTGTAACGGTTTTTTAACATCAGGCCAAACGACACATCAAAGCTTCGATGGTCAGAAGTGGCGCTGCATTGTGGCTCAAGTTGGTCCTGGCTTCCATAATTGCGTTGATCTTCTTTACCGTTGCGTGGGCAGGGTTTTTATGCGCGTAAGCGGTTATTTCATCGATGATGTCGATGTTGATAATTGAATCGGTGGCACCTGATTGCACCAACATCACATCGCGATAAAAGGTTGCGATATCAAGCAGTGCACCATCTAAACCATCGCGCACGGCGCGGGTGGCGCGAGATTTCTGTTCTTTCTCTAACTCTTTAATTGCCTTTGATCCACCGGTTGCCATGCCGCGACCGGTTGCGCCTTTGCCATAAGCCTCGGCGAGCGCCTGGGTTTCTGCTTCATCGCGGGCATCGGTTGCGGTGTTGGCCTCTTGTGTTGCAAGATCGACAAGTATTTGTGCGGCGGTGTATGCGGCGGCGATTGATGAAAGTTGCAGTGGTAACTTCATCACTTGAGCGCGGTTGCTGCGCACGTGTTCGTTTGTGGCGATGTAACGAGCGCGACCGATGTGGCCTTGTGAAACGCGGGCTGCGAAATCTGCCATTGCAGGTGATATGCCATCGCGTTTTTCTAAGACTTCGGTGACATCGTGTGTTGATGGTGTGCGAAGTTGCAGGTGGCGACAGCGTGAGCGAATGGTTGGCAAGATGTCGTGAAGTGTTGGTGCGCAAAGTAACCAAACGGTGCGAGCGCCGGGTTCTTCAATTGCTTTAAGAAGTGCGTTGGCGGCAGATTCAGTCATGCGATCGGCATCTTCCATAACGACTACGCGCCAGCCGCCCATTGATGGAGCCCAAGATGTGCGGGTCAGTAATTCGCGGATCTCATCGATCTTGATCGAAAGGCCTTCGGTGCGGATGATCTCAACGTCGGGATGTCCCGAGGTTTGCGCGCTATGGCAGGCGTTACAGGCCCCACAGCCGCCCGTAGGGCATACCAGAGCTGCGGCGAAGGCAACTGCTGCCGATGATCGGCCGCTGCCAGGTGGGCCGGTGAAGATCCAGGCGTGGGTCATTTCTTGCGACTCTTCGCCGCTTTGGGCAGCTTTAACCGCGCCTTGCAAGATTTCGGTGATGTGGTGTTGGCCGACAAGTGAGTCGAAGATTCTTGGTGCGGTCATTTCTTTTTAACGGTCTTCTTCACAGGTTTTTTAATTGATTTTTTAATCGACTTCTTAATTGTTTTCTTTAACTTCGGCTCTTTGACTATATGTGAAATCGCAGGAATTGTGGCGACGCGGTTGATGATTTCGTTGTGGATTTGATCGATCGAATGCGTGCCATCGATGACTAAATATCTTTCGGGATCAAGGCGGGCGATCTGTAAGAACTCTTGGCGCACGCGCTCGTGGAAGGCAAGTGGTTCTGCTTCTAAACGATCGTGGCTCTTTAAACGGCCAATACCGATTTCTGCAGAAAGATCGATAACGATAGTCAACGTTGGGAATAGAGATTCAGTTGCCCAACGCGAAATACGTGCGACTTCACCGGGGGATAGAACGCGACCGGCGCCTTGGTAAGCAATTGATGAATCAAAGTAACGATCGGAAATTACAACTTCACCTTTTGCAAGTGCGGGGCGAATGACTGAGTAAACATGGTGGGCGCGATCTGCGGCATAAAGTAAAGCTTCGGCGCGTGGACTGATCTCACCGGTTTCGTGTCCGAGCAGAATCTTGCGTAAGCCTTGACCTAAATCTGTGCCGCCGGGTTCACGAGATAACACAACTGTTTCGCCACGATCTTCAAGCCACTTCTTTAATAACTTTGATTGCGTTGACTTGCCGGTTCCTTCGCCGCCTTCAAATGCGATGAAGGTTCCGAGAGTTGGCGCACCGGTGATTCCGCCGAGTTCGCCCTTTATCGCATTTGAAATATCAGACCAGAGCGAAACATTTGGGCGATCTTTCATCTGGTGATATGAAATTGATCCGATGATCGCAGCGATTAAACCTGAGATAAGAATCGTGGCTTGTGCGCCGCTGAAATTGATTGTGCTGTTTTCAAATTCGTAGGTGCGGACGCCAAATGCGGCGGCAATTACTGGTGCTACAGCTAAGACCGCCACCAAAGTGATGCGGATCAAGGATTGCACGAAGGCGAAGGTGCGACCGCGCACTTCATCTTTAACTTCCATCCCCAGCATCGTGAAGCCGGTGACCCAAGTGATGCCGCTAAAAGCGCCAAGGATAATTACTGTGAAGACTGCCATTACCAGGTTTGGAATCAGTGCGAGCAGCACAAGGAAGAAACCAGCAGTTGTTAAGGATGCGCCAAATAAACGGCGGCGCGAAAATTGGGCAAATATCTTTGGGCCAAAGGCGATACCGATGGCAAGACCGGTAAAGACTGCGCCGAATAAAACTCCGTATGCAGCATCGCCGCCGCCGAGATCACCGACGAATGTGCGCGCAAGGCCGATGACTGCACCTGCGGCGAAGAAGGCGCCGATCATTCCGACGACGAGGCCGCGCACGATCTTGGTTTGGCTAACTGCTTTCCAGCCATCGTGCAGAGATTTTAAGACACCTTCATCTTTTGCTTTCTTTGCTGCTGCGCCTTTTGGAATTTCTTTAAGTCCCCAAATAGTTATTGCGGCAAAGGCAAAGCTAGCAGCGTTAACGTAGAGTGCAATATCAATTGAGTCACCGATTGTAAATGGGAATAACGATTCGATCGCGTTGGCAAATAAAGTCAGCAAAGAAAATAGAATCGCAGCGACTGGTGCGGTGCCGTAAGCAGCTAAGAGTGAGACTTGATTGGCGCTTTCAAGTCGTTCTTTGCCAACTAAATTAGGAACTGTTGCTTCTTTGGCAGGTGACCAGAATAAAGTCATGCACTCGACCAAGATCATTGCGGTGTATAACCAGAGATATGTATTCACGATTGGAATTGAGATATAAAGTCCGGCGCGAATAATGTCGGAGAAGACCATTAACTTACGGCGATCGAAGCGATCTGCAATCACTCCAGCGATAGGGCCGAGAAATACTGCGGGTAGCAAGCGTGCGATAAAGACACCGGCGATTGCAAAGTTTGCAGTTGCATAAGACCCGCCAGAAAGTTGTTGGGCAAGTGCCGTTGTTGCAAGAAGTCCGAGCCAATCACCGAGGGAAGAGAAGACCATTGAGTTCCAGAGCTTGCGAAATGCGGGGATCGCCAGAACGCTGCGGGTTTCATCCTGCGCCGGGGCGGCAGGGGTCGGCAAGCTGTTAGGCATGGTGCGAGTCTATCGGGCGGGAAGAAAGAGCCTAAAAGAGGCTGCGGATACTCTCTTCAAGGCTGTACTTAGATCTAAAGCCCATCTCTTTTGCGGCCAGATCAACATCTGCACATAGAAACGCTGGATCGCCCGCACGACGTGGGGCCTCAATTACCTCGGTATCGCCCTTATTTGTCGCTTCTAAAACCAAATTAATTATCTCGCGCACCGATGCGCCGCGTCCGGTGCCAATATTGATAATGCCTGGCAATGGTTTTGTGGCATTTGCCGCGGCCAGGTGCGCTGCTGCAATATCGCGAACATCGACATAATCACGCACGCATGTGCCATCTGTCGTTGGGTAATCGATACCGAAGATAACTGGTGCCTCATTCTTATTTAACTTACCTAAAACTATAGGTACTAAGTTCTCAACAGAGTTATCAAGCAACTCAAGCGATGCCGTACCCACAACGTTGAAGAATCGAAATGATGAGCCAGTATTTCCGGGTGTATTGATAAATTCCGTGACTTTACTTTCGGCGTCTAGCTTTGTAGATCCATATGGAGATATTGGTGACAACGGACCATTTTCTTTACAGGGCTCCATTGTGTCGGGACTTCCGTAAACGGCGGCAGTTGAGGAGAATAAGAATTTCTTAATGCCATACTTTTGGGCAAGAGATAAAAGTTCAACTGTGGCGGTGTAATTAACTTCTTTGTACTCATCAGGTTTTTCAACTGATTCGCCGACTGCTTTCAGTGCAGCAGTGTGCACAATGCCGGTGAAGATTTGGTTCTTTAAAATGTTTTCGACTGCGGTGTAATCACGAATATCGACGACATGAAGTGGAATCTCTTGGTTATGTTTCTTACGCAGATGCACGACCCGGGATTCCAAGCCTTGATAAAGTGAATCGAGCAGAACAACGTTCTTGCCGTCGGCGATAAAAAGGTCAGCAACATGTGTGCCGATATATCCGGCACCGCCTGTGATCAACCAAGTTTCTTGCGCCATGATCTGACTCTATTCCGCTTTCTTTGCGGCTTTGCCAGTTGCTTTTTTAGCAGACTTTTTCTTAGTCGCCGCTTTCTTTACCGTGTTCTTAGTCAACGTTGGTGCGCTATCGCCAGCCTTTACTTTGGCCGCCTTTTTCTTTGACTTCTTTGGTGAAGGACCATTTTCGGCTTCCCACGCGCGGCGGCCAGCAAGTAATTCAAGGGCACGCTCGATGGTTAGCGCTTCGAGTGTGTCACCACGACGTAGCGTTGCATTTGTCTCGCCATCGGTGACATACATTCCGAAGCGGCCATCTTTAACGATAACTTCTTTCTCGGTTGCGGGATCTTTGCCGAGTTCTTTAAGTGGAGGTTTCGCAACACCACGACGGCGCTCTTTTGGTTTTGAGTAAATTTCTAAAGCTTCATCAAGTGAGAGCGAGAAGAGTTGATCTTCACTTGTCAGCGTGCGCGAATCTAAACCGGCTTTTAGATAAGGGCCATAACGTCCATTTTGAATAGTTATATCTTCACCGGATGAGTTTGTACCGAGAATTCGGGGAAGTGAAAGAAGTCTTAGCGCATCATCAAATGTGATTGTGTCTAGCGTCATTGTGGAAAGCAGAGATGCCGTCTTTGGTTTAGGTGCATCTTTCTTCTTACGCTTCTTCTTTGGTTCACCTTTATCATTTAATTCAACTGGTTCAGGAGGAAATACTTCGGTGATGTATGGACCGAAGCGACCAGACTTTGCAATAACTTCTAAACCGGTTTGTGGATCCGTGCCGAGTTCGCGTTCGCCAGAAGGAGCAGCAAGGAGTTCTATTGCTTTGGCAAGAGTTAGCTCATCTGGGGCAAGTTCTTCAGGAATATTTGCCAATTTGCGATCTTGATCTGGAATATTTTCTTGCAGGTAAGCGCCGTAACGACCAACGCGGATTTCAATAGTGTCAGATAAATTCATGGTGTTTGTCGCACGCGCATCGATGCCACCGAGATCAAGGGATAACTCATTAAGCCCTGGTTGGCCATCGACGCCGTAGTAAAAATCGCGGAGCCAATCAACGCGGCCGGCTTCACCGGTAGCGATCTTGTCGAGATCTTCTTCCATTGAAGCGGTGAAGTCGTAATCAACTAGCTTCGTAAAATGAGTTTCTAAAAGGCCTGTAACGGAGAATGCCAAGAAGGTTGGCACAAGTGCGCGACCACGTTTGTAAACGTATCCGCGATCTTGAATTGTTTGAATGATTGAAGCAAATGTTGAGGGGCGACCGATACCGAGTTCTTCTAACTTCTTTACAAGTGTTGGTTCGGTGTAACGAGCAGGTGGTTTGGTCTCGTGGCCTTCGCAGTTGTATTCGCTCACCTTTATGGATTGACCAACAGTCATTGCAGGTAAGCGCTTGTCGGATGCTTCTTCATCGACTTTGGCGTTCTCATCGACGATGTCATCGTATGCAGCAAGGAATCCAGCAAAGGTGATGACGCTGCCATTGGCGCGGAAGATGGTTGCTTTCTTATCTGAAGTTGTGGCATCAAAGTCAACGCGCATCTGCATCTTTTTAGCATCAGCCATTTGGGAAGCAACGGTGCGCTTCCAGATTAAATCGTAGAGTGCGAATTCATCGCGAGAAAGTTCGGGTGCTAGCTCACCAGGTGTTTTAAATGAATCACCGGCGGGACGAATCGCTTCGTGTGCTTCTTGTGCGTTCTTAGATTTTCCTTGATAAACGCGTGGTGCATCGGCAACGTGGTCTGCGCCGTAGAGTGCTTTAGCTGCGGCACGTGCTGCGTTAATTGCTTGTGCTGAAAGATTGATTGAATCGGTACGCATATAAGTGATGTAACCGTTTTCGTATAAACGTTGGGCTACGCGCATTGTGATTTGTGCGCCCCAACCTAAGCGTGAACCAGCATCTTGTTGCATAGTCGATGTTGTAAACGGTGGCTTAGGGCGTTCGGTGCGTGGAGATTCCTCCATTGATTTAACGGTCAGCGGCGTTGATTTGAGTGAATCAACAAGTGCGCGTGCGCCGGTTTCATCAAGGAGCAAAATGTTTTCGAGTGACTTTTCTTTAACTGCGCCATCGGCGCCGAAGTCACTGGTTGACGCTACTTTCTTGCCTTCAACAGATAGCAAGCGGGCGGTGAAGCCGAGTTCGCAAGTTGCGTTTAAATCCCACCAAGATGATGAGATAAAGGCCATGCGTTCGCGCTCTTTTTCAACGATTAACTTGGTAGCAACCGATTGCACGCGGCCTGCAGAAATGCGTGGCATAACTTTCTTCCACAGCACAGGGGATAGGCGATATCCAAATAAACGGTCGAGAACGCGACGAGTTTCTTGCGCGTCAATTAAGTTGTAATCCAAATCGCGAGTATTTATAACGGCGGCTTGAATAGCCTCTTTGGTGATTTCGTTAAAGACCATTCGCTTAATTGGGATCTTTGGTTCAAGAACTTCAACCAAGTGCCAAGCTATTGCTTCACCTTCGCGGTCTTCATCTGTTGCCAGTAATAACTCGTCGGCGCCTTTCATCAACTCTTTAAGTTCAGCGACTTTCGCTTTTTTGTCAGGGTTGATGACATATAAAGGCGCGAAATCATTTTCGATATCTACGCCTTCTTTTGACCAGGCAAGTTTCTTAACATCTTTAGGAATATCAGCAGCGCGCTGTGGCAAGTCGCGGATATGACCGACGCTAGCCTCGACGATGAAACCATCGCCGAGGTAGTCGCCAATCTTGCGCGCTTTCGCTGGTGATTCAACGATCACCAGTTTCTTAAGCTCACCAGCCTGCTTTTTATCGGGCATGAATTCCTAAGATCGGGGAAGTTATTTCTTAGTACTCGATAGAAGTTGCTTGGCGACGGTTGCGGATTAGCGAACCGATTATAAGCAGAACTGCAACGAGTGCGATAAGCATTGATGTGGTCTGCTGAGTTGGAAGTGCAAAACTTACAATCGCAGGAGTAATCAAGAGCGCAACCAAGTTCATAACCTTGATTAATGGGTTAATCGCTGGGCCGGCAGTGTCCTTAAATGGATCTCCAACAGTGTCGCCAACAATGGTTGCAGCGTGTGCATCCGATCCTTTGCCGCCGTAATTTCCATCTTCAACCATCTTCTTCGCGTTATCCCAAGCACCGCCTGAGTTTGAAAGGAAGACAGCCATAAGAGTTCCGGTGCCGATTGCACCAGCTAGGTATGCACCCAATGCGCCGACGCCGAGACCGAAGCCGACTGCGATTGGTGCCATAACTGCAAGGAGTCCTGGCGTTGCAAGTTCGCGAAGTGAATCGCGAGTACAGATATCAACAACGCGACCGTATTCAGGCTTTTCAGTTCCGTTCATAATTCCTGGGTGCATCTTGAACTGGTTGCGAACTTCCATAACAACTGCGCCAGCTGCGCGAGAAACTGCGTTGATTGCTAGACCTGAGAAGAGGAATACAACCGCTGCGCCAATGATTAGACCAACGAGGTTACGTGGATCTGCAACATCGAGCACGCCTTGGAATTGAAGTGCAACATCTGCGCTTTCGCCAACAGCCTTAGTGACTGCTTCCTTGATCGCATCGGTGAATGCACCGAAGAGCGCGGTTGCGGCTAGTACTGCAGTAGCAATTGCAATTCCTTTGGTGATCGCCTTAGTTGTGTTACCAACTGCATCGAGTGAGGTAAGGATTGCAGCGCCTTCGCCCTTAACATCGCCAGACATTTCTGCAATGCCTTGTGCGTTATCAGAAATTGGTCCGAAGGTATCCATCGCAACGATTACACCAACAGTTGTTAGCAAACCAGTACCTGCGATTGCGATTGCAAAGAGTGACAAGGTAATTGATCCGCCACCAAGCAAGAATGCGCCGAATACAGATGCGGCGATTAATAGCGCTGAGTAAACAGCTGATTCAAAGCCAACTGAGATACCAGCCAATAGCACTGTTGCAGCGCCTGTTTGTGATGATGCGGCAACATCGTTTACCGGACGCTTGCCAACTTCAGTGAAGTAGCCAGTTAATACCTGAATTGCTGCGGCAAGTGCGATACCAATTAGAACTGCACCAAATGCGAGTACGCGTGGATTTATATTTCCCGCATCTTCTAGAACCTTAGGTGAGAAGTTTGTTAGTTGATCAAACTTTGCCGGCAAGTAAGTAAATGTTGCAAGACCAGTAAGGCCTGCAGAAATAATTGCGGATAAGAAGAATGAGCGGTTGATCGCGCTCATCGCTGACTTATCTGTTGAGCGCATCTTGGTTAGGAAGATTCCGATCACGGCGGTGAGAATTCCGATTGCAGGAACGATCAATGGATAGATCAAACCTTCGTTACCGAATGCGGCTTTACCTAAGATAAGTGCTGCAACAAGCGTTACTGCATATGACTCGAATAAGTCAGCGGCCATACCAGCGCAGTCACCGACGTTATCGCCGACGTTATCTGCAATTGTTGCTGGGTTGCGTGGGTCATCTTCCGGAATTCCTTTTTCAACTTTACCGACGAGGTCAGCTCCGACATCTGCTGCCTTAGTAAAGATTCCGCCGCCAACGCGCATAAACATCGCGAGCATTGCAGCACCGAAACCAAAACCTTCAAGAACTGTTGGCGCATTTTCACGGAAGATAACAACTGCGCCAGCTGCACCAATTAGCCCAAGACCAACTGTTGTCATACCGACGACGCCACCGGTGCGGAATGCAATTTGCACTGCTTTTTCTGCACTCTTTTGACGAGCGGCTTCTGCAACGCGCACATTTGCACGAACTGCTAGCCACATACCGTTGTAACCAACGAGTGCTGAAAAACCTGCACCCATTAAGAAGAAGAGCGAGCGCCCGATACGAATTGATGTTGTGTCAGCGGGTAGCGCGAAGAGTAGAAAGAAAACGATTCCAACAAAGTAGGAAAGTGTGCGGAATTGGCGCGCAAGATATGCAGCGGCTCCTTCTTGCACAGCTTCAGCGATCTCGCGCATCTTGTCGGTGCCATCACTGGCTGCCAAGACTTGTGCGCGCAACACCCAAGCGATGGCGAGAGCGAGAAGTGAAATCGCTAAGACCACGTAGGTGATATTTAAGTTTGTGCCGGTTACTTGCACATTGGACAGGGCGGCAGATGCTCGCATTGGTTCTCCTCCGTTGGAGATTCAGGGCGCCCTTCCTGGTGCGGACGCGAGGATGCCGAGAGTTTACGCATAACCCACCCCTAAACACCAAAAATAGATCCATATACCTCTTATATATAAAAAATTTACGCTGGGGTGGATCTGGCTGGTCGGCTAACCTTGCCGCAATGAATACCTCAGTGAACCTCTTCGACGCCCATTCCATAATCTCGACCCTTGGTTTGGTCGGAATCCTGGCGATCATCTTTATGGAGACCGGGTTGCTCATCGGGCTCTTCTTCCCGGGCGACTCGCTCCTTTTTCTTGCCGGCGTCGGTGCATCTGGGGCGGCTGCAAAAATATTTGATGGTGTGCAGATCGATATCGTGGCTTTACTGATTGGTGCGCCCTTGGTTGCGATCGTTGGATCACAGACCGGGTATTTCATTGGCGCAAAATTTGGCGTCAAACTCTTTGATCGCCCCGATGGACGCATCTTTAGCCAGAAGAAGGTAAAGGCGACTGAAAAGTGGCTAAGTAAATATGGCACAGGTAAAGCTTTGGTGCTGGCGCGCTTTATTCCCTTTGTGCGAACTTTGATAAATCCAATGTGTGGAATTATCGGAATGCCGGCTAAGAAGTTCTTTTTCTGGAACTGCGTTGGTGCGGTGCTTTGGACCGATGGCGTGATCACCGCTGGTTATTTCTTGGGTGAAAAACTTGAAGGCAGCGTTGATAAATACTTGCTGCCGGTTGTTGGCTTAATTATCTTGGTCAGCGTTGCGCCAGTTGGGCTTGAAATATTGCGCGAATGGCGAACCAAGCGCCACTTAAGTTAAAACCTGCAGAAGTTAAGAGTTACAGACCTAAATCAGCTGGTTGAAACGCTGCGCGATATTCGTAACCCGCATCAATGATCGCTTGCTTGGCGCCGCGTTCCACAATTACTGCAACCCCAACCACAATTGCGCCGGCTTCTTTCAAAGCTTCAACTGCGGTTAAAACCGATCCGCCAGTAGTAGAAGTATCTTCAACTGCAAGAACGCGCTTACCAACAACATCAGGTCCTTCGATGCGGCGTTGCAGACCGTGGGCTTTTTCAGCCTTACGAACTACAAAAGAATCAATCGCTTTGCCGTTGCGCGCTGCAACATGCATCATCGCTGTTGCAACTGGATCGGCGCCCAGAGTTAAGCCACCGACTGCTTCGTAATCTAAATCTTTAGTTAGCTCAAGCATTACTTCACCAACCAGCGGCGCAGCAACATGGTCGAGCGTCACGCGGCGCAGGTCAACGTAATAATCAGCTTCTTTGCCGGAAGAGAGAATGACTTTTCCGTGTACAACAGCCTTGTTTATGATCTCGTTCTTTAACTTATCGCGTGCGCTCATGGGGGCGAGCCTACACCGATTATTTATCTTCTTTGTAGACGATAACTTCGTTTTTGCGGCGTGAAAGAAGCGCCTTTGGTGGATTTTCTTTTAGCAGTGCGTCGACTTCAATACGTAATTGCGCAACCTCAATCGCCATGTTCGCCATTGCAGATTCCAGTTCGATAATTCTTTTAATCCCCGCGTGATTAATTCCTTCACCGACTAAACGCCCGACCATGCGCAGCGATGCAATATCGCGCAGCGAGTAACGGCGATTGCGACCAACTGTGCGGTTGGGTGAGACTAAGCCTAAGCGATCATACTGACGCAGCGTTTGCGGGTGCAGCCCAGAAAGTTCGGCGGCTACTGAAATTACATATAACCCGGCATCATCATCGGGAGTTTGGTTATCTTCAGCGTTGTTGCTCATAGCTCCGCCTTATTTTTTAATTCGCTTCGGACATCGATCTCAGATGTTACTTCTGCATATTTCTGTAGAGCATCAATTGCTTCACTTGGTAAATTTTGTGGAACTTGTACTTCAACGGTCACAAGTAAATCTCCAGTGGTTGCACCCTTTGCAATGCCGCGGCCTTTAACGCGGAGCACGCGACCATTTGATGTTCCCGGTGATAAGCGAAGGGTTACCTCTTCACCAGTCAAAGTTGGAACTTTTATATCTGCACCGAGTGCGGCTTCAGTAAAGGTAACTGGCACGGTTAGCGCAAGATTCTCGCCTTTGCGCGAAAAAATTGCATGTGGCTTAACGTGCAACATAATAAATAAATCACCTGGGCCAGCATCGCCACTGCCGCCTTTACCTTTAACGCGAATCTTGGCTCCATCATTTACTCCCGCAGGAACTCGTGCAGAAATGTTTTGTGACGGCCCGCCATCGGCAGATAAGCGAAGTTCTAAAGTGGTGCCAAAAGCCGCTTCTTTAAAGGTAATTGTCGCCTCTGTTTGTAAATCTTGTCCTTTACGTGGACCACGACGTCCACCACCGCCAAAAAGATTTGCAAAGATATCTTGGGGATTTCCACCACCGAAGATGTCAGAGAAGTCTCCGCCTTGAAAGTTCTGTCCGCCTTGTGGTGCACGCATGCCGCCGCGTTCGAACATATCGCGCGCTTGATCGTATTCCGCGCGCTTTTTTCCATCAGACAAGATGTCATAAGCCTCAGAAACCGCTTTAAATTTCTCTTCCATCGCGGCATCACCTTTAGTTTTATCTGGGTGAAGCTCACGGGCTAAAGAACGGTATTTCTTCTTAATCTCATCGCCGCTGGCAGATTTGCCAATTCCGAGGATCTTGTAGAAATCCTTTTCGTAAAGATCTTTAGCGGCCATGGATTAATTACTCGGTCGGCGATTCAGCGGGATCGGTGACTGCAACACGTGCAGGACGCAAGATACGTTCTTTATATTTATATCCTGGCTGCAAAATCTTTGTTGCAGTTGGAACTTTTACTTCGCTGCCGGTGTCGTGCATTAGCGCTTCGTGAATTTGTGGATCAAATTCATCTCCTGCGGTTCCGTACTTTTCCAAACCTAAACGAGTCGTGATTCCGGTGATCTGATCTGAGACAGATTTAAATCCGCCAGTTAGCTCGCCGTGTTCGGTTGCACGATCAATGTCATCGAGCGTTGCTAGTAGCTCTGTTAAAACAGCGCCGATCGCTAGTTCGTGTGCCAATGCGCGATCGCGTTCTACACGCTTGCGGTAGTTTGCATACTCTGCTTGAAGTCGTTGTAAATCAGCGGTGAGCGCCGCCACCGGATCAGTTTCCTGAACCGGGGCAGCCTCCACGACTTCATCTATAACTTCAGTAACAACTTCATCTGTTGTTGAATCAGACATTAATTACTGCCTTCGTCTATTACCTCAGCATCTTCGACGCCATCTTCAGATGGTGTGCCTTCACCGGCTGCGCCTGCTGCTGCATACATCGCAGCGCCAAGTGCTTGGCTAAGAGTTGCAACCTTTTCGGTATTTGATTTGATGGATTCAAAGTTTGCGCCACCAAGTGAAGTTTTAAGTTCGGCAAGTGCTGCCTCAACTTCTGCCTTCTTCTCAGCTGCTTCACCTTCAGAAAGTTTTTCTGCGTTGTCGGTGATGAACTTTTCAGTCTGGTAGACAAGTGAATCTCCGTTGTTGCGGATTTCAGCTTCTTCACGACGTTGCTTATCTTCTGCAGCATGTGATTCGGCATCTGCCATCATGCGATCGATCTCTTCCTTTGAGAGAGCAGATCCACCGCTGATTGTGACTGATTGTTCTTTACCGGTTGCAAGATCCTTTGCGCCGACGTGAACGATTCCGTTTGCGTCGATGTCGAAGGTAACTTCAACTTGTGGAACACCACGTGGTGCGGGTGCAAGTCCAGTTAGCTCGAACATGCCTAGCTTCTTGTTGTAAGCAGCCATTTCACGTTCGCCCTGGTAAACCTGGATCTGTACCGCAGGCTGATTGTCATCAGCTGTTGTAAAGATTTCGCTGCGCTTTGTCGGGATAGTCGTGTTGCGCTCGATCATCTTTGTCATAACTCCACCCTTGGTTTCAATACCAAGAGTTAGTGGTGTTACATCGAGAAGGAGAACATCTTTAACTTCACCCTTAAGTACGCCGGCTTGAAGTGATGCGCCAACGGCCACAACTTCATCAGGATTTACGCCCTTATTTGGCTCTTTTCCGCCGGTTAGATCGCGGACCAAGTCAACGACAGCTGGCATACGAGTTGATCCACCAACAAGTACAACGCTCTTGATATTGCCGATTGCGATTCCAGAATCTTTTAGTACTTGCTGGAAAGGCTTCTTGCAACGCTCTAGAAGTGCTGCAGTAAGTGTTTGGAATTGCGCGCGAGTCAAAGTTTCATCAAGGAACAATGGATTCTTTTCAGCATCAACAGTGATGTAAGGCAAGTTGATAGATGCTTGCTGTGAAGATGAAAGTTCAATCTTTGCTTTTTCAGCAGCTTCACGAATACGTTGCATCGCCATCTTATCTTTAGTTAAATCAATTCCGTTCTTTGAACCGAATGTTTGAACTAAGTGATCGACAAGTACTTGATCCCAGTCATCTCCACCAAGGTGGTTATCGCCGGCAGTTGCTTTAACTTCAACAACGCCGTCACCGATTTCAAGTAGTGAAACGTCAAATGTTCCGCCACCTAAGTCGAATACAAGAATCGTTTGTTCTTGGTCTGCTTTATCTAAACCGTATGCGAGCGCTGCTGCAGTTGGTTCGTTGATAATGCGAAGCACGTTAAGTCCGGCGATCTCGCCAGCTTCTTTTGTTGCTTGACGTTCTGCATCTGAGAAATATGCAGGAACTGTGATTACTGCATCGGTTACAGTTTCGCCAAGGTAAGCCTCAGCATCGCGCTTTAACTTTTGCAGAATACGTGCAGAAATTTCTTGTGGTGTGTACTTCTTGCCATCAATATCGACGGTCCAATTGGTACCCATGTGACGCTTAACGGAACGGATTGTGCGTTCAACGTTGGTCACTGATTGGCGCTTAGCAACTTCACCGACGAGAACTTCGCCATTTTTTGCGAAGGCAACAATCGATGGGGTTGTGCGGGCGCCTTCTGCGTTGGCGATAACCGTTGGCTCTCCACCTTCGAGTACCGATACGCAGCTATTTGTAGTTCCGAGGTCGATTCCGACTGCTCTAGCCATTTGTATTGCTCCTTTTAACTAATTGAACTTTTAGCTCATCTCAAGCCCGATTTGGGGTTGAGGCTGGTCTAACCTGAGTCGATCTTACTCGAAAGAGTGAGTCGGAGCGACTCAAGTTTGGGCCACCCCGTATAACTCGCCGCCTTGCCCAGATATTCCCGCCCCGCCTCGGTAGCCTCGCGTTATGCGTATCGCTCTGGCCTCAATCTCGTATGCGATCACCGTTGTCACGCTGGTGTTGCTCACTATTCGAGTGCGGCAGTTGATTGGTATTTATCGCAAGGGGCAGCCTGATCCAACTCGCAGCAATGATCGCGGTGCGCGTTTAAAAAATATGTTGCACGAAGTTTTGGGCCACACCAAGATGCTCAACTTCACTGCAACGGGAATTGCGCACTGGTTTGTGATGATTGGTTTTGGTGCGTTATTTGGAACTTTGGTTACTGCATATGGTCAAGTTTTAAATCCAAGCTTTGCACTGCCTTTAATTGGCCATTGGGTGGTTTACGAACTATTTGCCGAATTTATCGCAATTGCAACCGGAATTGGAATTGTCACTTTAATAGGAATCCGCCAAGTTACAAGATTCCGCATGTTAAATCGTTTTGCAGGTTCTGGAATGTGGAAAGCGTATTACGTTGAGGCAACGATCTTGGCGATTGTGTTCTTTGTCTTCGCACTGCGCGGATTAGAAGGCGCACTCGAGGGCGAGACAAGTTGGAACTGGCATTACGCAATCTCTTGGCCAGCTGTACTCGCATTTAAGGGTATGAGCGCAGCTGCAATTGAGAACGCGATTCTTTATGTAGCAACGGCGAAAATTATTGTCTCGATGGCTTGGTTTATTGTTATTGCTAGTAATTTAACAATGGGTATCGCTTGGCACCGCTTCTTAGCCTTCTTCAATATTTATTACAAGCGCAATAGCGATGGCAGCGCTTCGCTCGGTGCGCTCCCTGAAATGCTTTCTAAGGGCAAGCCGATTAACTTTGAAGATCCGGCCGAAGATGATGTCTTTGGTTTAGGCAACCGCCAAGATATTTCTTGGAAAGGGTTGCTCGATATGACTTCTTGCACTGAGTGTGGACGTTGCCAATCGCAATGCCCTGCTTGGCACACAGATAAGCCGCTTTCACCGAAGTTATTAATCATGGCTATGCGCGATCACGCGATGGCCAAGGTTGTTGAAAGTGAAGCGATAGTTGGCGAAAACAGCCCGATTTCCTTAGATGTTCTCTGGTCTTGCACCATGTGCGGTGCGTGTGTGAATGAATGTCCGGTTGATATCGAACACGTTGATCACATTGTAAATATGCGCCGCTTCCAAGTCTTAGTTGAATCAGAATTTCCAACTGAACTCGGTGGCACATTCCGTAATTTAGAAAAAGCCGGCAACCCGTGGGGTGCTAATAAACAAGATCGTGAAGGTTGGATCGCTGAATGCGATTTCCCGGTTCGCGTTGTTGAAGGTGTCTTGCCTGATGAAGTTGAGTATTTATTCTGGGTGGGCTGCGCTGGTGCATATGAAGAGCGTGCCAAGAAAACTACAAAAGCTGTCGCCGAACTTTTATGGATGGCCGGGGTTAACTTTGCGGTTTTAGGAAAGCGCGAGACTTGTACCGGAGATCCGGCACGTCGATCTGGAAATGAATTCCTGTATCAAATACTTTCGAGAGAAAATATTGAAACCTTTAATGAAGTTTTTGCTGATCGCCCGAAGGGTAAGAAGAAGGTTGTTGTGACCTGCCCACATTGCTTCACAACAATTGGTCGCGATTACGCACAGAGTGGTTTTGAACTTGAGATGTTGCACCATACTCAATTGCTAAATACCTTAATTAAAGAGAAGCGTTTAAAGCCAAGTCCACATAAGAGTGAGAAGAAGTTGACTTATCACGATCCGTGTTACTTGGGTCGTCACAATCAGATTTACGCGCCACCTCGTGAATTACTTGAAGCATCTGGTTGCGATGTAACAGAGATGCCGCGTAATCAAGAGCGTTCATTCTGCTGTGGTGGCGGTGGTGGACGTATGTGGATGGAAGAGAAAATTGGGACTCGTATTAATTTAAATCGCGTCGATGAAGCTATTTCAACTGGCGCAGAAGAGGTTGCAGTTGCTTGTCCGTTCTGCCGCGTTATGGTCGGTGACGGAATGGTTGCGCGACAAAGCGACGTTGAAGTTTTAGATGTGGCTCAGGTTCTTCTTCGCAGCGTTAAAGCAGTTGAATAGATATCCACAGAGTTTGTGCACAGGTGTGGAGGAATTACACGCGTGTAATTCGAAGCAAAACCGCAGTCGTTAAGTAGCCGCCGACAAGGCCGCCTAGGTGGGCCCGCCAGTCGACTCCGCCCAAGATGAAGCCGAATACGAAGTTAAGACCGACGATCACGTAGATGTCGCGTACGCCCTCGCTAATCATTTTGCGCATCGCGATAAAGGCGCCAAATAATCCAAAGATCGCACCAGATGCGCCGACTGAAACGTGTGGGCCGCTATTTAAATAGATTGAAGCGAGTGATCCAGTTAAGAGCGATACCAAGAAAATTATAAGAAAACGCGCCTTGCCGAACGCCGCTTCGACGGGGTTGCCTAGAACAAGAAGCGAAAACATATTAAAGAATAAATGTGTCAGCCCGCCGTGGACGAGTGCCACAGAAAATAAACGCCAGTATTCACCGGATTGAACTAGTGGGCCGTAAAGTGCGGTGTACTCGTAGAACTGTGGGTAGAGCTGATCTGCGAGATAGGCAGCACAAATAATTGTAATTAATGAGAGCGTTGCAGAACGCTTCATTTGATACATATTGTTTTATTAAGCGATGGTGACGCTATTGATTACAACTGGTGTTACAGGAACATCTTGTGCACCTGTTGGTGTTGAACCGATCTTGTCTACAACAGCCTGAGAAGCAGCGTCTTTAACTGCTCCGAAGATGGTGTGCTTGCGGTTTAACCAAGTTGTTGGTGCAACAGTAATAAAGAATTGTGAACCATTTGTTCCTGGTCCTGAATTAGCCATTGCAAGAATGTATGGCGCATCAAATTGCAGTTCTCCATGGAATTCATCAGCGAATTGGTAACCCGGTCCGCCGAAACCTTTTCCAAGTGGATCTCCACCTTGGATCATAAAACCTGAGATGACGCGGTGAAAAATAGTTCCGTCATATAACTTCGCAGTTGTCTTTTTGCCATCGCGTGGATCTGTCCACTCTTTTGCGCCAGTTGCGAGTTCAACAAAGTTAGCAACAGTCTTTGGTGCGTGATTTGGATAGAGCTCTATGACTACATCGCCAAGTGATGTGTGGAGAGTTGCTGTTGATGACATGTTGTTAGCCAATCGTTTAAGTGGAGATCGAATAGTACCCGAAGTTTTTGGGCTAACTGGTGACTTTAATTGAGTCACCTGATTTGTTCGAAGAGATAACTTGAATTGTTACCCCTTTATAAGAAACCTTTTCTCCGGGTTTTAGTGAACCAAGGATTTGAGTATCTTTCTTTGTATTTTTACTAGTGATAATTGTGATTATTCCTTGATCGTCACCTTTCGTAACATCAATCAGGTAGACCAGAACGCCAGTTTCATTTGGCGTTAATTTGTCGAAGCTGGATTGTCGGCGCACCTCGACGGCCAACGCTTGGGTTGCGCTCAATGCTGTGATTAGGAGTTTCTTGCCAACATCTTTTGAATTTAGCGGTGTGAGGGTTTGTTCAAAAACTCCTTTATCATTTTTGGAGAGACATACAACCTCGTCATCGTTTAACCAACTTAAGATGAAGCGATGCCACCCGATGAATTCAGGGACCGATGTACCACCGTTACCCATTAAGTCCCAAATCGGTCCTGGTTTACCTTCTATATATTTAAAAGGGTGTGTAATTCCAAGTACGTGGCCGAATTCGTGCGCATAGAAACTCCAACCAAAACCTGGTTTAGAAAAGTTAGAGAGTTTATTTTTACCTATCACAATCGCACTGGGGAAATTTCTATCCTTAGTTTTGAATGCATTGGCTCCGCTTGTATAGGCTCCGCTTGTCTTTATATTTTTTGTGTTTTCTGGTGGAATGACGGTTACTAAGTCGAAATTATTAAAATCTATCTCGCTATCCGCAGCGTTTAAAGCATCCTGCACTAAGCCTGGTGCATCTCCCTGACCATCGGTGAACATTTTGTAAGATGCTGAGTTTTTATTTATTCTAAAAACTTTACTGCTAACGGTAAGTTCGAGTGTCATTTTCCCGTAACTCTGATCTTCTAAGAATTTTTTCGCTTTTGTAAAATAGTTGTCCGCGAATTTCTTTGTGCTAGATGTTGATGGATTATCGGGGAAATCTACAAAGAGAAATAGATTACGGTTTTTACCGGTTGAGGGAATGAGTTCAGGAAAACGAGGCAAGCCCGCACTTAAAGGTTCTTGCGTTATTTTTGCTAATTTACATTGGTCAACTGTTGCGGCTTCAGTAGCGGCTATTGCTTGGTTGGGAATTAAAAAATTTTGGGATAGTAAAAGAAATACAAGGATTTTTGCGGCTTTATGCATCTCGAAAGTTTAGTTAGATGTAGGAGTGGAGACCAGGGGAATCGAACCCCTAACCCCCGCCTTGCAAAGGCGGTGCTCTACCAATTGAGCTAGGTCCCCGTGTTAGAACGGGTGGGCCCAGGTGGACTTGAACCACCGACCTCTTCCTTATCAGGGAAGCGCTCTAACCAGGCTGAGCTATGGGCCCGCAAGAAAGATCTCTCTTTATTGCAGAAGCGCTAGGTTACTTGAACTTCTTCAAGAGACCAAAACGCACGCCTTAGCGCAGATGGCGGAAGCGTAGCGTTATTTAGCGGAAATCTCATCTTCCTGGTTCTGCGTAACAGAGACCAGTACAACACCTTCATCGAGGTTTACCAAGCGAACGCCCATTGAATCACGGCCAGTTTGGCGCACCTCAGCAGCTGGTGTGCGCATCACGGTACCGGCAGAAGTTATCGCAAGGATTTCATCAGAGTCAGCAAGAACAAGTGCGCTGACAAGTGAACCGCGAGAATTTTCATCGATCTTGGCAGCTTTGATTCCGATACCACCGCGCCCTTGTAAACGATATTCATCAAGTGGTGTCTTCTTGCCGTATCCACCATCAGTTGCTGTAAATACAAATGAAGATGCAGTTTTGGAATCAATGCGCGCCATTGTCAACAGTTCATCGCCGGTACGGAATTTCATTCCGATTACACCACTTGTAGATCGACCCATTGGGCGAAGTGATTCTTCATCTGCGGCAAAACGAAGTGACATTGCTTTCTTGGAAACAAGTAACAATTCATCATCTTTATTAACAAGAGCTGCAGAGACAACTTCATCGCCTGGTTTAAGTGAGATTGCAATCAAACCACCGGTGCGTGGTGAATCGTATTCAGTTAAAGGCGTCTTCTTAACTAAACCAGTTTTAGTAGCAAGCACTAAGTAAGGAGACGCTGTGTAATCCTTAATCGACAAGACCTGAGCAATTGTTTCATCGGATTTAAATGCCATTAAATTAGCAACGTGTTGTCCGCGTGCATCGCGGCCAGCATCAGGAAGTTCGTGAACTTTGGCGCGGTAAACGCGTCCTTGGTTGGTAAAGAACAGTAACCAGTCGTGTGTGCTGGCAACAAAGAAGTGATCGACAACGTCATCTTGCTTAAGCGCTGCGCCCTTTACGCCACGACCACCGCGACGCTGTGTCTTATAAAGATCAGCGTTGGTGCGTTTGGCATAACCAGTGCGGGTAATGGTGACAACTGCATCTTGATCTGGAATTAAATCCTCAGCAGAGAAATCACCTTCGCTGGCAACGATTTGAGTGCGGCGTTCATCGCCATATTTTGCGGTGAGGTCGGTGAGCTCGGAAATGATTATCTGGCGCTGTTTTGCTCCACTGGCCAAGATCTCGTTGAGTTCCACGATATCTGCCATAAGGCCGTTGTATTCATCGTTGATCTTTTGACGTTCCAGCGCTGCGATACGACGCAACTGCATATCAAGAATTGCATTTGCTTGTACTTCATCAACGTCAAGTAACTTCATAAGGCCAGTGCGCGCTTCTTCTGGTGTTGTTGAGGCGCGGATTAAAGCGATAACCGCATCAAGGGCATCAAGGGCTTTTAGATAACCTTGCAAGATATGGGCGCGCTTCTCTTTTTCAGCTAAGCGGTATTTGGTACGGCGAATAATTACTTCTACTTGGTGTTGGATGTAGAACTTAATAAATTCATCAAGGCGCAATGTGCGCGGTACGCCATCGACAAGAGCCAACATATTTGCGCCGAAGGTATCTTGCAGTTGAGTCTGCTTGTAAAGGTTATTAAGTACAACTTTAGGAATTGCAGATGATTGGAGAACAATTACTAGGCGTTGGCCTAAACGTTCATTTCCTTCATCGCGCACATCGGCGATGCCTTTTATTTTGCCATCTTTAACTAGCTCGGCAATTTTCAGTGCGAGGTTATCTGGGTTAACTTGATAAGGAAGTTCGCTCACGACTAAACAAGTGCGCTTGTTAATTTCTTCAACTTGCACAACAGCGCGCATAGTCACAGAGCCACGGCCGGTGCGATATGCCTCTTCAATACCAGTGCGTCCAACAATTAAAGCTTTAGTTGGGAAATCTGGGCCTTTAACGATTTTTAGAAGTTCGTTAAGGAGCTCTTCTGGTTTTAGATCTGGATTGTTGAGTGAGTAAATAACACCTTCAGTGATTTCGCGCAGGTTGTGCGGTGGAATATTGGTTGCCATTCCGACTGCGATACCGGCTGAACCGTTGACTAATAAGTTTGGGAAACGACTTGGCAATACATCTGGCTCTTGTGAGCGACCGTCGTAATTTGGTGAGAAGTTAACGGTGTCTTCATCGATATCGCGCATCATCTCCATGGCGATTGGTGAAAGACGGGCTTCGGTATAACGCATTGCCGCGGCGGGATCGTTGCCGGGAGAACCGAAGTTTCCATTGCCGTCTACTAATGGATAGCGAAGTGACCAATGCTGGGCTAAACGAACCACGGTGTCGTAAATCGCGGTGTCACCGTGCGGATGGTAATTACCCATGACATCACCAACGATGCGAGAAGATTTGTAGTAACCCTTATCAGGGCGGTAACCAGCGTCATACATTGCATATAAAACGCGGCGGTGAACTGGCTTTAAACCATCGCGAACATCGGGCAGTGCGCGTCCGACAATGACTGACATTGCATAATCAAGATAAGAACGCGCCATTTCAACTTGCAGGTCGACGGTTTCCACGCGATCAAAATCATCGCCGGGGTTAACCATGCCGGTGCGGTCTACAGGAGTTTTATCTTCAGCCATTTAAATATCCAAGAATCTAACATCTTTAGCATTACGTTGAATAAATGCGCGACGTTGTTCTACATCTTCACCCATTAAAACTGAGAATAAATCATCAGCTGCAGCAGCATCATCAAGTGTTACTTGAATTAAGACGCGGTGTTCAGGATCCATTGTTGTATCCCACAATTCCTTTGCAGGCATTTCGCCTAAACCTTTAAAGCGTTGAATACCGTCATCTTTTGGTAAACGTTTTCCGGCTTCCAAGCCAATCTTGATCATGCCATCGCGTTCGCGATCAGAGAAGGCGTATTGCACTTCATCTTTGCCGCCCCATTTGATTTTATAAAGTGGTGGCTGCGCCAAGTAAACAAAGCCGTTTTCAATTAACGGGCGCATAAAGCGGAATAACAAAGTAAGCAGCAGCGTGCGGATATGTTGTCCGTCAACATCAGCATCGGCCATCAAGATGATTTTGTGATAACGCAGTTTTTCAATATCGAAATCTTCGTGCACACCAGTGCCCAGTGCGGTGATTAGCGCTTGCACTTCATTGTTTTGCAGCACACGATCGATGCGCGCTTTTTCAACATTAAGAATCTTTCCGCGGATCGGCAACACTGCTTGGTTACGTGAATCGCGTCCACCTTTTGTGGACCCGCCAGCTGAATCACCTTCAACTATATAAAGCTCGCACTTTGACGGATCGGTCCATTGGCAATCAGCTAACTTGCCGGGCATGCCGCGGCCTTCTAATAAACCTTTACGGTTACGTGATAAGTCGCGGGCTTTACGCGCTGCCACACGCGCTGCGGCGGCATCAATGCTTTTGCGGACAATATCTTTACCTTCTTGTGGGTTTTTTTCAAACCACTGTGTTAAAAATTCATTTACAGATTTTTGGGTGAAGGATTTCGCTTCAGTGTTTCCGAGTTTAGTTTTGGTCTGTCCTTCAAACTGTGGCTCTGCCATTTTTATAGAGACAATTGCGGTTAAACCTTCGCGCACATCATCGCCAGTTAAACGATCTTCTTTTTTGCGGATGTAACCCGCTTCTTCACCGAATTTATTTACGACAGATGTAAGTGCGGTGCGGAAACCTTCTTCGTGGGTTCCACCTTCGTGTGTGTGAATTGTGTTGGCGAAGGTGTAAACAGATTCTGAGAAACCAGCGTTCCATTGCATAGCAACTTCTAGTGACAGCTTCGCTTTCTTATCTTCACCTTCGAAGAAGATGATTGATTTGTGGGTTTCACCGCGCGTTGAATTTAAGTGTTTTACAAAGTCTGAAATACCACCGTCGTATTTGTAGTTAACTTTAAGCGGTTCGCCTTTTTCATCGACGTGGCCAGGGCGTAAATCGGTAAGAGTTAAGCGCAGGCCTTTATTTAGAAATGCCATTTCGCGAAAACGAGTGGATAAAATTTCAAAAGAGAAATCTGTGGTTTCGAAGATTTCCTCAGATGGCCAGAATTGAACTGTGGTTCCGGTTTTTTCAGATGCTGCACCTTTTTTAACTGGTGCGGTTGGAACACCTAACTTATATTCTTGGCTCCAGAAGAAACCATCGCGTTGTACCTGCACAGATAAATCAGTTGAGAGCGCGTTGACTACAGAAATACCAACACCGTGTAATCCGCCAGAGACTGAATACCCACCATCGCCGAATTTTCCGCCGGCGTGCAGAACTGTAAGAACAACTTCGAGAGCTGGCTTCTTTTCGACTGGGTGGATATCAACTGGGATTCCGCGGCCGTTATCGACGCATTGCAGAGAGCCGTCTTCCATCAAAGTTATATTTATTTCATCGCAATAACCGGCGAGTGCTTCATCAACTGAGTTATCGACTACTTCGTAGACAAGGTGGTGGAGGCCGCGTTCGCCGGTTGAGCCGATATACATTCCGGGGCGTTTGCGGACAGCGTCGAGGCCTTCAAGGACGGTGATCGAACTGGCGTCATATCCGCCGGTTTGCTTCGTCACTAAAGCTCCTTTTAAAAATCTGGTTCTGGCTTTAAAACGCGCCTAGAAGGGGAATTCCTTCACTGAGCCTGGTAATCCTATCGGTAAATGAAAAGCCCGCTAGCCATAAAAAGCCACAGGTGCACCAAATGCGCCATTTTCTGAGCGTGGGTGAGGGTTCCTAGTGGGTGAGGGTTATTTAAAGCGTTCTAACCGTAAGTGTCGCGGGGGCCGCGCTCGTTCTTGATTGTCCGCAGGCCGCGCTTCCAAGAGGGTGCCTGTGGGCCGATAAATGCGAGTGAAGTTACACCCGCGCCCGGTGTGGAGTTTTGAATTGTGTTGAGTAGATCTTGTCCGACTGCGTTTAGTTGGGTGGCCCATGCTGTTGATGAACATTGAATTAAAAGTGCACCTTCGAGAAGTGAAAGTGGTGTTGTGTGCGATGCGATATCTGCGCCAACAATTTCTTTCCAGGAAGAAAATAGTGTTCCTTCAGCAATTCCTAAATGCCAATCACGTTGGTTGATTAAATCTGAAATTACTTCACTGATTAAGGTTGGGTCTCCCGGAGTGTTGGTGCGCTCTTGTACCGGTTTTGATTTTTTAATAAATCCCGTTTTGTAACTGCGGAAAAGATCAAGAGCTAGGTCGCGTTTACTCACCACTTGGCCTCTCTTTTGAAACAAATCCTGGGGTTACATAATATTTAGTGGATAGTAATTCTTCAGGAAGATCACTTTCAACAGCTGCGGTAATAAATGTTTGTTCTGCCATCTGAGTAACTGAAGTTAATTGTTGGCGGCGAGTTGTGTCTAGCTCAGCAAAGATATCGTCGAGGATTAATACGGGTTCTGCGCCTTCGGATTTTAATAAGTTGTAAGAACCAATCCGTAGTGAAATCGCCATAGACCAAGATTCGCCGTGGCTGGCATAACCTTTTGCTGGAAAGTCTCCGAGTTGAAGGTGTAAGTCATCGCGGTGTGGGCCGATTAATGAGACTCCGCGGTCTAGCTCTTGCCGCGCAACATCTGATTGGCGAGCAGTAAGCAATTGCGAATTTTCTTCAGCGTTGGTTGATAAACCATCGGTACTTGATTTGTAAGAAATAGATGCTGGTTTTACTTCATTTAAATTGGCGTAGTTGGCTGCAACATAAGGGTTTAACGCTTCTACTAAAGCAACGCGTTCAGCGCTTAATTGGGCACCTAGGTTAATTAGTTGTTCTGTCCAAGGTTCTAAAGCGTTTTCGGGGGCGCGGGTTTTAAGTAAAGTGTTGCGTTGTTTAACAACTCGTTCGTAATCTGAGATAACGCCAGCTAACCGTGGGGCGTGGGTTATCAGCAATTTATCGAGAAAATCACGGCGGTGGGTTGGTTCTCCGCGTACTAAATCTAGATCTTCGGGCGAAAAGTAAATTACTTGTAGAGCGCCCAAGATCTCACGTTGTGACTTTGTTGGGTTTTGATTTAAACGTGCGCGGTTTGCTTTACTTGCATTTATTTCTAAATCCACTTGCAGGGTGCGAGCGTCGCGTTCGATCTCGGCGCGAATGATTGCTTGTTCGCTTCCTAAATTTAGAAGTGGGAGGTTTTGCGAAACACGGTGGGATGACAAGTAGGCGAGATAGATCAAACTTTCGGCGATATTCGTTTTACCTGAACCGTTGTTGCCGATAAAAGTAGTTGGCCCGGGACCAAACTCAAGCTCTAAATTTTTATAGGAGCGGAAGTTGGTCAGCGCTAATTTAGTGACGCGCACTTATCTGCTCTCAATTATTTCTTTAAAGTAATTATGAGGCGTAACGCATTGGCATCAGCAAGTAACGGTAGTTTTCAATTACTTTGCCGTCGCGATCTGATTTACCACTAAGGATTGCTGGTTTGTTAGAACCAGTAAATGATATTTGTACAAAAGATGTTCCGACGGCTTGCAAGCCATCTGCTAGAAATACTGGGTTGAAGGCAATTGAGATTGGTTCGCCGTTTAATAATATTTCGATTGCTTCGGTTGCTTGTGCTTCTTCGCCGGCGCCAGCTTCTAGCGAGACTGTGTTGTTGGCGAATTCCAGACGTAGTGGAACGGTTTTGTCGGTTACTAGCGCAACGCGGCGAACTGAATCTAAAAACGGTGCAACTTCAACGATTGCTGTTGTGGTTACTTCTTGTGGCAGCAGGTGGCGGTAGGGAGGAAATGTTCCATCTAACATTCGCGATGTCATTGACTTGCCTTCGCCAGCAAATCCAGCGAGGCGATCGTTGCTGGTATTTGGTGCGAATGAAAGTGAAACGTTTTTAGAACCAGTTAGTGATTTTGCGGCGTCGGCGATTGTGCGCCCGCGCAAAAGTGCGGTTGTGGAAAGTCCAGGTGTGGTTGGTTGCCAAGTAAATTCGCGCACCGCTAAGCGGTATCTATCTGTGGCTGCCAGAGTGACGGTGTCTTCATTTATTTCTACATGAACACCTGTCAGGGTAGGTAGTGAATCATCTTTGCCGGCTGCGATCGCAACTTGGGCTACCGCTGCTGCAAATAGATCACTTGCTACAACCCCAGTTGTTTCAGGGAGTTCGGGTAGCCTTGGGTATTCAGAGATTGAAAGAGTTGGAAGGGTAAATTTTGCAGAACCTGATGTAACTAAAACTCTTGTGCCATCGAGTGTGATGGTGATTGGTTTATTAGGAAGTGAACGTGAGATTTCCGCTAATAATTTTCCGGGGACTAAAACTTTTCCAGGTTGGGAGATATCTGCTTTAAAGAAAGCTTTACTCGACGTTTCCAAATCAGATCCGGAGAGAATTACCTCATCGCCGGTTGCATCGATAACAATTCCAAGCAGCTCTGTTTTTATCGGTCTAGTTGAAAGGCTGCGGGATACCCAGTTGACGCCATCTGTTAATGCGCCTTGCTCGACAGTAAATTTCACGCGGTTGCCCTCAATTTCTTTAGTTGAAAGTCTTTCATGGTGTTTAACGAGTTAGATAGCCCAAAAAATGAGTTTGGGGCTGTGTGGTTCGCTTGGAAACGGGTTTTATCTATATAAAGGTAGTAGTAGTAACCAAAACAGATTGTTGTGGATAAAACCAAAAAGCCCTGCTCAAAAGCGTGTCGCGCTGTTAAAAAGGTGTGGATAAACCGGGTAAAACTGTGCGTAAAGTTAAAGCTAACCATTTATCTCCCTTTCTTAATTTAAAAAACCACCTAATAAAAACTTGATAACCACAGAATTACTCGTGTAATCCACAGTTATCCACACCTTCTCCACATCTGGGGGTAAGGTGGTTAAAACGGACATTTGCCCGAAATCAACCTCTGTTCTGAGATTTAATCCGGTTGGTTAACTCTGTGACTTGGTTATAGATAGATCGGCGCTCTGCCATTAATTGGCGGATCTTTCGATCGGCGTGCATCACAGTCGTGTGATCGCGCCCCCCGAAGGTTTGTCCGATCTTCGGCAGCGAGAGTTCTGTTAACTCGCGACATAAATACATCGCGATCTGGCGGGCGTTAACTAAAACGCGAGATCGAGATGTCCCACATAAATCATCGAGGGTAAGGCTGAAGTAAACAGCGGTCTGGGCCATGATTGTTGAAGAGGTAATTTCTGGACCAGCACCAGTTGGGATCAAATCTTTTAAAACAATTTCCGCAAGTCCTAGATCAACGCTTTGTCGGTTAAGACTTGCAAAAGCTGTGACGCGGATAAGTGCACCTTCAAGCTCGCGAATATTTGTGGAAATTTTGCTGGCGATATATTCAAGCACATCATCTGGCGCGTTTAATTTATCTTGCGCAGCTTTTTTACGCAGAATCGCAATTCGTGTTTCAAGTTCAGGTGGTTGAATATCTGTAATCAAACCCCACTCAAAACGAGAGCGCAGACGATCTTCCAAAGTAGTTAATTGTTTTGGGGGACGATCAGATGAGATAACAATCTGTTTATTAGCGTTATATAAAGTGTTAAATGTGTGGAAGAACTCTTCTTGGGTACGTTCTTTATTTTCTAAGAATTGAATATCGTCGACCAATAGAACATCGAGGTCGCGATAACGACGTTGAAATGCCGAAGCTTTATCATCACGAATTGAGTTAATAAAGTCATTTGTGAACTCTTCAGATGAAACATAACGCACGCGCACGCTGCCGTATAACTCTTTGGCGTAGGCCCCAATAGCGTGTAATAAGTGGGTTTTGCCGAGGCCAGATTCACCATAAATAAATAACGGGTTGTACGCCTTAGCTGGCGCTTCAGCTACTGCAACCGCTGCGGCATGCGCGAAACGGTTTGATGCACCGATAACGAAAGTTTCAAAGATATAACGCGGATTTAATTGTGACGGTTCATCGCTTTTACGTGCACCAAGATCAGAACCTTCGCGACCTGTGCCAGGGCGAGTAGGTGTTGGCTCAACAACAACTGTTGGAGCCGGGTGATCTGCCAGCTCTAAAGATTCATCAACCATTACTGCGATATTTGTCTTATCGCCGAGTTCGCGAGTTAGGACTTCATTAACAACCATTCGTAACCGGGATTCAAGAACATCTTTAGCAAAAACATTTGGGGCGGCAACTAATAAATTTGTGATGCCGCCATCGCTTTGAATCAACCCAAGCGGTTTGGTCATTGTTAAAAAGGCGCGGTGTTGAGGTTCTCCAAGTGAGACATGCTCGATAACTCGATCCCAAAGGTCAGCGAGTTCGATCTCAACTACAGCCATTCTCGCCCCCTTGGACTATCCACAACGTTATCCACAGGCTGTGGTCTAAAGTAGGGCTTTACCCTTGATTTAGAGCCACATTGACGGATGCCTGTGGACAGAGGTGAAAAGTAGGGCTCTTTCGGAAGAAAAGCAAGTGGTTATCCACAACCCTCAACCTAGCCTCCAGTTTGACCCGCCTGTATCCACACCTCTACCGTTACACCCTTGCTTCCCCCGCATTTATGAAGAGTTCATAGAAGTTGGCAAAACCGCGAGCTAGGTCAGCAAAAACCTAGTCCGGCGAAAACCTGCTCTACCAACGAAAGTTTTAAAAGGAGTCACCATGACAAAGCGCACCTACCAACCTAATACTCGTCGTCGCGCCAAGAAGCATGGCTTCCGCGCACGTATGGCAACTCGTGCAGGACGTGCAGTTCTTTCGGCACGCCGTGCAAAAGGCCGCGTTCGTCTTTCTGCGTAAGTAACTGAGCCGCACCGGAGATCCTCGTGCTGCCTAAAAACGCACGTTTGACCGCAAGCGCCGATTTCGCTCGAGCAACAAAGAGCGGAACCCGCGTTACTACAGATAACTTCGTTGGATACCTTTATATCTCCCCTGTAACAAATAATGACCTGCCTAAATGCGGGTTGATTATCAATAAATCTGTCGGCGGTTCGGTTACTCGCCACACTTTAGCCCGCAAGGTTCGCCACGCGGCTTCCCCACAACTTTCCAAATTACCTAAAGGATCACTTTTAGTAATTCGCGCCTTGGCTAAGAACAATATCGATGCCGTCGGTGTTGAAATTGAGAAGTTGACGAATAAATTATTAGAGCGTGCATCCCGCGCGACGGTGAAGTAATGCGCAGATTTTTTGTAGCAATTATCACCACATATCAAAAATGGATTTCGCCAGCCTTTCCGGCGCGGTGTAAGTACTACCCGTCTTGCTCTTCATATGCAGCATCAGCGATTTCGAATTACGGTCTCCGCGGTGTTGTTATGTCGATTTGGCGTTTAGCGCGTTGCAACCCCTGGTCGCATGGCGGGGTTGATTACGCGGTACAACCGGCAAATACCTTTAAGAATCAACCAACTACAAGTCAAATAACCAGTGCAGGAGTGCGTTAATGGGAGCTATTTTAAATCCACTTTACAACCTGGTTTCAGGTGTAATCATTCTCTTCCATAAAGCGCTAACACCAATCTTTGGTAAAGATAGCGGCGCCACTTGGGCGCTTTCTATTATGGGACTCGTTGTTTTAATCCGTATCATTCTTATTCCACTCTTTGTTAAGCAGATAAAAAGCCAGCGCGCGCTAACCGCCTTGCAGCCACAAATGAAGGCGATCCAAGCGAAATATAAAGATGATCGCCAGAAGCAATCTGAAGAGATGATGAAGCTTTATAAAGAACATAAAACAAATCCGCTTGCTTCTTGTTTTCCAATCATCGCGCAAGCGCCGATATTTTTCTCACTCTTCACAGTTCTAAACGGAATTGCCAAAAATGTCCCACACGGATATTTAAAAGGTGACTATTTAGCGAGTGCAGCCCAAGCGAAATTCTTCGGTGCATCTATCTCACAAACATTCCTAGGATCAAGCGATTCAACCGTAAAGATCGTCACTGTAATTTTAATTTTCGTTATGTCAGCAACAACCTTTACAACCCAACGTCAGTTGATGGTTAAAGGAATGCCGAAGATGGATTCAAGTAACAACATGATGTTGCAACAGCAGAAAATCATGTTGTATTTATTCCCATTAATATTTGCAATCTCAGGTGTTAACTTTCCGGTCGGTGTATTAATTTATTGGTCGACTACAAACTTCTGGACATGGGGACAACAGTTCTATGTCATTAAGAGAAATCCAACACCGGGATCACCTGCATATGAAGAGTTGCAACGTAAGCGCGCTCATAAAAATAAAGAAGGCGGCCGCGATTCCAGTGGAACAGTTTTAGACCCAGAGAACACAGAGCCTGGCCAGAGCGGCCAAGAGGGCGATGTAAAAGGACAACGAAAGCAGCCAAAGAA
>Ga0214919_10000075_pt1 | contig 154882 bp, 131 predicted proteins | sample LL1503_MetaG_FD_177994 | JGI IMG/M metagenome (GOLD analysis project Ga0214919, IMG submission 177994) | Freshwater microbial communities from Lake Lanier, Atlanta, Georgia, United States - LL-1503 | ecosystem: Environmental > Aquatic > Freshwater > Lake | place: USA: Georgia | collected...
GATAGGACGGGTGTTCACCTCTTCCCATCTCGAACAGAGAAGTTAAGCCCCGCACCGCTGATGATACTGGGATCAAACCCGGGAAAGTAAGTAAGCTCCAAGTTATTAAAAGACCGCATCGAAAGATTGCGGTTTTTTTTTGCCCGAAAACTAATACCTGTTACTTTTTACCTGATACCTTTTACCTAATACTTATTACCTGATACTTATTACCTGATACTTATTACCTGATACTTATTACCTGATACTTATTACCTGATGCCTTTACCTAATACTTATTACCTGATACTTATTACCTGATGCCTTTACCTAATACTTTTTACCTATTACCTGATACCTAATACTTTTTACCTGTTACCTATTACTTTTTACCTAATTACCTGAATTTTTATATCTTTGCCCCATGACCATTCTATACATTTTTATCGCCATCCTGGTAAGCTCAGCCTTAACCTATCTCCTATTAAATGGTAAAATAGCTTTATTAAATAACCAATTAGCTCAAGCCGATGCAAATCAAAACAAAATCACCCAATTAGAAGCCGACAATAAAGCGATGTTTGGGAAATTATCCCAATTAGAAGGCCAAAATGAAACACTAAAACTAACGGTTGATAGCCAAAAAGCAGATGAAGAAAAGTTAAGAAAAATATTAGTGGACGTCAGTAACGATTCCGTACTAAGGCAAGGGAAAATGTTGAGCGACCAACAACAAGTTAAATTGAACGATGTATTAAATCCATTGAAAGAAAAGCTTAAAGAATTTGAGGAAAAAGTCAACTTAGGTCAAAAAAATAGCCTAGAGCAAAGCACCATTTTAATGGAGCAAATCAAAAACCTAACCAGCTTAAACCAAACGGTTACCCAAAAAACTGAAGACCTAACCAATGCCCTCAAAGGCTCAAATAAGTCACAAGGAAACTGGGGTGAAATGATCTTAGAGCGTGTTTTAGAAAGTTCAGGCTTGAAAAAAGGCATGGAATATGAAACTCAATTTGTCACCAAAAATCAAATTCAAGAGACCATAAAACCAGACGCAGTCATTTTTCTACCCGACAATAAAAACATCATCATCGACTCAAAAGTATCCCTAACAGCTTATGAAAGATTCACCAGTGCGGATGACGGGACCATCGAAAAAGAACAAGCACTTAAAGACCATATCGAATCACTTAAATCACACATCAAACTACTTTCCGCTAAGGACTATCACACGAGTCTTGACCTCAATAGTCCAGATTTTACCTTGCTATTTATTCCCATTGAGTCTGGTTTTGTGGCAACCATCAGTCAAGATTATAGTCTTTTCAACTACGCATGGGAAAGAAAAATAGTTTTGGTCTCCCCTTCTACCCTATTAGCCACTTTAAGGACCATCGCTTCCGTTTGGAAAACGGAATACCAAACCCGAAATGCAATTGAAATAGCCCGACAAGCCGGAGATTTGTACGATAAGTTTGTTGGCTTTACCCAAGACATGGAAGATGTAGGCAAACACATTAAAAAGGCGGAAGATTCCCACCAAAATGCCCTTAACAAATTAAGTACCGGAAAAGGAAACCTAGTTACTCGAGCTCAAAATCTCCATAAACTTGGCGTTAAATCAAACAAAAAGCTGAACACTGGCCTGATTCAAGATGAAGAGGAGGAGGAAATTTAGGTAATAGGTATCAAAATCAGGTAATAGGTAAAAAGTAATAGGTAATAGATATCAAAATAAGGTAATAAGTGTAATAGTTGTTAGGTAACAGGTTGTAAGTATTACCTAATACCTATTACTTATTACCTAATACCTAATACCTATTACTTATTACCTAATACCTATTACTTATTACCTAATACCTATTACTTAAACTAAGCTTTCTTTAGAAACTCAGTCCTCAAAACCATCACAGATTTATCTACTTTACCCTCGATTTCATCGGCAGCATCCGTTAAACGAATATGTTTCACCATCGTGCCTCTTTTAATAATTCCAGACGAGCCCCTCACTTTTAAATCTTTAATCACAGTAACCGAGTCCCCTTCTTTCAGAATTGCTCCATGACTATCGCGAACGATCAACTCATCTTCTTCACTCATTTTGTCTAGTTTAAATGGATACCGGCACTTATAAATGACTATTATTTCTTATCCCACGTATTTTTATTGTTCCTAAAACCTAGTAGTCTTTGTGCTAAATCAGGACGTTTCAGAAAAGTTAATCGATTGCGAATCCAATCTTTGTACTCAGGTTTGTACCAGAAAAAATATTTGTTTTGATTCTGCTTTTCTTCTTTTGTCTTAGCCGTTTTAATCGGTTGCAACGTATAAGGATGAACCCCTGAATAATAAATTACCTCAGCCACCGTCATAGGTGTGGGCGTAAAATCTTGCACCTGCTCTAAATGAAAACCTAAATCCTTCGTTTCAGCTGCTAAATTAGCCATATCTTCTTCCTCGCAACCCGGATGAGACGAAATGAAATACGGAATTAAAGGTTGCTTTAACCCAAACTTTGCTGAAATAGCATCATACTTCTTTTTAAACGCATGAAAATATTTAAACGAGGGTTTACGCATGACACGTAAAGTGGCATCTGAAGTATGCTCCGGAGCCACTTTTAATCGACCCGACACATGCCGAGTAATCAATTGCTCCATGTATTCATCATGGTTGCCATCTTGATTATTTTTATTGAAGTCATCTACTAATAAATCATAGCGCACTCCTGAGCCAACAAACGCCTTCTTGATTCCTGGGTGTGCATCGACTTTCCGATAAATTTCGGTCATTGGCTTATGTGAAGTATCTAAATTATTGCAAATCACCGGGTGAATACAAGAAGGACTCACACACCGAGCACAAATTGCCTCATCTTTCCCCTTCATCTTATACATATTAGCCGAAGGTCCCCCCAAATCAGAAATATACCCTTTAAAATCAGGAGCTTTCGTAATCTGTTCTACTTCCCTCATGATCGAGGCCTCACTCCTAGACGCTATAAACTTACCCTGATGAGCTGAAATAGTACAAAAACTACACCCCCCAAAACATCCCCGATGCATATTCACAGAAAACTTAATCATCTCAAAAGCAGGAATCGGTCCACGCTTACGATATTTGGGATGAGGTAATCGAGTATAAGGTAAATCAAAGGATTTATCCATCTCAACCTCCTCCATTGTCTTAAATGGGGGATTAATGATTAATATATCATCCCCAACAGCCTGAGTAATTCGATTCGCTTGCCATTTATTAGACTCAACTTCCACAATTTTAAAGTTGGAAGCATATTTAATTTTATCTTCTAAACATACCTCATGACTGGATAACTCTACTGTCTCCCAATCCGTTGGCGGTAAAGCATCAGCCTTTGATTGTAAAAAAGCAACTTGATTAATGTGCGTTAAATCCCGCAAGTTTTTACCTTCTTTAACCCCACGCATAATTTCGCGCAGTGGCTGCTCCCCCATTCCATAGACCAACATATCCGCCCCGGAATCCACTAAAACCGAAGGAAATAATTTGTCTGCCCAATAATCATAATGAGTTACACGACGCAATGAAGCCTCAATGCCCCCTATTAAAACAGGTACATCGGGATAAATCTCTTTTAATATTTTGGAATAAACCGTAGTGGCATAATCAGGTCGAAACCCAGATTCTCCTCCAGGTGTATAGGAATCATTCGAACGTAAGCGCTTATTAGCCGTATAATGATTCACCATCGAATCCATACACCCAGCCGTTACCCCGAAAAAATACTTGGGTTTACCTAATTTTTTAAAATCTCGTAAGTCATCTTGCCAGTTGGGCTGCGCGACTATCCCCACCTTCAACCCCTCGCTCTCCATAATTCTGCCTATCACCGCGGTACCGAAAGCAGGGTGATCCACATAAGCATCCCCTGAAATTAAAATGACATCGAGTTCATCCCAGCCTCTTTTCTCTACTTCCTTTTTTGTCAAAGGCAACCAGTCGGTAATCGGTCTTTCATCCATTAGACAAAATTAATTCAAAAAGAGTATTATACCTATTTCAAAAGCTTTGCTTTTAAATAATTTGCAGTTGCATTAAATACTTTCAATGTATTTGAAAATCTAAACCAATGATGTGTATCGTCAACTATGACCATAGTCTCCACAGCTACTTTACGCTTCATTAGTCGATTTACCAAATCAACACTCTGATTAAAAGGAACATTGCGATCATCATCCGCATGAATAATGAATACCGGAGAAGTCCAAGTACTTACAGATGAAACTGGAGAAGATCTAAACGACAAGCTGGCTGCCCATTCCGCATCTGGGGCTTTATGGAATTCATCCGCCAATGGCTCAGCTTTTAATTGGTTTGCCCAATCATGAACGCCATGAATATCAACACCCGCAGCAAATAATTTCGAATCCCTAGCTAATCCTAAAGCCGTCAAATAACCTCCATAAGACCCGCCATAAATGCCTATTTTTTTCGCATCCACAAAAGATTGAGTAGCTAACCACTCGCCCGCTGCCTTAATATCCAAATATTCAGAAGCACCTAAATGCCCAGCAGATTTAGGATGTTGAAATTCATACCCATACCCTATGCCTAATCTATAATTGACAGACAACACAACAAAACCAAGGTTGGCTAAATACTGATTCAATGCATACGCATTCGCATAATAATCAGAATAATGCCAACCTAAAAGCATTTGCCTTGGTGGGCCACCATGCACAAAAATAATAGCTGGTTTTTTCTGAGTACCATTTGAATTATCGAAAATCTGAGCATGTATAGATAAGCCATCCAAAGACTTAAATATGACTTGCTTAGGTTCAATCAGTAATTTTTCAGGATATTCAACTGGGAATAATGAGGCAGTTAGTGATTTGGGAGCTGCAGCATCCGATTTAAAAATCACCTGAGGTGCTTTTTGGGGAGTAGAACCAATGTAAACAATTCCCTTATTATTTGCCAAAGCCAGCGCAGTCCATTCATTGCCATTTCCTGGCGTTAATACTTTCATGTCAGCCTTGTCAACAGACACCTGAAGAATATGTCTTCTGTCCTTATCAAAAGCATCAGGACCGGTATTAACATCACATAAAAGATTTTTTCCATCCAAACTTAAACTCACATGTTCCACCATGAATTCACCAGGTGTTAACAACAAAGGTGTGCCACCCGAGGGAGCAATGGAATATAAATGAGGCCAACCATCATGATAAGAAGTAAATGTGATCACATTAGGCATAGCCCAAAATAAATTGGTAGACCCGTGAGTAGTAGGTAAAGATCCCCGATTTGTTTTAGGAGCCTCCCAAACTAATTTCGAATTCTCCCCTGTTACAGGTGCAGTGCGGATACTCCAATAAACTTTTTTTCGTTGGGTCAATGAATCCGACTGACCTCCCAAAGCAAGTGTTCGAATGAATGCTATGCTTTTCCCGTCAGGCGACCAACGAGGACTCGTGTCTCGGGCAAATGAAGGATCAATCCATTGGATTTGATTATTCCCGATCGTCAATGATCCAATAAATGAATGATCTCCCCTATTCGCCACAAAAACAACTTTTGATCCATCAGGAGACCACGTTAATTGAGATACAGTTCCCCTTGTTTTAAACAATTTCACAGGAGCTTCTAAAAAGTCCTCATTTTTATTGGTATCCAATTTACAAATCCAAGGCTGGCCTTCTTTAATGTAAGCAACCACATCATTTTTAGGAGAAATTACAGGTTCATCCCCATCAGAGATAATCCGAATAGGTCCCCCTGTAAAGGCTATTTGCATCACACGAACCGTCTGAGGCTCAAGATTGCCATATGGATTAATCGGTTTTAAGTGATCGAAATTAGCCCCATGATCCCCACCCCGCACAAATAAAACCCATTTTCCGTCATCTGAAATGGATATCGATGTTAATTCTTGCCCATCATCTTCAGAAAAAGAAGTTAATTTTCGAGGCTCGAAAATGGGCCCTTCAGCCACATAAATATTGCGAATTCCTTTTTCATCCATAGCCCAAGCAATCTTATTGCCTTTATTGGAACGAATTAATTCGGTAGGAAATGGATGTGATTTAATGGCCTCAAACGTGAAGTTTTGTGCCTGACTAAACCCATTAATGGCAAACAATGCGATGAATAAAATGGATGAAAAGAAACGGAGCATGAAAATTAATTTAGAATGGATTTAGAAATTTATTTAAATTTATGCTAATACTTTTAAAATTCATAATTGATTTATTCATGTTTCAGTTCAAATAATTGACAAAAATCATGATAAACTTCCAAGCATAATTTTATAAATTCGCCTTATAGCAACTTTTAAATTTATTTAAATTGATCTACAGTTCCGTCATTCTAGAGGAAATCTTACGATTTGCAAATCCATCAGAAACCGTTTGGGTAGCATCTAAATCAAAAGGAAATACCAAAGAACTCGCTTTAGCGTTTGTCATGACGCCCAGATTTATTTCAAAAACTCAGATAATTAACTCGAAAAATATCATTGACGGTTGGTCCTGGCAGGATTATACCCTAGATAAATTAGTACGGATTTATATTATCTGCTTGATATCTGAGTTAGATGGCGCGGACCAACTCAATTTATTGTTTGACACAGCTGAAATTAATGAAGCAGTCGCCTTGCATGCTGCGCTACCCGCATTAAAAAACCCGACCCAATTTTTATTACGAGCAACAGATGCCGTCAGGTCTAATATGGGTTCTGTGTTTGAATCTATTGCATTTGAAAATCCATATCCAAGCCTATATTTTTCAGAATTAGCCTGGAATCAAATGGTTTTAAAATGCATCTTCAATGACAAAGCAATTCATCGAATTTATGGCCTAGAAAATAGAGCGAATCAAGCCCTTGCAGATACCTTATCAGACTTTGCGCATGAGAGATGGGCAGCCAGCAGACGAGTTCCATCCCAAGTGTGGCGATTGGTCCCTAAATTTATCAATGAAAATTTACATAGCGATATTAAAAAACTAGAACAGTCTGATAATCCTAGAGATATCCTGGCTGCACAATTGGTCATCAAAGAGATCGGCCAACCCGGAAGTACAAAAGAGCAATGGAAAGAATTAGAATTGCCTGAACCTATATATCAAGCTTAAAAATATGTGTCAAAACCCACATCAAAAAGAAATAAATCCTTCACATTTTGAAGGATCAACGGAAGAAAAAGCAACAGCAAATGTGGTGGATCATGATTTCATGAACTATACGCAGGGGATGAAATTTTTCGATCCTCACATGCACATGAGCTCCAGGACCACCGATGATTATCAAGCTTTAGCTGATGCAGGAGTAGTTGCGCTGATTGAACCGGCTTTTTGGTTAGGCCAACCGAGAACTGGATTAGCCTCTTTCAAAGATTATTTTTCTAGCCTTGTGGGTTGGGAGAGATTCCGTTCCTCCCAATTTGGCATCAAACATTATTGTACCATTGGTTTGAATTCTAGGGAGGCTAATAATGAGGCCCTTGCAGAACAAGTGATGGAAATACTTCCCCTATTTCTCCAAAAAGAAGGAGTTGTGGGGGTAGGTGAAATCGGTTTTGATGATCAAACTGCTGCTGAAGAGAAATATTACCGTGCACAATTAGAAATGGCGAAGGAAATGAACCTGCCAGTCCAAGTACATACTCCCCATCGTGATAAGAAAAAAGGGACCGAACGAAGTATGGCGATTGCGCTGGAACATAGATTAGATCCTAAAATGGTCATTATAGATCATAATAATGAAGAAACAGTCAAGTCTGTCTTAGATCAAGGTTTTTACGCCGCTTTTACCATTTATCCATTTACCAAAATGGGGAATGAACGTATGGTCGAAATTGTCAAAGAATACGGGCCTACTCGAATTATGGTCAATTCCGCAGCAGATTGGGGAATTTCAGATCCCTTAGCTATTCCAAAAACAGCTGCTTTAATGAAAATTAAAGGCATCGATGTAGAGACCATTCGCCAAGTTACCTATCAAAATGCCTTGGACGCTTTTGCCCAAAGTGGACAAATCAATGAAAGTGATTTTATTCATGGACTAGAAATTGATCAATCACAAAAATTCAATGGAAACACCGTGCTCAGAGGAGGTCAAGCACCACGAATAAATAAAAACTCCATGATTATTCGTTAATGAAAGCAAAAATCAGAGCCTTCATTGAACTCATGCGCCCTGCGAATGTCATTACGTCTTTAACAGATGTTTTAGCTGGCATGTCGATCGTCGGATTTTTATTCAATTTTATAGACCTAAATTCTGTTCTGTTTCTAGGCATCTCCACCATGTGCTTGTATGCAGGTGGTGTTGTTTTCAATGATGTATTTGACCATGATTTAGATAAAATAGAAAGGCCGGAACGCGCTTTGCCCAGTGGACGAATCTTGAAATCTGAGGCAATATTTGGCGGAATTCTATTGCTATTCACGGGTATATTTTGTGCATTTTGGCATAGCAATATGAGCGGATTTATTGCCATCATCATAAGCATTTGCGCTTTATTTTACGATTGGAAAGGAAAGCATATGTCCATATTTGGGCCGATCAATATGGGTTTATGCCGCGCATTTAATTTGCTTTTAGGAATGAGTGTTTATGAAATAGGTGTTTTTACCTATGGCTATTTAATCCTTATCCCATTAATTTACATCGCAGCTATCACGTTAGTTTCAAGGGGCGAAGTGCATGGAGGAACACCTAAGACCCTTTTATTTGCCCTATTTCTTTTTTTAATTGTCCATATATGTCAAATTTATTTTGCCTATAAATTTGGCCATTTATATCTGGCAATCCCTTTTATTGCCACTCACTTTTATTTAATTTTCAACAAATTATACGTGGCCCTCAAGGATCCAATAGGCCCAAATATCGGCAAAACAGTGAAAACTGGAGTTTTAACTTTAATTTTAATGAATGCAGCTTGGGTAAGTTTGAGTGGACAATGGGAAATGGCTATATTTGTTGTCCTGCTTTTACCCGTATCCATTCTATTAGGTAAAAAGTTTGCAGTTACGTAAATTTGAGTTCATGCAATCGTTAAAACAAATATTTCAAGTCCCATTTCAATACGAAGTTTTTTTCACGAAAAGCTTGTTTGATCCTGCAAATAATATGTTTGCAGATTTTATTCGCCATTTTGGTAATCCTGAATTTCAAAAAAGAATTTTATTTGTTGTTGACAAAGGGGTGGCCGATGCACATCCTAATCTGACAAATACCCTCATAACATATTTCGAACATCATCCCGTAGCTAAATTATCCCCTGAGATTTTAGTTTTACCAGGAGGTGAAATTTGCAAAAATGACCCTAGATTTTACGAAGAAGTTGTACGAGCTATCGATGAACATCGAATAGATCGTCACTCTTTTGTTGCCGCCATCGGTGGAGGTGCCTTTTTAGATATGTCGGGGTATGCGGCAGCTATTTCTCATCGTGGAGTTAAATTAATTCGTATTCCTACAACGGTATTGTCTCAAAATGATTCTGGTGTTGGCGTTAAAAATGGGGTTAATTATTTAGGTAAAAAGAACTTTCTTGGGACATTTGCTCCTGCAGTAGCTGTTTTTAATGATGTCAATTTTTTAACTACCCTAATAGACCGTGATTGGCGCTCAGGGATAGCAGAAGCCATTAAAGTAGCCTTAATTAAAGATTTATCATTTTTTTCTTGGCTAGAAGAGCATGCAGAGGACATGAACTCAAGGAATGAGTCTATCATGATGGAGCAAATTTACCGTTGCGCCGATTTACACATGAAGCACATATCTTCTGGTGATCCATTTGAATTAGGTTCCGCTCGGCCCTTAGACTTTGGGCATTGGGCAGCACATAAATTAGAATATTTAAGTTCATTTAGCATCCGCCATGGAGAAGCCGTTGCCATAGGAATAGCTTTAGATTGTGTCTATTCGCATTTAATTGGGAATATCTCAAAAGAAGATTTAGATCGAATTATTGGATTAATTAAAAAAATTGGCTTTGACATTTATCATCCCGCGTTAGCCGAAAATGATAAAATTAACTTGTACAAAGGGTTACAGGAATTCCAGGAACATCTTGGGGGCCAATTAACCATTACGCTTTTATTAGCCTTAGGAAAAGGAATAGAGGTGCATGAAATTGATTTTGAAATGGTCAAAAAATCGGTTGATTACTTAGCCAATCTTGCATAAGCGATGGAAACTAAACACGGTCATTTTAGCTATTGTAGTAATATTCATCCGGGAGAAATTTGGGATGAGCATTTTGAAGAATTAAAAAAAAATGTCCCCCTGGTAAAAGCAAAAATAGCCCCGAATGAAAAAATGGGCTTGGGCTTACGATTTGCGAATCAAGCAAGTATTGATTTACAAAATTCGGAAACTTTTGAAAATTTAAAAGATTGGCTGAAAAAGGAGAAACTCTATGTCTTTACGTTAAATGGTTTTCCGTACGGAGGTTTTCATAATACAATTGTCAAAGACGATGTGCATACCCCTGATTGGACTACCCAGGATCGATATGACTATACGCTAAGACTGGCTCATTTGTTGGCCAAACTTCTCCCTGAAAATTTAGAAGAAGGAGGTATTTCAACTTCCCCATTGTCCTATAAATATTGGTGGAAAAATTCGGAAGAATTATCGAATGCGACAAATAAAGCTACGCTACATTTAATCGAACTAGTCGTTGAGTTAGCGAAAATAGAGCAGGAAACTGGAAAATGGATCCACATTGATATTGAACCTGAACCGGACGGAATTCTTGAAAATCACCAAGAATTTGTTGAATGGTACGAAAATACATTAATTCCCTTAGGCACTGAATACTTACAAAATAAAGGGATTGACCACTCTGTGGATTTAATCAAAAGACATATTCAGTTATGTTTTGATATTTGTCATTTTGGGGTGAGTTATGATAGCCCTGCTAGCTGCATTCAGGAATTAAACCAAAAAGGAATTGCCGTAGGTAAAATTCAAATTAGTTCCGCTTTGCGTGTGGATTTAAGAACGAATCCTCAAGAAAAAATAGATGCGCTTAGAAAATACCATGAGCCTGTTTACTTACACCAAGTAAAAGCTTTGTTGGCAAATGGCGAATACCTTCAATATAAAGACTTAGATGAAGCCATTCAGGATTATTCAATAGATAAGTTTGTCGAATGGAGAATCCACTTTCATGTCCCACTTTTTCTTGCGAATTATGGCTTATTGGGCTCTACTCAAAAAGAAATCATTGAGACCTTGGAAGTTCAAAAAGCAAAGCCATTTACGCGTCATTTAGAAATAGAAACCTATACATGGGCCGTTTTACCTAATGAGTTTCAAACGCCAATTCATGAGTCCATTGCTCGAGAAATTAGTTGGGTGAAAGCCATTTTAAATGATTGATGATGCAAAAAACAGTTGTCATAGATGTCGTTGGACTTTCTGAAAGTATTATTTCAGAACATACCCCCTATTTAAAAACCTATATTGAGAAAAACCACTTAAGTAAAATTAAGCCGGTTTTACCTGCAGTCACAACCACCTCACAAAGCTGCTATGTTACAGGGAAATATCCAACGGATCATGGAATTGTGGGAAATGGCTGGTATGATCGCACAGATGCAGAAGTGAAATTCTGGAAGCAATCGAATCATTTAGTTGGCTCCCAAAAATTATGGGATGAAGCCAAAAAAAAGGACCCATCCTTCACCTGTGCCAAAATGTTTTGGTGGTATAATATGTATTCCAGTGCTGACTATTCAGTTACACCTCGGCCTCAATACCATGCTGACGGAGTAAAAGCTCCTGATTGCTATTCAAATCCACCTGAATTAAGAGATGAATTACAAGAAGCCTTAGGTACATTTCCATTATTTAACTTTTGGGGTCCTAATGCCAACATAAAATCCACGCAATGGATTGCGGATGCATCTATTTGGGTAGACAAAAAATACAAGCCAACACTCAATTTAATATACCTCCCTCATCTAGATTATTGCCTTCAAAAATTTGGAGTCGATTTTACTAAAATATCGAAGGAATTATTGGAGATTGATCGGGTACTCCAACAATTAATCGAACATTTTGAAAGTACAAATGCCCACATTATTTTATTGTCGGAATATGGCATCAACAATGTTTCCGAACCGATCCATATTAATCGGATTTTGAGAGCGCATGATTGCCTAGCAATTCGAGAAGAGCAAGGATTAGAATTATTAGATGCAGGGGCAAGTAAAGCCTTCGCCGTCTCAGACCATCAAATTGCGCATATTTATGTAAAAAATAGCACAGATAAGAAGGAGGTAAAAAAGATATTGGAAGCGATTCCTGGGGTGGCTAGCGTTTTAGATTCAAAAGAAATAGCGTCCCATCATTTAAATCATGAAAGAACAGGGGATTTTGTTTTGATTGCGGATACCGACAAATGGTTTACGTATTACTATTGGCTTGATGATGCCAAGGCACCGGACTTTGCTCGGTGTGTCGAGATATTTAAAAAACCGGGATATGACCCAGTGGAAATGTTTATGGATCCTAAAAATCCATTCATCAAACTGAGAGCTGGATATAAATTGGCCCGAAAGTTAACAGGCGTCAGGTATTTAATGGATGTCATTCCTTTAGACGCCACTTTAGTGAAAGGGTCCCACGGAAGTCCATTTTGTGATAAGCAATTTTACCCTGTTTTTATCTCTAAGCAAGCGACCAAATCAGAAATTGAACCCACGGACGTCTACAAATTGATCTTAAATTCTATTTTTTAAATAATATTTTATAAATTCCAACTTAAACACAAAAACTATGAAAAAATTAATTACTTCTTTTGCTATCGTAGCAACATTAATGAGTTTTTCAACTCAAGTATCAGCTCAGGATTTCAATCCACAAGCGATGGTTCAGCGTCAGATCGAACGCATGGAAACTGAATTAACATTGTCTAAGGATCAAATTAAAAAAATTGAGCCTTTGGTAACAGTAAGAATGGAAAAAATGATGGAATTCCGTCAAGCAGGTATGGAAAGAGAAGCCATGCAAGCTGAAATGAAAAAATTGAATGATGCTCAATTAGAGTCATTAAAGGCAATTTTAACTCCAGAGCAACTAGAGAAATACAAGACGATGCAAGCTGCCCAGCGGCAAGGTGGCGGAGGCCCTAGAAACTAGTCCTAAAATCATTTTCTATGATGAAGCACCTATTTGTTTGGATAGGGTTAATTTGTGCACCCTTTATTTTTCATGCTAAACCCCTCCGAGTGGGTGTTGCAGGAATGACCCACGGTCACGTGGGCCAAGTGTATAGTGCGATCAAGAGGCCCCAAAAAGATGTTATCATAGTAGGTTTTGCTGAACCAGATAGGGAACTTGCCTTATCCATCTTAAAACAACAAAATCTTCCTGATTCTCTTTGGTTCCCAACCTTAGAGGCTTTAATAGCCAAGACAAAGCCTGAGGCTATTGCGGCTTTTAACAGCATTTATGAGCATTTAGAAGTGGTTAAAGTGTGTGCTCCCAAAGGAATTCATGTGATTGTAGAGAAGCCTTTGGCTGTCAATATGAATCATTTGAATCAAATGAAGGCGCTAGTGAGCCAATATAAAATTCATCTTTTAACCAATTTTGAAACGACTTGGTATTCATCACATGCTAAAATGTGGCAAATGGTTAAGGAAGAGAAATCTTTAGGTACAATCCGAAAAGTTGTCATTATGGATGGCCATCGTGGACCCAAAGAAATTGGTTGTTCCCCTGAATTTCTACATTGGTTAACCGACCCGGTCAAAAATGGAGGAGGTGCTATCATCGATTTTGGATGTTATGGTGCAGATATCATGACTTGGTTGATGGATGGGAAAAAACCCATCGCCGTAACAGCGGTCACTCAGCAATTGAAACCCGATTTATACCCTAACGTAGACGATGAAGCTACTATCATTTTGACGTATCCAGATTGTCAAGCCATCATCCAAGCATCTTGGAATTGGCCTTTTGACCGAAAAGATACCGAGGTTTACGGGACCAAAGGGATTCTTGTGGCTAATAAAAATAATAAAATGAGGTATGTGGATGGAGATCGATATGGCAAAGAAAGCATGATTGACTTAAGTCCTTTGCCCCATGAAGTGTCCAATGTATTTCCTTATTTAGCAGCCGTAGTCCAAGGAAGGATTAAACCTAAAATGGATTTATCGTCATTTGAAATCAATCAAGTAGTCGTAGAAATATTAGAAGCGGCAAGGGAATCTGCTAAAACAGGGAAAAAAGTAAATTTAAAATAATAAGATTAGCTTTTAAAATTATGAATGTCATGATCAAAAAATTCTTACTCACAGCCAGTATCATCTGCTTGTTATTCAATTTAAATGCCCAAAAAGGTCCAAGCATAAATGGCGTTCCTTTGGGTATGGTTTCATATACTTATCGACAAAGTCTACAAAAGGATATGCCAACCACCTTAGATTCTTTGAAAGCATTGAAGGTCTATGACATGGAATTTTCTAGCTTGTTTGGTAAAAAAGCGACTGAAATCAGAAAACTCTTAGATGAAAGAGGCATGTATTGTACTTCCTTTGGCGTTAGTTATCAAGATGCATTAACGAAATCTGACGAAGTAGCTTCCAATGCCAAAGCCTTAGGAGCAAAATTTGTGCGTGTGGCATGGATTCCCCATGAAGGACCATTTACCAAGGAATTAGCTGACAAAACGATCGCAGATTTTAGCATCATTGGCAAAAACTTAAAAGAAAATTATGGATTAGAATTTTGTTACCATAACCATGGTTTTGAATTTGCTCCTTACGAAGGGGGTACTTTTTTTGATTATATAGCTAAAAATACGGACCCGAAATTTGTGAATTTTGAAATGGATATTTTATGGACCTTTTTTCCAGGAATAGACCCAGCTAAACTATTAGAGCAATATCCAACTCGCTTTAAGTTGATGCACGTAAAAGATTTAAAGAAGGGCATTGTTGGCAATTTATCAGGAGGGACTTCCTCTGAAAATGACGTAGCCTTAGGAACGGGCCAATTAAATTTGCCAGCCATTATGAAGGCTGCTAAAAAGGCTAAGATCCAGCATTATTACATTGAAGATGAAAGCTCACTTCATGCACTCCAAGTACCCGTATCAATCAACTATTTACTTAGTATTCAATAAAATACAGCCTATCTTACTAGAGATGATTGGGATGCAAATAAGGGTTTATTTGATAAAATATCAGCTAATAACTTAATTAAACCCACCTATCACAATGGATTTAATTATCCGAAATTTTAAAAAACAAAATCAGTAACTTGAAGTTTTAATTGAATTGGAAAAATTTCAAACGAAAGTATACCTGTTTAATTCCAAAATTATGCGAATATTAATTTTAGGCTTATTTACTTTATTCAGTACCCAAATTATCGCTCAGGCCGACTTTGAAAAAAAATTACAAACCAAGTTGATCATGGCGGAAGATGGGGATATTATCAACATTGAAGCGGGCAACTTTGCCTTAACCAAAACTCTAAGCTTAGATGGTAAAAAGAATATCACCATCCGGGGAAAAGGAATTGACAAAACAGCCTTAAGCTTTAAAGGACAAACTCAAGGAGCTGAGGGAATCAGAATAACGAATTGCGAAAACATTGTTTTAGAAGATTTTACGGCGGAAGATTCCAAAGGAGATTTGATCAAAACCATGCATGTAATAGGAATCACATTCCGAAGATTAAAGACGGCTTGGACAGGAAAACCCTCCCCTACGAATGGCAGTTACGCGTTATATCCTGTGTTGTGTGAAAAAGTTTTGATTGACAGTTGTATTGCCATCGGCGCATCTGACGCAGGAATTTATGTAGGCCAATCCAAATACATCACAGTTCGCAATTGTACAGCCTTCCAAAATGTGGCAGGGATCGAGATTGAAAATTCATTATATGCTGAAGTGTATAACAATGTGGCCGAAGGAAATACGGGAGGTATTTTAGTTTTTGATTTACCGGATCTTATTCAAAAAAAGGGAGGGTTTGTGCGCGTGTACAACAACTTAATTAAGGAAAATAATTTGGCCAATTTTGCACCCAAAGGCAATATTGTGGGCAATGTACCCAAAGGCACCGGTATGATGGTGTTAGCCGCAAGCCAAGTTGAAATTTTTGACAATAAAATTCTAAATCATTCCACGGTGGGAGTCGCTATTATCAGTTACTTTATGACAGAGAAAAAAAATAAAGACAAAGGGTATTATCCCTACCCTACATCGATAAACATTCATGATAATTTATTTGAAAGAAAACCGCGGCGCGTACCGATGGACAGCCGATTTGGTCAGTTATATCGGGTGAAATTGAAGTTTGGCCGTAACATACCGCAGGTCATTTTTGATGGAATATTAGACCCTAAAATTGTGGGTACTGATGGTAAATATCTACCTGAATATGCCATTTGTGTTCGAAATAACATCAACCAAAGTACTTCATTTCTAGATGCTGATCATGACTTTAAAAATGTGTTAGTGGGTCCCGACTTATTTGAATGCTCCCCCGTATCCATTAAATCAAATAAGTTTTAATCGCATGAGCAAAGTTCTCATCCTTATTATTTCATGTATAGGTTTGACATTTTTAATGTCCATCGATTCAGAAATTAATACTGAATTTAATTACCCAGAAAAACTATCTGAGTTTGCCTTATTTAAAGGACGTTTGCAAGATCAAATTCCCGCGGAAGACGTTTTACCTTATAGCCTAAACTCCCCCTTATTTTCAGATTTTGCGCATAAATTAAGATTCATTAAAATGCCTAAAGGCACTCAGGTGAATTTTAACCCTGATTCCGTTTTGCAATTTCCTATTGGGACCATCATAGCCAAGACCTTTTATTATAAAAATGATGAACGTGCTGAGGCAAAAGGCCGACGGTTAATGGAAACGCGAATTCTAATCCATGAAGCCAAAGGCTGGAAAGCCTTGCCCTACATTTGGAATAAAGAACAAAACGAAGCTACCTTAGAAGTAGCAGGAGGTGGCGATTTAGTTTCTTGGATTGACGATCAAGGAAAAAAGCAAGCCTTCGAATATGTGGTACCTAACATGAATCAATGCAAAGGCTGTCATGAAAGACAAGGGGTCATGACGCCCATTGGTCCTTCTGCGCGCCAATTAAATGGAGAATTTTCATATCAGGATGGGGCACATGAAAACCAATTGACCCACTGGGCACAAAAAAATGCCTTGGCTAATCTTCCAAAACTAAGTGACGTTCCTAAAATGCCATCCTATTCAGATCTAAATGCCTCATTAGATTTGAGGGCGAAAGCTTATTTAGATATCAATTGTGCCCATTGCCATAATCCAGTAGGTCCAGCGCAATCCTCAGGCTTATTTCTACATTGGAATAATTCGAATAAAACCAGCTACGGCTTTATGAAAACTCCTGTCGCTGCCGGAAGGGGGTCAGGAAATTTATCCTATGATATCGTACCAGGCAAGCCAGAAGAAAGTATTTTAGCCTATCGCATGCATTCGTTAGATCCAGGAATCATGATGCCTGAATTAGGGCGTAGATTATCTCACAAAGAAGGTGTAGATTTAATTAAAAATTGGATCAAATCACTTTAATATGATGAAGAAAATATCGCTGCTACTCATTTGTTTATTGACCGTACAATCTGGTTTACTGGGTCAAAGCAAGAAAGAAAAATTACCCAATATCATTTATATTTTAGCCGATGATTTAGGCTATGGGGATGTTTCAATCAATAATCCCAAAGGAAAAATCAAGACGCCTAATATCGACCAAATCGCCCTACAAGGTATGCGATTTACGGATGCGCATTCAGCCTCTGGCGTTTGCACGCCTACTCGATATGCCATTTTAACTGGCCGATATCCATTTAGAAGTAAATTGCCAGTAGGAGTTTTAAGAGGATATAGTCGTTCTTTGATCGACACTGACCAACAAACCGTTGCGAAATTACTTTCACAAGCGGGGTATTCCACAGGGGTTATTGGTAAATGGCATTTGGGGGTAGACTGGGCTTTAAAATCTGGAAATGAGGCGTTATTAAATGAAAAAGAGTTAGGCATAAAGACCGAATTAAATCCAGAAATCATCGATTTTACTAAACCGGTGACGGCGGGTCCAAAATCCGCTGGATTTGATTATTCATATATCTTACCAGCTTCCCTGGATATGCCGCCCTATTTATATCTAGAAAACCAACAAGTGGAAGAGCTTCCTACAGCATATACCGCTGGGAATAAAATGGAAAAAGGGTATTCGGGACCCTTTTGGCGCGAAGGAAAAATGTCTCCTTCTTTTGATTTCCATCAAGTTTTACCTCGATTTATTGAGAAGGCAAACCAATTTATTGGAAAACAAAATGGTGAAAAACCGTTCTTTTTATACCTTCCATTAGCCGCGCCGCATACCCCATGGATGCCTAATCCCGAGTATGTAGGAAAATCTGGGGCTGGAGAATATGGCGATTTTGTCCAGCAAGTTGACGCATCCGTGGGAACCGTATTGAAACAATTGGAAAAATTAGGGATCGCTAAAAATACAATTGTGATCTTCGCGAGTGACAATGGACCCTATTGGCGTTCTGATTATATTGAAAGATTTAATCATGCGTCGGCTGGTGAATTTAGGGGGATGAAAGGAGATGCATATGAAGGAGGTCATCGAATTCCGTTTTTTGTTCGTTGGCCTGCAGAGGTAAAAGCCAATACGGTATCCAATGCAACCACCAGCTTGGCCAATTTATTAGCCACCTGTGGAGATTTGACAGGCATTAAAGCCACGTCTGAAGACACCTACAGCATTATGCCGATTCTAAAAGGAAAAACACAAGAGATAAAAGGACAACCTGGAATTGTTGTTTCATCATCCATCGGATATCTAACGATTCGAAAAGGCGATTGGAAGTTAATTGAAGGACTTGGATCTGGAGGGTTTACAGAACCCCCAAAAATCGAACAGGTAAAAGAGGGAGTGAATGGCCAATTATTTAATTTAAAGAGCGACCCTAAAGAAGCAATTGATGTTTTTGAAAGAAATAAAGAAAAAGTTCAAGAACTCAGAATTTTACTTAATGAAATCAAAGGCTATAAAAAAAGATAAGTCGTTCATTTTTAAATTTGCGAGTCAAAAATCGATTCATCATGATTCGTCATTCAGTCATTCTAATTTTTTGTTTGATTATTTTTCACGCAGGTTTTGCTCAAAATCTTGAGCAAACCATTCGGGGGAAAATTATAGATAAACAAACATTAGAACTATTATCTAATGTGACGGTCAAATTAGTTCCTGGCAATCATGTGAGCTTTAGTGATAGCCTTGGTCGATTTTATTTCCATAAAATCCCATTAGGCCGATATAGTATTTCGTTTTCTAGGGTAGGCTATGCACCAACGAGCATTCCCAATTTAGAGCTTAGAAGTGGTAAAGAAATCAATTTGCCCGTTGAGTTAGAAGAAGCACCGCAATTTTTAAGTGAAGTACTCGTGGTTTCTGAACGAGCAAAAGATCGGTCAAAAAATGAAATGGCATTGGTTAGTACGCGCCAATTTTCTGTCACAGAAGCGAACAGATATGCCGGAGGATTTCAAGATCCGGCGCGCATGACCTTAAACTTTGCTGGGGTAACGAATGCAGGATCCGATCAAAATAATGAGATTATCATTCGCGGAAATTCTCCCAAAGGATTATTGTGGAGAATGGAAGGGATTGAAATCCCAAATCCAAATCATTTTGGGGATGGACAAGGCTCCACTAGTGGAATCATCTCGATGATCAATTCGACCAGTTTGGCCAATTCAGATTTTATGTCGGGTGCTTTCCCTGCAGAATATGGGAATGCCTCCTCGGGTGTTTTCGATCTGCGATTTAGGAGAGGAAATAATGAAAAGAGGGAATGGATGGCACAATTGTCGGTGGTGGGAATAGACGTGGCCTCCGAGGGACCCATAGGAAAAAATGGGGGATCCTATCGGGCTGGAGCTAGATATTCAACCTTAGAGTTGCTATTAAAATCGGGATTAATCAATATCAATTCAGGGAATTTCAAGCCTGCCTATCGAGATTTAAATTACACCATCGATATTCCATTGAAAAAAGCTGGGCTTCTAACTTTTTGGGGATTAGCAGGAGCCAATGATACGGAAGATGAGAAATTAACCACGAAGGATTACTCAAATAGCAACATGGGCGCTTTTGGATTATCCTATAAATTGCCCTTTAAAAAAGGCCATCTATCGACTGTTTTGGCCTTAACAACTGAATCGGCGAACGTTAGCAAAATTGAAATCATTTCGAATGCATGGAAAACTACAAGGGACCAACTATATCGCTACCCCAATATACGGTTGAATGCCACCTATGTATATAAATGGAATGCCAGCTTGACGGCAAAATTCGGAATGAATATAAGCCAATTATCTTTTGAGCTCAAAGATGATCGCTGGGATGGAAAAAAAATAGTGAATTACCTAAATGAATCTAATTCCACGTATTACGTCCAACAGTTTGGACAGATCATAAAAAAGTGGACTCCGGCCTTTCAAACTACTTTTGGGCTTCATGCATACCAATTTGAACTGAATCAATCCAAGGGCATCGAACCTAGAATGGCCATTTCGATAGAGAATAAATCGGGAGGTAGATTTGGTGTTGGAATTGGTTGGCATTCCAGAATTGAGCCTATATCCACCTACCTTTTTAAAAAATACATCCCCAATGGAAACTTTTTCCAGCCTAATAAAAATATAAAGCCGTCACAGGCTCTGCATCAGGTAGTTTCGTATGACCAAAGAATCGGTGAAAATACACGTTTGAAAGTGGAGGCATACATCCAAAACATTAATCAAGTACCCATTGATACGGCAATGACCGGATTGTTTTCATTGGTCAATTACACCTCTGGTATCCCTGGCCAAGTGTTAGAAAATACGGGAAAGGGAATTAATAAAGGGATCGAATTGACATTGGAAAGATTTTTAGCGGATAATTTTTACTATTTAGTTACCGCTTCACTTTTTGATTCTAAGTTTCAAAATAAGGATTTAGTGTGGCGAAATACGCAATTCAATAACCTATTTGCGGGAAATATTTTGGTAGGGAAAGACTTTACATTAGCGAAACAAAAGTCCCTTTCGATCAATATAAGATATTTACTAAGGGGTGGAAATCGATATACACCCATCAATTTAGCTGAGTCCATCAAAAAGAATACAACGGTTAGTGTGCAGGCAAAAGCGTTTGAACCTCAATATCCAAATTTTGAGCGATACGATTTTTCATTAGCCTATCGAATTAATAAGTTGAATCACACTTGGTCTTTCAGGTTGGATCTACAAAATATTTTCAATGCGAATAACATCATTGAGGAGCGATATGATTCGAACATAAAGGGCCTTTCCTATCGATTTGCTTTACCCCTAATTCCAATCATTAGCTCACAATTAGAGTTTTAAAATGATCCGTTTGTTTCAAATTAGATTACATATAATTGCATTCTCGATACCTTGCGGAGCATAATTCTTAATGGCCTAATACGATATTAACGATTCGCTTAGGAACGACAATTACTTTAGAAGGTGAAACCCCAGCCAATATTTTAATCACCTGCTCATTAGCTAATACACCCGATTCTATTTCATTTGGAGAAGCAGAACTAGGGAAATCCAGCGTTAATTTAACTTTGCCATTAAACGATATCGGGTATTTAAATGAATCCTCATTTAAAAAAGAGGCGTTAAATTCCGGAAATTTAGCATAGGATATTTGGCCTGGTAATTCTCCGAGTGCCACCCATAATTCCTCTGCAATGTGCGGAGCATAAGGTGATAATAAAATCAACAACTCCCTTAAAACAGATTTTTTATGGCATTTTAGTTGGCCTAAGTCATTCACACAAATCATGAGTGTAGACACCACCGTATTAAAAGAGAATCGATCTAGATCATCTTTCACTTTTCGAATGGCGGTATGAAGCACACGAAGCTCATCGGCAGAAGCCGCTTCATCTACCAACTTATTTACCTGTGTATTTTCGTCAAAAAACAATCGCCACACCTTCCTCAAAAAGTTATGCGATCCAGAAATTGAATTCGTATTCCAAGGCTTAAACTGCTCCAATGGGCCCAAAAACATTTCATAAACCCGTAAAGTATCAGCTCCATATTTTAAAATTAAATCATCTGGATTGACTACATTATATTTGGATTTAGACATTTTTTCGACTTCCCAGCCGCATACATATTTACCCCCTTCCAGGATAAATTCCGCATCATCCGGCACATCATTTCTAGATTTTTTGAATGCTTCTATATCTAAAACATCATTCTCGACAATGTTCACATCCACATGTAAAGCAGCGACTTGATAGTTATCCTTTAACCCAAATGAAACAAAAGTGACCTTTTCAGAATCCTTTAATCGATAGACAAAATTGGATCTACCTTGGATCATTCCTTGATTGATCAATTTTTTAGCAAACTCCTCTTCATTCACTAATCCCAGATCCTTTAAGAATTTATTCCAAAAACGACTATAAAGTAAATGACCTGTGGCATGTTCAGAACCCCCTATATATAAATCTACCGCTTTCCAATAATCAACTGTCTCTTTTGAAGCAAATTCTTCCTTGTTTTGAGCATCCATATAGCGGTACCAATACCAAGAGGAGCCGGCCCAACCGGGCATGGTGGACCATTCGTAATCATACTGATTTTTATATTTCCACTCAGCAGATGCGCGCCCCAAAGGAGGTTCGCCTGTTTCCGTTGGCAAATATTTATCTATTTTGGGTAACTCTAATGGCAATTCAGATTCATCAATCAAATAAGGCAATAATTCACCATGACTATTGGGTTTAAAATAGACAGGAACCGGTTCCCCCCAATAACGTTGGCGAGAAAAAACAGCATTTCGCATTCGATATTGAATTTTTCCCTTACCTATTCCGCGCTGCTCCAACCAAGATACTAATGTGTTGGTAGCTTCTTTATAGGTTAAGCCATTGATGATTCCGGAATTGATATAATGTCCCTCTTTAGTCGCATCAGCTTGTTTTTCGATTCCTTTTTGAGCATCCAAAATCGGAATAATAGGTAAATCAAAATGCTTAGCAAAATTCCAATCACGTTGATCCCCAGACGGCACCCCCATAACAGCTCCCGTTCCATATCCGGCCAACACATAATCGGCTAAATACAAAGGTACGCGCGCATCATTGACCGGATTAATCACATAGGTTCCTGTAAATACGCCAGAAATTTGCTTAACCTCAGAAACACGATCCAATTCCGACCTGGACTGAGTCCATTTCACATATTCATCCACAGCATGTTTCTGCTCAGGAGTGGTCAGCGAATCTACCCATTCGTGTTCAGGTGCTAACACCATAAAGGAAACACCGTAAATCGTATCGACCCTCGTCGTAAAGACTTTTATTTTTTTGTCAACGACATTTTCAATATCAAAAGTAACCTCAGCACCTATTGATTTACCAATCCAATTCCTTTGTTGCTCCTTGATGGAATCTGACCAATCAATCTCATCTAAACCAGTTAGTAATCGGTCTGCATAAGCCGTAATTCGCATGGACCATTGGCGCATTTTTTTCTGCTCAACCGGATATCCACCACGTTCAGAAAAACCATCTTTAACCTCATCATTAGCTAAAACAGTACCCATCGCAGGACACCAATTCACCACCGAATCATCTAAATAAGCTAATCTAAAGCCTAGTGTATATTTATATTGCTCTTCTTTGGAATAGGAATTCCAAACGTCAGCTGTTATTCTAGGCAACTCCTCATCACAAACAGCCCGCAAGTTTACAGAACCTTTTTTATTTAAAATATCCATCAAGGTGTCAATCGACTCGGCCTTATCGGTTTCCTGATTGTACCATGAATTAAATAATTTCATAAAAATCCACTGGGTCCATTTGTAATAGGAAGCATCAGAAGTTCTTACTTCACGTGACCAATCAAAAGAAAAACCCATGTTTTTCAATTGCTCGATATATTTGGCAATGTTATTTTCAGTAGTGACTGCAGGATGCTGCCCTGTCTGAATTGCATATTGTTCAGCCGGCAAACCAAATGAATCAAATCCCATAGGATGCAACACCTCAAAGCCCATTAACCTTTTATAGCGCGATATAATATCCGATGCGATATATCCCAGCGGATGCCCCACATGCAATCCCGCCCCCGAAGGATATGGAAACATGTCAAGCACAAAATACTTGGGTTTGTTTTTATTTATTTGAGATTTAAATGTTTCATTTTTTTCCCAAAAAGATTGCCATTGCTTCTCAATCTCACGAAACTGATACTCTGTACGCATAAAATTTTTATAATCATGTAAAGAACTCGCAAATTAAGTCTTTTTTGTTAAAAAATATTTACTCTACTTTGTTGGTAGATTAAGTAAAGTCTATTAGCTTTGTAGAGAATAAAATTTCATTATGTCATTACCCTTAGAGCCAAGTAATTTTAATAAAAAGTTCCCAAGCCTATATAAGGCCTTGCAGATTATTTGGAAAAGGGAAAGAAGTGTTACCGAAATAATCATTCATTTAAGTAATGCATTAGGCCTTATGATCGTGGGCCATCTCCTATTTAGCTACCTCACAACAGAAAATTTAATCGCTGTTTTTAATTCCGTCAATTCTGAAATTCTATACTACATCGCTGGTGGATTTATAGCCCAAATGATCGATGGTGCACTTGGTATGGCGTATGGAGTTACCGCAACCACCTTTTTATTGTCCGTTGGCATTACGCCTGCAGCAGCATCCGCTTCTGTTCATGCCTCCGAAGTATTTACCTCCGGTGTCTCAGGGTATATGCATTTGAAATTTGGAAATGTTAATTCTAAATTATTTAAAACATTGGTCATCCCAGGGATCATTGGTGCCATTATAGGGGCCTATGTATTATCAAGTCTAGAGGAATATTCCACTTACATAAAACCAATCGTATCCATATACACCCTATTTTTAGGTGTCATCATCATTCGAAAAGCATTAATTAAAAGAATGGAAAAGCGCCAACTCAAACGTGTGGGCGTCCTAGCCCTTTTTGGTGGTTACCTTGATTCAATCGGTGGTGGCGGTTGGGGACCCATCGTTTCATCCACCCTAATCGCCTCGGGAAGACATCCGAAATATACCATTGGAAGCGTTAATTTGACCGAATTTTTTGTTTCCCTTGCCTCATCCATCACCTTTTTTACGGTCATTGGTTTAGGTTATTGGCAAGTGATCATTGGCCTCATTCTGGGCGGCGTCGTCGCTGCACCTATTGCTGCGAAACTGGCCAACAAACTTCCCGTGAAGTCCATGATGATATTGGTCGGCATGGTGATTATCATCGTCAGTCTCCGACAAATTATTTTAGGTGTCCCAAAATTTTTCTAATCAACCAATAGCTTCTTTAGGCTTATTTGGTTTTTTGATGAAGTAAATTTCAGGAAATATACCCCTTTGGGGATTCGAGATACATCAATCCTAGCAGGAATCAACTTTTCAATTTGTGCATTGGCCATTATTTTTTTGCCCATAAAATCAATCAGCTCATACGTACCATTTTCATTGGTCATGATTTGAATATATTCCTTACTAGGGTTTGGCCATATCTGAAGCAAAGAATTTTCAATATTGGTAGATAATTCAGACATGAATTTATTTTGCAATAACTGGACACCTCCGGTAGCCAAGCCAACACTTAAGTCCATCAAGCCATCTTGATTCCAATCAGATGCAGATATCGAAGCCTTTTGACCAAAATTAAAGGATTCGACATTGGCATCGGATTGCCAAATAATTAATGATGCCTTTGGGTCCAATATACCCACATGCAAACGGCCTACTTTATCGATACCCATAAAATCCAAGCGACCATCTAAGTCCGCATCCGCCAAAGCAAATGATTGTAAAACCCAATCTGATTTTTTTGAAAAACCAGCCCAATCAGCACTTTGTATTTTCGAAAAAGACTCGTCATAACTTCGAATTCGACCACTTTTTTCTAAAACCAATAAGTCTAATTGGCCATCTTGATTCCAATCCGTAAATAATGGCCGATCCCCGGAAGATAATCCAGCAAACTTATATTGTTTTATTTCAGAAGTATTTGAATTATAATACCTTATTTCTGGCCCTAAAAATGTTTGTATCGATATGATTAATTGGCGCCGCCCGGAAGAAACAAGATCCGCCAAAGACAATTGAATATCTGTTCCTTGAATCAGTTTTGAGAGTCCTCCAAAATCATCCGTTTTGAAAATTAATTCAGGTTTTAAATAAGTACCTATATTTTCATAATAAAAGATAGATGCTCGGACGCCTGTTGGACCCCGAATTCCAGCATTCCCAACATATAAATCTAAATCTCCATCTTGATCGCCATCCCACCAAACACAAGATGCACCCTCCCCCACGTCAATCATTTCAGATTGTAAATAATTTTTAGATTTTAATACCCAATCACCCTTTTCGAATTGAAATAAAGAAACCGAGTTTTGAAAATCCTGAATATACCCACCATGATCAGCAGCATTCGTAGAAGTCAATAATTCCATCTGACCATCCCCATTTAAATCCAAAGGAAATGCCGCCGCAAAAGAAGGAACCGAAACGGGATTATTAGTAGGGTAATCGAATTCTGCTTTTAAAAAATTAGCTTGATTTAAACTTCCCATATTTGGCATATAAACAAGGTTTGAACAAGTAACATGACCAAATAATAAGTCTTTAATGCCATCCTTGTTTAAATCCAACAAGCTTAAGCTATTGCCCGTATGCAAGGTTTGATTCGGAGATAAATTACTATGTAAGGCGATGGACGAATTTCCATTACCATTGCAAGGAACCCCAAATAAAATATCTCGACAGTCGTTGTGAATAAAATTACCCCAACAATCACCTACTTTTTGGAATTGCAATCCCAATTGCCCAGTCTTCTCGACCGACATATTTTTATGAAATTCCAGGTAGTGTCCCCCTGGTTCAAAAGATAAGATATCAATATCTCCATCCCCATCTAAATCCCCTATGGCAGGGATATCAGATGCGGCCACATACACGTTTATTTTACCAGAAAATCCTTCACTAAAAAGTGCCTCTGATACCACCTCAAATTTAATGTTTGAGCCGACAGAAATATTTCGATACACTTTAACACCGGCGGAGGTTGACGTGAAAAGATCCTTTCTCTTATCCCCATCAAAATCACTAACAATGAGCCAATTTTCGATGAAAGGGAAATATTTCTCATATATGGGATCATAAACCAATGAGATGGCCCCGCCTAAAATTGATTTATTGACATACGTAAATACCTTTTGATTCGTTCGGTCAAATGCCAGCACATCTTCGATTCCATCCCCATTTAAATCAATCTGAGCAAATTGAACTGCATTTAATCCCCCAGCCCATGGATTTTTCAAAATCCCTTTGCCATTCGATACATTAATATCTTGATTAAACTTAAATTGAAGGCCTTGACCTAAAATTTGAGCACTAAAAAGCAGTAAAAAAAGGAATACTAAATTTTTCATTCGATATTTGCACACGCAATATGCAAATTGGAGCATTAAATATAAAATGAAGGTTACTAATTCATTGCTTTTAGAGAAATTTTTATCCTCCACTGGGATATCGACCGACACCCGAAAAATAGAAAAAGGGAATTTCTTTTTCGCATTAAAAGGGCCTAATTTTAACGCCAATATACTAGCCAAAGATGCCTTAGAAAAAGGAGCATCCTACGCGGTCATTGACGATCCAAAATTTGATTCGGGAGAAAAAACATTGTTAGTTGAGGATGGGCTAAAAGCATTGCAAGATTTAGCCCTCCAGTACCGAAAAACCCTATCTATTCCCATCATTGGCCTTACGGGTTCGAATGGCAAAACCACAACTAAAGAGCTTATTTTTTCCGTTTTATCTCAAAAATATAAATGCTTTGCCACCACCGGTAATTTAAACAACCACATAGGTGTTCCATTATCCATTCTATCGATCAAGCCTGATGACGAAATTGCTGTGATTGAAATGGGGGCCAATAAACAAGGTGACATCAAAGAATTAGCCGATATTGCACAACCCACACATGGATTGATTACCAATATTGGAAAAGCACATTTAGAGGGTTTTGGAGGAATCGAAGGGGTGAAAAAGGGAAAGGGTGAATTATTCGACTTTTTAGCTCAAAATTCTTCCACCGTATTTTTGCCAGAAATCAAAAATGTGGTTCACGAAATGTATGCTGAAAGAGTATTTAGCAAAACGATTTTGGCGAATCAAGAAATGCCTATTCAGTTGGTCGCTTCAACACCCACCATCATTTACCAAACCACATCCGGAGAAAAAATAACGACTCAGTTGCCCGGTGTTTATAATTTTGAAAATATTCAAATGGCCATCGCCATAGGTAAGCATTTTAATTTAACTGATGAGGCATGCAATCAGGGCATTGCCAACTACCTACCTTCCAACCATCGATCTCAATTCATCAAATCTGGAAGTAATCAGGTTTTAATGGATGCATATAATGCCAATCCTACATCGATGAATGTGGCCATAAGCCACTTTGCCGGAACCCCTAATGACCCGAAGGTTCTCATCTTGGGTGATATGTTTGAATTAGGCGAAGAATCTATGCAGGAACATGCCGATTTGGGTAAACTAATTTCATCCTTCCCATTTGAAAAAATATTATTAGTAGGTGAACAAATGCAGCATGCACTCATTCATTTGCCCCACGCATTTTATTTCCCAGATAAGTTTGGATTGCATAATTGGCTTCAAGATAACCCAATTAAAAATTCATTTATACTAATCAAAGGTTCAAGAGGAATACAATTAGAAAGTGTTCTCCCTTTTTTGACCGTATAAAACTTGGGAATCGAGTCGAAAAATAACAAATATTTATCCGTTAAATAGGAGTTCAATAAGATTTTGCGTCAGAAGAAAAAAAAGATTAAATTTGCACTTTATTAAGATAACAAGCATAAAAAATATGGCATTAGCAGCAGGTACTTATGTACCATTCAAAGTCAAAGATATTGCATTGGCCGATTGGGGTCGCAAAGAAATTCAATTAGCGGAAGCAGAAATGCCAGGCCTAATGGCATTGAGAAGAGAATTCGGACAAGCCCAACCTTTAAAGGGAGCTCGCATCGCAGGATGTTTGCACATGACAATTCAAACAGCCGTTTTAATTGAAACTTTAACTGCTTTAGGAGCAGAGGTAACTTGGTCTTCTTGTAACATTTTCTCTACGCAAGACCATGCAGCTGCAGCGATTGCTGCGGCAGGCATTCCCGTTTATGCTTGGAAAGGTATGAACGAAGAAGAATTCAATTGGTGTATCGAGCAAACACTATTTTTTGGAGAAGATAAGCAACCACTTAACATGATTTTAGATGATGGGGGTGATTTAACCAATATGGTTTTTGATGAATATCCAGAATTGATTAAGGAGATTAAGGGTCTTTCTGAAGAGACTACTACAGGAGTTCATCGTCTTTATGAGCGTATGAAGAATGGTACATTATTTTTGCCAGCGATCAACGTTAACGATTCGGTGACTAAATCAAAATTTGATAATAAATATGGTTGCAAAGAGTCTTTGGTAGACGCTATTCGTCGTGCGACAGATTTAATGTTGGCCGGTAAAGTAGCCGTTGTAGCAGGGTATGGAGATGTTGGAAAAGGTTCAGCCGAATCGTTAAGAGGTGCTGGTTGCCGAGTTTTAGTCACTGAAATTGATCCAATTTGTGCACTTCAAGCTGCCATGGATGGATTTGAAGTAGTTCCTATGGACGAAGCTGCCACGAGAGCTAATATTTTTGTTACTGCTACTGGTAATGTGAAAATCATCCGTGATCGTCACTTTAAGGCAATGAAGGACAAAGCGATCGTTTGTAACATTGGTCATTTCGACAATGAAATAGACATGGAATGGTTAAACAGTAACTATGGCGACACGAAAGATCAAATCAAGCCACAAGTGGACATGTATACCATTGATGGTAAAAATGTAATCGTGTTAGCAGAAGGACGTTTAGTTAACCTTGGCTGCGCAATGGGTCACCCATCTTTCGTTATGTCAAATTCATTCTGTAATCAAACATTGGCTCAATTAGAACTTTGGGCTAATTCAGCTAATTATGAAAATAAGGTTTACATCTTACCTAAACATTTAGATGAGAAAGTAGCTTTCTTGCATTTAGCACATATTGGCGCAAAACTAGAGGTTTTAGAAAAAGAGCAGGCAGATTATATTGGTGTTCCGACTAACGGGCCATTCAAGCCTGAGCATTACCGCTATTAGTCAATCATTAAATTTAAAAAAGCTGCATGTAATCCATGCAGCTTTTTTTAGGTTAAAAATTTACCCTGAACACTTTTGCTAAAAATAAATGCGCTTTTGTTTGTTTAAAAATTTAACAAAAAGCCGTATTTTTGATGATAATCTGAAATGAAAAATATGAAATTTGGCGTTGTAGTATTTCCTGGTTCTAATTGCGATGATGACACAGTAGGAGTTATTGAAAGTTTAGGCCACGAGGCTGTGAAACTTTGGCACAAAGAAACAGATCTACAAGGTTGTGATTTCATCATTATCCCAGGTGGATTTTCATATGGCGACTACCTTCGTTCAGGTGCCATTGCCCGCTTTTCCCCCATCATGGACCATGTTATAGCACATGCGAAAAACGGGGGATACCTCATGGGAATTTGTAACGGATTCCAAGTGCTGGTTGAAGCCCACTTGCTTCCAGGTGTTCTCCTTAGAAACAGCTCGCAAAAATTTATATCAAAAAATATTTTCTTAAAGACAGCGACGAACAACTCCTTGTTGACCCAAGAACTTGATTTAAACAAGGCTTATAAAATACCTATCGCACATGCTGAGGGCAGATACTTTACGGATAAAAAAACGTTAGCAAGTTTACAGGCGAACGATCAAATCCTATTCTATTATTGTGACGAAAATGGAAACATTAATGATGCGGCCAATCCGAATGGAAGTTTACTTAATATCGCTGGAATATGCAATGAGCAACGAAATGTGTTTGGTCTTATGCCACACCCGGAAAGAGCCGCTGACCCCGATTTAAATAATACGGATGGGTTGGAAATTTTACGCCAACTAATCTTAGAAACGGTTTCTTAACAATCCCGATTCTATTATCTTAGGTCGTTCACAGAAACACCCGGAAATGATTTCTTGTTAAATGTAAAGTAAGCGTCATCCACTCCAGCGTTTGGATTGAATTTTGTAATCTTAAAATTCTGTTTCTTTCCTGCTTTATTCACAATCGTCCACTCTTTTACTTTAAAGCTACCAGTCTCTATCTTTAAACTAATTTTTTGAATCTGTGCCGACTTAGCCGCTGGGGCTAATTCCAACGTTGATACCCCAGCCGCTTCCGATACCAAATTGATTTTATACTGCTTTTTATCAAACGAATAAATCTTAGCTGGATTCAAATCACCTTCTTCCGGATCAAAGCCTGAAATGTTTACTTCATTAATTTCCTTCATGTAAGTAGACACTTCTTTCCCGTTATTGAAAATTTCTTGGCCTGCTGTTTTTAACCTGAATTTAGTCCCCCTCACGGTAATCGACCCTGACAGCACCCCATTTCCATCCGTCTGATAAGAAAAGTTAGCTGAAAAAGAAGGCAATGATTTATACATCTTTTGCATGCCGTCAACAATCGATAATGCCTTCGATGATTGGGCAAAAGTACCCACAGAGATAAATAAACTAACAACGATGTAAAGCAATTTTTTCATACCAATTTTATAAATTTTTTAATATTTCTTCTAACTCAGTTTCCGACTTAACTAATACCTCCCTAGCCTTAGATCCTCCAAAAGAACCCACGATGCCAACGGACTCCAACTGGTCAATCAATCGGCCTGCACGGTTATAGCCCAACTTTAATTTGCGTTGAATCAAAGACGTGCTACCTTGTTGGTGCATCACGACTAATCGTGCCGCCTCCTCAAAAAACGAATCTCGATTAGCTGGATCAAAGTCCCCCCGATCTTGCCCACCCATTTCCTCCGAATCAGGCTCAGGCAACAAATAAGCCGACGCATAACCTTGTTGGTTCCCAATAAACTCACAAATCTCCTCCACCTCTGGCGTATCCACAAAAGCACATTGCAAGCGTATAACTTCAGATCCCATCGATAAAAGCATATCGCCCATCCCCACTAATTGGTCCGCACCACCTGCATCTAAGATTGTTCTCGAGTCAATCTTTGACATAACTTTAAACGATAATCTAGCTGGGAAGTTTGCCTTAATCGTACCCGTAATTACGTTGACAGAAGGACGCTGAGTCGCAACCACTAAGTGTATGCCTATCGCACGGGCCAACTGTGCCAAGCGGGCAATCGGATGTTCCACTTCTTTCCCAGCGGTCAACATTAAATCCGCAAGCTCATCGATCACCAAAACTATATAAGGCATGAAATCATGCTCATTGGGATTTAGTCGGCGATTGATAAACTTCTGATTGTATTCCTTTATATTTCGACAACCCGCATCCTTCAGTTTATCATACCGCATATCCATTTCCTTACAAAGTGAATTGAGCGTACTCACCACTTTCTTAGTATCCGTAATAATGGCCTCCTCTGAGTCCGGAAGACAAGCCAAAAAGTGCCTCTCTAATTTATTAAATAAAGAAAGCTCCACTTTTTTCGGATCAACCAAAACAAACTTTAACGTAGCGGGATGTTTTTTATAAATCAACGAAGTCAATAACATATTTAAACCGACCGACTTTCCTTGGCCCGTAGCACCGGCCATCAATAAGTGGGGCATTTTGGCTAAATCAGCAACAAAGATTTCATTTGAAATAGTTTTTCCGAGCGTAATGGGTAAATCATAGGTAGACTTCTGAAACTTTTCAGAACCAATAACAGCTCGAACTGGCACCATTTCTCTGTTCTTATTCGCCACTTCGATTCCTATCGTACCTTTTCCTGGCATTTGTCCAATAATCCGAACCCCCATAGCCGCTAAAGAAAGGGATAAATCGTCCTCCAAAGAAGTTATTTTACTTACACGAACACCCGCTTTGGGGATAATCTCATATAAGGTGACCGTTGGCCCAATCGTAGCCTCAATCTTCTGAATACCTATTCCATAATTCAATAAAGTCTCTACAATCTTCTCCTTATTCTCCTTCAACTCATCCATCGTCACTTGAGTCGTTTGGTTTTTCTGATCATATTCCTTCAATAGATCCAAAGTCGGATAAACGTATTTTGGTAAATCGGCCGTAGGATCATATAAACCAAATTGCTGAACCAAATCATTTGCCTTAAGCTCCTGACCCGCTAAGCTAGAATCTTCCGTTTCCTCCACTGGAGTTTCGTCCACAGCCACCTTGTAGGTAAACGATAAATCATCTTCAGCAGCTACCTCCTCGGGTTGCAATGTTTCTTCTAAATTAATATCCTCCACTGCTTTTTCGGGAGGTACAATTGGCCTAAAAACCTCTAAATCTTCATTATCCTCGTGAATACTAGGACCATCTTCATCGATGAAATCATCTACAAAATCTGTTGTAGGTAATCCATCAGCCAAATCTCCGAAAGCTTTTTCTTGCGACAATCCTGATCCTGCCTTGGAAGACTTAGGGTTCAATTGATAAAATATAACGAGGAAGACAAAACCAACAAACATGATCAGAAATACAGAGAGGTATCCAATGAGCTGGTTCAACTTCTCATTGATAAAAAAGCCTACTCCGCCACCCATAGAATGTGGCAAATCCAATTGAAACACCAAAAAACCTGCCACTAAACTCCCCCAAATAATGTAAAATAAGACTTGCCAAGAAAGGCGATCCAAAGGATATACTTCACGCTTAAAACCTAATTTTAAAGCCGATAAATAAAAGAGGGGAATGAGTAAAAAGGAAGACCAACCAAAAGTCCTGAACAAAAAGAAATGGGCAATCTTAGCTCCTAACAAGCCTGCAAAATTCTTCACAGGAATATCTGATCCATTTAACACATCGATTGACCCCTGCTCTAATTCACTCTGATCAGCGACGCCAACAAAAAAATTAGATGCAAAAGCGACCAACAATAAAGTGCCAATTCCAAACAAAAAAGCCGCAAAAATAATTCGAAAACGGAAGAAACCTGGACTAGAAGAACTGTCGTTTTTAGCTCCTTTCTCAAAATTAATTTGAAGCGTGTTTGATGTATTAACGATCTTTTTGGCCATAAATAAAAAGGTATTTTAATCTATAAATTTCGACTTTTTGATTTGATTTACAAAATCATTTTACAAACCATTTTTAAGGATTGCTTGATTAATTTCTTTTATCAAGCCAGGCCCTTCATACACAAACCCGGAATAGAGCTGAATTAAACAGGCTCCAGCTTTCAATTTTTCTATCGCATCCTCCGCAGAATGAATGCCCCCCACGCCTATGATAGGAATTTTACCATTCGACTTGTCATGTAAATAGGCAATTACTTCGGTAGACCTTTCGCGCAATGGCCGACCACTTAAGCCACCCATCTCATTAGATAAACCCGCAGAAGACTTCAAACCCTCCCTTGAAAGTGTTGTGTTCGTGGCAATGATCCCAGCTAAATTAGTTTCTAACACAATCTCAATGACATCATCCAATTGCTCATTGGTCAAATCAGGAGCAATTTTCAATAAGATTGGTTTAGGTTTTTGCTTACTCTGATTCAATTTTTGCAACCGCATCAACAACTTTTTCAAGGGCTCTTTTTCTTGCAAAGCTCTTAAATTAGGCGTATTAGGGGAACTTACATTGACAGCAAAATAATCCACATCATTAAACAACGTTTCAAAGCTTAAGCAATAATCCTCCTCGGCTTCTTCATTGGGAGTAACTTTGTTTTTACCTAGGTTACCGCCAACAATCACCTTTGATCTTCGTGAGGCCAAACGCTTTTGCATAGCGAACATCCCGTCATTATTAAAACCCATCCGATTAATCAAAGCCTCATCTTTGGGCAAACGGAATAGTCGGGGCGTAGGATTACCAGATTGTGCCTTTGGGGTAACCGTTCCCACCTCAATAAATCCAAATCCAAGATTTGCGTATTCATCCACCAAATATGCGTTCTTGTCAAAACCCGCGGCTAAGCCAACCGGGTTCTCAAATCTTAATCCAAATACCTCTCTTTCTAAATTTTTATGCTTAAAACCATACACAGATTGGAAAACCAAAGAAACACCCGGGATTTTCATGATCAATCGCAAACCATGGGCTACTATAGAATGAGCACGCTCCGGATTAACTAAGAATAAGAGTGGTTTGAGAATATTTTGATAAAACATAAATTCCTTAAAAAATAAATCAAAGTAAAAATACAACATTTGACCATATTTATGGGAATAAAACAAGGATAAAATGTAGATTTAATAGAGTATATTTAAATAAATTCACTGCTTGATGAAAGTCTCAAAAAAAACAATAATTTTAAGCATCCATCGGACAATCAAGCATTTAATAAAATATAAAGCCTATGCTAAGTCGAGTTGCTAACTCCATTTATTGGATGAATCGTTACATTGAGCGAGCAGATAATTACGCACGTTTTATCTCTGTTAATTTTAATTTAGCTTTAGACCTTCCGCCCAATGTGCCCGAACAATGGGAGCCCTTGATCGTCGCTACTGCCGACCACTTTAATTTTTTCGAGCATTACCCCGTAGCCAATCGTGAAAATGTCTTGCATTTTATGACCTTTGACGTGGACAATCCCAACTCCATTTTATCTTGTTTGTACAGTGCCCGTGAAAACGCTCGGACCATTCGAGAAAGTATTTCAAAAGAAATGTGGGAGTATGTCAATCAAATATATTGGAAGGTAAAGGATCGGGTGGAGGGAAGTAAAAATTGGGAAATATCACGTTATCAAGGTTTTTTAGAAGAAATAAAATCTGGAAGCCAACTGTTTTACGGGATCGTCGATTCGACGATCACCAGAGGGGAAGGCTGGCATTTTGGACAAATGGGTAAATTATTAGAGCGAGCAGATAAAACGACACGTTTTTTAGATGTAAAATACTTTACCCTACTTCCTGATATTGACGCGATAGGATCACCCTTAGATCTATTATTATGGTCTGCTGTTTTAAAATCAGTCTCTGCCTACAATATGTTTCGCCAACAATACAAGGTGATTAGTCCTACTCATATCGTCGAATTTTTAATTCTCGACAAAAGCTTTCCAAGGTCCGTTGTGCATTGTCTTCAAGAGGCTGAATTATCACTTTATGCCATTTCGGGAACCTCATTTGATCACGGGTATTCAAATCAAGCCGAAAAGAAAATATCAAAACTTTTATCAGAAATTGAGTTTACTGAAATTGACGATATTTTGAAAACAGGACTGCACCAATTTTTAGATGATTTCCAATCGAAGAACAATGAAATAGGCCAAACAGTATTTAACACCTATTTTGACATTAAGCCAGTAAGTTAACATAGGCTTCTAAATAAAAATCGTAATATTGCGCAAAATTACGCAGTTCCCTCATATGACATATTGCTTAGGTATAACAGTTAAAGAAGGTATTATCGCCATTGCCGATACCAGAATCACGGCCGGAAATGAGATGTATTCGAATAAAAAAATCTCGATTCATGAAATTAAAGACCATAGCCTTTTCATCATGACCGCTGGCCTAAGGTCCGTTCGAGACAAAGCTGTTATCTACTTTAATCAAACAGTTGAAGAACAAGAAGCCGCCTATAATTACATGCATGAGGCAGCAACAGCCTTTGGTCAAATGTTAAAAAAAGTAGCTATTGAAGACCGAGAAACGTTAGAAAAAGAAGGATATCAATTTAACCTTCATGCCATTGTAGGTGGCCAAATGCCAAAAGACTCAACACATAAGCTGTTTTTGATATTTCCTGAGGGGAACTGGATTGAAATAAATGATGGATTAAAATACCAGATTATTGGCAATTCAAATTATGGAAAGCCCCTATTAAATAGAAATCTGAACCATGACACTTCTTTAAAAGATGCGTTAAAAATGGGCTTTCTTTCGTTTGATGCAACTCAAGTTAGTACTAACGATGTGGATTACCCCATTGACGTAGTCGTTTATGAAAAAGATAGTTTTAAGGCAAAAGAGGTGCGTTTATACAAAGAAGATATGCAAAAAATTTCGGATGAGTGGAATATCGCATTGAGAAATTCATTAGAAAGTATAGATGAAGAATGGATGAAAAATTTAATTTCTGTGCCTAGCCCATCGTCTAAATGATCGCAAAAATCAAGCACTTGCTTACCTATCATTATAGCGCAGCTGTAAACCTAGAGCCTCATGTCTTATATTTGCATCCTAGAAAAAGTTCGTTATTAACCATCAATTCGTTCACTTTGGATATCAACCCAAAGCCCGTTCAAATTTCTAAAAACTTAGATCCAGAAGGAAACATTCAAAATATCTTATTTTTTAAAGAACCCACCGATTTCCTAAAGATTGAAATGAATGCGGTGGTCGAAACAACTGAATTTAATCCTTTCGACTTTGTGTATTTCCCCTTTGAGAGTAAAACATTGCCCTTAAATTACACCCATTCCTATCAAAAAACACTGAGTCCTTATTTAGGCCAAGAAGGGGTAAGTACCCTCGTGGAGCAAACTGCAAGGCAAATTGCCTCTCAAGTCAAATGGAATACATCCTCCTTTTTATCCGAATTAAATGAATTCATCTTCAAGCAATTTGCCTATGAAATCAGGGAAGAAGGTGCTCCTAACTCAGCGGAGTACACGCTAGTCAATCGGAGAGGCTCGTGCCGTGATTATGCTGTTTTATTTTCCGCCATGTGCAGAGCTTTGGGCTTAGCTACGCGGTTTGTCAGTGGATATTATGTAGGCGTCGCTCCGGTGGATGTCCCGAATCAAACGCATCATTTACATGCTTGGGTAGAAGTGTACTTGCCGGGAGGCGGTTGGCGTGGCTATGACCCAACCCAACATGAAGTCGTGGCAGGAAATCACATTCCCTTGGCAGCTTCATGCTTGCCAGAAGAAATCACTCCAGTATTTGGATCCTATCGAGGATCGGCTAGCTCCGAACTGACAACAAAAGTAATTATTGATCGCGTTTAGCCGATTAATAATTGGGCCAATAAATAATCCGCAATTAGAATAGCGATACAAGAATTAGTTACCGCTGATGTACTTGCCTTTCCTACTTCGTATGCCCCACCTTGTGTGTAAAAACCCTGAAAGGAAGAAATAGTCACTACAATAAATGAAAAGACAACGGATTTAATTAGGGCAAAAAACATATAATTGCCTTTAAATTGAAATTGAAGACCGTGAATGTATTCTTGAGGAGAAATGGAACCGGTCAACCAACCTGCCAAATAACCTCCATAGATGGATAAAAAACATGCTAAGGTAACCAACATTGGAAAAGTCAACATGGCAGCAATAATTTTGGGAAGTACCAAATAGGACCTAGAATTAATTCCCATCACCTCCAACGCATCTATTTGCTCCGTGATTCGCATGGTGCCCAATTGGCCCGCGATGTTAGAACCAATTTTCCCAGCCAATACCACACAGGTAATCGTAGGCCCCATCTCTAAAATAGTGGTATCTCGAACGATTAAACTAATAATGTATTGCGGAACAAACGGATTGTCCATATTGGCAGCCGTTTGAACACAAGTAACCGCTCCCAAAAAAGATGAAACGATTGCGACTATGAGTAAAGAATTTATTCCAATGTCGATGCACTCCTGCATAATTAAGGGCCAATAAACCCTAAATTTTTCAGGATTTGTGAACAGCTTACCTAGGAAGATTAAATATTTACCTAATTTTGACATGGATTTTAGATTAAACCATTTTGTCAAAGATAATGAAGAAATCAATCATAATTAGTGGGGGAAGTCAAGGAATTGGAAAAGCCTTAGTAAAAAAGTTTTTAGAAAACGGATTTCAAGTCTTTACTTGTGCCCGGAATGCAGAAAAATTAGAAAGCCTTAAAAGTGAGTTTAATCATCCGCTCCTGCACACTTTTGTGGCGGATTTAAGTAATAAAAAACAGGTGTCCAATTTTGCTCAATGGATTTTAAATCAAGAAACCAAGATTGATGTCCTAATTAACAATGCAGGTTATTTTTTGCCAGGCCAAATTCAGAATGAGGAAGATGGCGTGCTCGAAAGTCAAATTGAGGCCAACCTATATAGCGCTTACCATTTGACCAAAGCTATTTTACCAAGTATGCAAAAATCTAACACTGGACATATATTTACCATCTGCTCGACCGCTTCTATCACGGCATATACCGCTGGGGGATCTTATTGCATCAGTAAATTTGCCTTATTAGGATTTACCAAAGTCTTAAGGGAAGAATTGAAAACACAAGGAATTAAAGTTACAGCGGTACTTCCAGGCGCTACGCTAACGCCCGCATGGGATGGAGTTAATTTACCCGATTCAAGATTTATACCAGCAGAAGATATAGCTAACACAATATTTTCAGCTTACATGATGAGTGCGTCGACAGTCATTGAAGAAATATTAATTCGCCCACAATTAGGTGATATAGAATTATGATTTTTGAAATAGAATATTCGCTTGAAAATATATCTATTGCGGTAACCAAGCTATTAGAGGCCATCGAACATGGACCGAAAATTTGGTTATTTAGAGGAGAAATGGGTGCGGGTAAAACCACATTAGTGAAAGAAATTGGCCTACAAAAAAAAGTGCGATCGATGGTGCAAAGTCCTACCTTCTCGCTGGTCAATCCTTATGAAACAGAAGCTGGTGAGCTAATATATCATTTTGATTTATACCGATTAAAAAATGCACATGAGGCCATTGATATTGGCATCGAAGAATACCTTGATTCAGGCCATTTATGCTTTATTGAGTGGCCAGAAAGAGCCGAAATTTTGTGGAATATCCCACATATCAATATTGAGATCATACAATTGACTGAATTTAGCCGTAAATTGACCTATAATTGGCAATGATGACAGAAACTACACCCTTTCAGGATATATTGGCCCAACAAGGAATCATGACGATGGAGGCCATGAATTGGACCAAAAAAAATGCAAAATCCATTCAAATTGGCATTCCGAAGGAAGCTTCTAAGGATGAAAATCGAGTTGCATTGAGTCCCCAAGCGGCCCAACTACTCATTGCCAACGGCCATGACGTGTGTGTGGAAAAATCAGCCGGTGAGCGTGCTGGATTTAATGACGCCGATTATCTTTTAGCCGGAGCCTTTGTAACCGAAAATCAAAATCAAGTTTGGCAATGTCCACTGATTATTAAAATTAACGCGCCGACTCTTGATGAAATTAGCCAAATGAAAATGGGTCATGCCATCATTTCATGTGCATCTCAACATAAGCTAAGTTCTGAAGCGATAGACCAATTAAACCTAAAAAAAATCCTTGCCATTGGACTCGAATTGGCTGAAGATAACGGAGGTGAATTTCCTTTCGTCAAAATAATGGCTGAAATTGCTGGCCAATTGGTATTACCCATCGCAAGTGAATTATTACGCAATAAAGAAGGTGCCGGAATTTTATTAGGAAATGTAACAGGGGTTCCGCCGTTCAATTTAGTTATTTTAGGATCAGGGCATGTCGCCGAACAAGTTGCCAGAGCCGCATGGCATTCAGGCATTCAAATGCAAGTTTTTGACAAAGACATTTATAAATTACAAAGGCTAAAAAGCACCCTAGGATTTCCATTAATTACCCAAGTCATTGATTCCGAAAATTTGCCCAAAGCCCTACTAGAGGCCACGGTTATTGTCGGCGCTTTAAGATCTGATTCTGGAATTACCCCTTGCGTCGTAACCGAAGAAATGGTGGCCAATTTAAAAGAGGGCACCTTGATTATTGACGTTTGCATCGATCAAGGAGGCTGTTTCGAAACTTCTGAAATGACGAATTTGAAAAACCCAACGATCACAAAATACGGGATTACCCATTATTGTGTACCCAATATTCCATCCCTAGTCTCAAAAACTTCCAGTCTAGCCATCAGTAATTTAATTACTTCTTTTGTTTTAAAAACGGGCAAAACAGGAGGGATTGAAGAGATGCTTTGGCAAGGAAAATCGTTCATGAAAGGGGTTTATTGCTATAAAGGTCACGTTACCCATCCTTTCATTGGGAAATTATTTAAAAAATCTGTTAAAGACATCCAACTATTATTAATGAATTAATCGGCCATGCTAGAAGATTATACTGCCATTTCAAATGCCCCCAATTCACCCGATTTAAATGGAAAATACTTGGGCCTCATTTCGACTGATTTCATTAAAGTTTCCGATACCTTAAAAGAGGCCGCATACCAAGTAAAGAAAAGAGGATTTTCAGATTTCCCCATTTTTGTAACTTCCCAAAGGCCCATCGAAATAGGCCAAAAGTTAATTGGCGTCAACGAGTTAAACGAAAACAAATGGAACTACCATGCTTCCATGATGGAGGAATTTGTGCAACGTAAATTAATTGCCGAGGAAAACATGGAATTATTTGTGCAAAACTATAAGGACATTGAAGAATTTGCATGCCTATTTGTCGTGGATGGCCAATTCACCAATTTTGTTTTCATCCCATTCCCTGAAGAAAACTCGGAATTACTATAATTTTTTATTCAAGGGGTGGAAATCTCTCACCATTTGGCTTAAATAAGCCCTATCTAAGTGCGTATAAATCTCTGTCGTCAAGATGGATTCATGCCCAAGCATCTCCTGAACTGCCCTCAGATCAGCCCCACCCTCAATCAAATGAGTCGCAAAAGAATGCCTAAAGGTATGCGGACTAATCGTCTTTTGAATACCTGCCTTTTGTGCTAAATCTTTACAAATAATAAATACCATCACACGGCTTAATGGCGAACCACGCCGATTTAAAAACACATAATTAACCGCGGATTTCTTAACTGGAATCTGAGGCCTAATATGCGCTAAATATAATTTCAAATACGTAAAAGCATCTCGGCCCGCAGGGACCAAGCGCTCCTTATCCCCCTTTCCACACACTTTGATAAAGCCGTTTTCGATGTACACATCGGTCAATTTCAACCCGACTAATTCCGAAACACGAAGCCCCGCCCCGTATAAAAACTCTAACATAGTCCGATTACGAACTCCCTCATTGGTACTCATGTCATTGGCCTCCAAAATCAAATTGATTTCATCAAATGAAAGCGTATCCGGCAATTTCCGCCCTTTTTGAGGACTCTTAATATGCACCGTTGGATCCATTGGAATCTTTCCTTCAAAAACTAAATATTGGAAGAAACTTCTGATGCCCGATAAACAACGCGACTGAGTACTTGCTTCTATCCCCAGGCTATGTAGATCTTTTAAAAAATCAAGTATCTGATTTTCTTTTACTTCCAAAACACGGGTTTGCAGAGGAGTTAAATAAGTGGCTAACTTCGTAATATCACGTATATAAGCCTCTAATGAGTGCCCAGAGAGACCCCTTTCAATCCTTAAATAATGCCCAAAAGTCTGAATTTCATTTTCCCACATGGGCAATTTATTTAAACAATCACATAAATTTAACAGAAATACGTATTTTTACATCGCATTTGATCTAAATATAGACTGGCTCTTATTAAATTCTTTTTCTATGGTACGTCAAAAAATCTTAATTCTGAATGGACCCAACTTAAATTTGTTGGGCACAAGGGAGCCTGAAATTTATGGCCAACAAACATTCGAACAATACCTTGAAGTATTACGAGATAAATTTGAAAAGGAATTTGAAATCTCTTATTTTCAGTCCAATGAAGAGGGTGCCATGATCAATAAATTACATGAAGTGGGATTTTCTTACGATGGTATTTTATTAAATGCGGGTGGTTATACTCATACGTCTATCGCCCTAGCAGATGCGGTTTCTGCCATAAAAACTCCCGTCATAGAAATTCACATTTCAAATGTACATGCGAGAGAATCGTATCGCGCCCATAGCTACCTGAGTCCAAAATGCAAAGGCAGTATTGTTGGTTTTGGTCTACCAGGTTACGATTTAGGACTTTATTCATTTCTATAATTCATGCTCTCATTTTATCCAGGTCCTTCCAAGGTTCATCCTGAAGTCCTCGGATTTATCCAAGAGGCGTTTTCAAATGGCGTTGTCAGCATAAATCACCGAAGCGAACGCTTTGAAATTTTACTAAAAGACACGCTTCATATACTTCATGAAAAATGGAATATCCCTCAGGATTACACATTGTATTTCATATCCTCAGCCACTGAAGCTTGGGAAATTGTGGCTCAATCACTCATAAAAGAAAAAAGTCTGCACCTATACAATGGGGCTTTTGGTAAAAAATGGGCGCATTATACGAAGCAGATTATTCCCAATGCCCGTTCATTTGAATTTGAAATTAATGATGAGTTGAAATCAGTCGCTAGTAAATTAAGCACGCAAGATTTTGATACCATCTGCCTAGTCCAAAGCGAAACATCTAACGGAACAGGGCAAACCATTTGTAGATCAGATTTTGAATTACAGGAAGATGCCATTATTGCCGTAGATGCCACATCTACCATGGGAGGTATTAATTTGCCATGGTTAGAAGCAGATGTTTGGTTTGCATCTGTTCAAAAATGTTTAGGGATTCCAGCGGGTTTAGGGATATTCATTTGCTCGCCAAAAGCGCTAAAAAGAGCGGCCCAACTAAACAAAAAAGTGCATTATAACGATGTTCTTCTCATGGAAGAAAACCGGAAGCTCTTTCAGACGCATTATACCCCTAATGTACTCAGTATTTATGTATTAAATAAATTGGCACACCTACTTCCAAACCTAACCGAAATTGATCAGCAGACGAGCGAAAAAACAAAGTTATTAACGGAATTCTTCTCACAAAATAATGCTTATAACCTTTCATTTTTAGTCGAAAACCCAATCGTTCGACTCCCTACCGTATTCGCCTTACAAGGGGAAGCCATTCAAATAAAAAAACTTCAAGATTTGTGTTTAAAAAACAACATTGAATTAGGAAAAGGTTATGGAAATTGGAAAGATAATACCGTTCGAATTGCAAATTTTCCTAGCCATACACTTGAAGATTTTCATCAATTATTTAATCTGATCAATTCGTAAATATGAAAATCAATTTCAAAGAAATAGTATCCTCCTCATTGATTTTATTTTCAGTCATTGATATTTTAGGTGCTATACCCATCATCATCGACTTAAGAAAAAAGAATGGAGACATTCATGCGGGTCAGGCAACCTTAGTTTCAGGCTTAATCATGGTGGGATTTTTCTTTGCCGGGAAATTTATCCTAGCTTTTTTAGGGGTGGACACCAATTCTTTTGCTGTCGCCGGTGCATTAATATTATTTTTAATAGGCCTTGAAATGACTTTAGGTAGAAATATATTCAAAAATGATACCATCACCACAGGGTCCCATTCCATTGTTCCACTCGCATTCCCTATAATTGCTGGAGCTGGGACTATGACCACATTAATTTCGCTGAAATCACAATTTGATGAAGTGAATATCTTGATTAGTATTTTAATCAATTTGATTTTTATTTATTTGGTATTACGCTCGAGTGTTTGGATTGAAAGGAAGTTAGGAAATGCAGGAACACAAATTTTAAGAAAAGTTTTTGGAGTTATTTTGATTGCCATAGCCATCAAGATATTTAAAACAAGACTCTTATAAAATGGCTAAAAAGCAAAAATATTATGTTATTTGGGCAGGTCATAAGACTGGTATTTTTGACACCTGGGCTGAAACCGAGCAAAACATCAAAGGATTTCCAAATGCTCAATTCAAATCTTTTGAGACAAAAGAGCAGGCTTTCCATGCTTCCAAAAAGAACTATTGGGCTAGCATTCAAACAAAATCAGCCCCTTCAAAGAGTAGAAAAATAACGAGTGAAACCATTGTCATTCCATCCATTTCCGTCGATGCAGCCTGTGCAGGAAATCCAGGCGTTTTAGAATACCAAGGCGTAAACACGGAAACAAAAGAAGTGTTATTTTTCAGAGGTCCTTTCCCTTTAGGCACGGTTAATATAGGTGAGTTCTTGGCCATTGTTCACGGATTGGCTTATTTGAAAAAAATCAATTGTCCATTTCCCATTTATTCAGATTCAAGAACCGCGATTTCATGGGTTAAAAAAAAGGCAATAAAAACGAATTTAGAACGTAGTTCAGCTACGGAAGAGCTTTTTAAAATGGTCGATAGTGCGTTAGAATGGCTTCATAAAAATCCATTCACGACTAAAATATTAAAGTGGGAAACCGAAGATTGGGGAGAAAATCCAGCAGATTATGGGAGGAAGTAGATCGGTCTTTACCTTCAAACAATTTTCCTTAGCCCACGGTAATCCGGGATTAAAAATAAGTACCGAGGCTTGCATATTGGGTGCATGGGCCCACTCATTTGCCCATGGAAAAATCTTAGACATAGGAACTGGATGCGGATTAATGGCTTGCATGCTAGCTCAATCCAATCCAGATGTGCATATAGATGCCATCGAAATTCATCCAGAGGTTGCCATTCTCGCCGTAGAGAATGTACAAAACAGCCCGTTCAAAAATCAGATTCAAGTAATGAATGCCGATATTCGATCGATATCCACGGAAGATCGATACGATTTCATTATTTGTAATCCACCTTTTTTCACTAATCATCTTCCAGCTACTTTACAAGACAAACAGATTGCCATACATGATGACGAATTGAATTACGTGGATTTAATTGCTTCCATTAAAAAACTGTTAAAACCTGGAGGGAAATTTGCCGTGATTTATCCAAAAGAAGTCATGGATAAATTTGAAAATGAGATGGGGAAAAATGGTCTTTATGTTCACCAATTTCTATCTATTTTTCCAAACCCTACGTCGAAACTCCTAAGGATGATTTGTCTAGGATCGACTAATAAACAAGAGATAGCCATTGAAAACTTATACATCAAAGATGAAAAAAATGAATACACCGAAGCGTTTAAATTATTGCTCAATCCCTACTATTTAATCTTTGAATAAAAATTAACCACATGTTTTTGTATTTTTGTTCGTAGATACATCCATATATGTTGCAAATATCTATTCTTGTTCCTCTTTATAACGAAGCCGAGTCTCTTCCAGAGCTAACAGCCTGGATAGACCAAGTGATGAAAGCAAACTCGTTTTCCTACGAGCTAATTTTTATCAATGATGGGAGCACCGATGCGTCATGGGAGGTAATTAATTCCTTATCTAAAGAATACAAACCCGTTAAAGGCATTTGTTTTGCTAGAAATTATGGCAAATCTGCTGCTTTGCACGAAGGTTTTTCTAAAGCGCAAGGAGACGTGGTCATTACTATGGATGCTGATTTGCAAGATTCCCCAGATGAAATTCCAGCGCTTTATCAAATGGTCAAAGAACAAGATTATGACCTTGTTTCTGGTTGGAAGCAAAAAAGATTTGACCCGATTTCGAAAACAATTCCCACAAAACTATACAATGCAGCTACCAGAAAATTATCTGGCGTACAGCTAAATGATTTCAATTGTGGGTTAAAAGCCTATAAAAAAGAAGTGGTCAAGACACTCCGACTTTACGGAGAAATGCATCGCTATATTCCTGTTCAAGCAAAATGGAATGGATTTACTAAAATTGGAGAAAAGGTCGTCCAGCATCAAGCTAGAAAATATGGGGTGACTAAATTTGGCCTAGAACGATTTATATTCGGATTCTTAGATCTTCTTTCAATCTCATTTGTACAGGCTTTTGGAAAAAGACCGATGCACCTTTTTGGGAGCTTGGGGATTTTATCCTTTTTCTCAGGGACCCTGTTGACGACATGGTTGATCAGTGAAAAATTGTATAACCTCGCAAACCATTTAAAATACAGAAATGTCACTGATAATCCCTTATTTTATTTGGCATTAGTCGCAATCATTTTAGGGGTCCAATTATTCTTAGCTGGCTTTATTGGCGAATTATTAATTACAAACTCCGACAAAACAACGGATTACAAAATCAAGGAAGAAGTCTCTTAGCATGCATTCAAAAGATTTAAGTTGGCTTAGTCGCTCAGAATTATTAATCGGCCCAGAGGGTATTCAAAAATTACAATCCGCGCATGTTTTGATCGTTGGCCTCGGGGGTGTCGGATCCTTCGCAGCTGAATTCATTGCCAGAGCTGGAATTGGTACCATGACGATCGTCGATGGCGATGTGGTGGACCCCACCAACCGGAATCGCCAATTACCTGCACTTGCGACTAATCATGGAGTGGCCAAAGTAAAAATAATGGCGGAACGTTTAATGGCCATTAATCCGGACTTGGTTTTACATGCACATGAAACCTTTTTAAGTCCTGAAGCGGCCAAAGAAATTTTAGAAACAACGCATTTCGATTACGTCATGGATTGCATTGATTCCGTAACACCCAAATTAACTTTGCTTAAAACGGCCTATGAATTAAATCTAAAAATAGTGAGTTCCATGGGAGCTGGTGGAAAATTAGATCCAACCAAACTTAGAACCACAGATTTATTAGATACGAGGGAATGCTATTTAGCGGCTTTGGTCAGAAAACGAATTAGGAGACTGGGCGTCGGGAGAGGAATAAAAGCCGTGTTTTCATTAGAAAAAGTACGAGACGAATCCCTTATTTTAACGGACGGTTCTAATTTTAAAAAATCAGCTTACGGTACCATATCCTATTTACCTGCCGCATTTGGCGGGGCTTGTGCGTCAGTGGTCATTCGGGATATTTTAGACGAAGAAATACCGATGGAAAAAAGACTTAAGGCGCACATGAATCTAAGCCGAAAATCAAAAAAACAATGATCAAAATAGGGGTTATCAATGTTTCGGACCGAGCAAGCCAAGGAATTTATGAAGATATTCCTGGCAAAGCCGTGGTCGAACTTCTCCATGAATACCTGATTAGCGAGTTTGAGGTTGTCTATAAAGTCATTCCCGACGAACAAAAACAATTGGAACAGGCGATGATACACATGGCCGACATAGAAAAAACGTGTCTAATCATCACCACGGGTGGAACCGGACCCTCCCTTAGAGATGTTACGCCTGAAGCAACAGAAGCGATATGCCAAAAAATGCTGCCGGGTTTTGGCGAATTAATGCGTTCAATAAGTTTAGCCTTTGTGCCAACGGCCATTCTGAGTAGGCAAACGGCTGGCATTCGAGGAAATACATTAATTGTTAATTTACCAGGAAAACCAAAAGCCATCAGGCAATGCCTTGAGGCCGTTTTTCCTGCTATTCCCTATTGCATCGATTTAATTGACGGCCCCTTTTTAGTTTGCAACGAAGCGAAAATGAAAGCCTTTAGACCTCCGTCTAATTAGCACTCAGATTTAACGAATAGATCATATAAATGCGAGGTTATTTTGCCTCGTTGGGCACCATTGATTTGTTTCCCGTCGATGGAGAAAATAGGCAATACTCGTTTTGTACTTCCAGTTGTAAATACTTCGTCGGCCGATAAAAAATCAGCTAACGAATAATCACCAACCTTCACTTCAAACTCCTGAGCGGCTAAAGACATTACATGGCTCCGAGTAATACCCGCTAAAATTTGTTGGCCTGGCGTGTAAACAACTCCCGCTTTTACAAAAAATAAATTACTCCTCGACGATTCAGAAACCCCTAATTCATCCGTATAATAAATCAAGTCATTCCCCCCTTTGCTTTTCACCTCAGCCCAATGCCTAATCGCAAAAGCATAATTTAAGGATTTAATATCCGCCATTTCTCGATGGTATTTTTGGCTTATCAAATGCATTCCCTCCATGGGATTCGCAAAAGAAAAGACCCCAGGAAAGATAAATAAATTAGATCCGCCTTCCATGGGCTCAAATCCATTCAAACTATCCCCACCTGTCAACACTAATTTAACCCCTAAACAGGAATCCTTTGAGGTTTTAGCTAAATCAAGAATCAATTGGGAAAGTTCAGCTTTTGAGTACCTATGCTGAATTCCCATTTTTTGTGCTGAGGATAGAAATCGATCCAAATGGTCCGACATAAAAATCGCCTGCCCATCCATGATTCTAAAAAAATCAAAAATGCCAAATCCTCGCAGAAAGCCAATGTCCTTAACGCTAACATGAGCTTTTTCTGGGGCAACCCAAGCATCATTCACAAATATCGGATACGCCATATTGTTTTAATTTATGCACTAATTTAATAACCTCCATAGCTTCTTTCACGTCATGAACTCTCAAAATACTAGTTCCTTTATTCAAAGCGATAGCATGCAATGCCGTGCTTCCAGTCAACGATTGATCCGCGTCTATTTGTAAAAATTTATGAATCATGGTCTTCCGTGAAAGCCCAACCAGAATCGGAGCGCCCAATAATTTGAATTGACTCAATTTTGACAATAACTCATAGTTGTGGTCCAAGGACTTAGAAAAACCAAAACCAGGATCTATCAATAAATTTTTCAATCCCCGCGATCTCAAATGTTGTACTTTTTTAGCTAAATCTGTCCACACTGCCTCAACCACATTCTCAAAGGCTGGGATTTGATGAACCTCTTCAAATTTACCGACACTGTGCGTTAATACATAAGGAATTTGCTCAGCACAAATCCAGTCAAAGATGCCATCATCCATTTGGCCTCCGCCAATATCGTTCAATATATGAGCGCCAGCATCAAATGCAGCTTTGGCCACAGATAATCGGTAGGTGTCTATCGAAATAATGAGGGTAGGAAACCGCTTACTTAAAGCGTCAATAATGGGAATCACACGGCTAATCTCTTCTTGCTCACTAACAGGTTCCGCGCCAGGCCGAGTCGAATGGCCTCCCACATCTAACATAGTGACTCCTTCCGAAATCATTTTTTCAGCTTGCTGCAAGGCAGCGTCCACGGAATCAATACGACTTCCTTCATAAAATGAATCAGGCGTCACATTCAAAATTCCCATGCTAATGCCTGAACTTAATGTACCCCCAAGGTCCAGTAATTGACCATTTACAAAGAATGTGTTAAAAGTTGGAAAAAGAGCATCCAAATGAGCTGAAATTTAGGATAATTTAAATATTTTTGTAGGCTAAAAAAACGTGAGTATAGAAATCTAATCCAAGTAATATGAATCGGGACTCTTCGCCTTCCCAAACCGAAATCGAATATCGACAAGTAATTTCACACTGCAAAGCCTTGTTTGATAAAAAAAACAAAGATTACGGGACTTCTTGGAGAATTTTACGTTTACCCAGCCTTACCGATCAAATTTTTATCAAGGCACAAAGAATACGCAGTATTCAGGATAAGGGCCAACAAAAAATCGTGGATGGAATTGAGGGCGAGTTTATCGGCATCATCAATTATTGCATTATCGCATTAATCCAAAAAACACTTGAAAATTCAGATCAAATGGAGTTTTCGCCAGAAGAATTAGGTGGGATCTACGATGATCAAGTAGAAATTACCTTAGAGCTTTTAAGAAATAAAAATCACGACTACGGGGAAGCATGGAGAGATATGCGGGTTAGCAGCATGACCGATTTGATTCTAATGAAAATATTTAGAACGAAGCAAATAGAGAATAATTTAGGCGTCACATTGGTGTCGGAGGGGGTGGAAGCCAACTACCAAGATATGCTCAACTATGCCGTATTTTGTTTGATTAAATTGAAAGAGGAACAAAGCCAACAAGCCCAACAGCAATAAAATATGCAGCGTTACGCAAAAATTGCCACCTTTTTACTGGTCAGCATATTCCTCTTTTCGGGGTTTATTAAACTGAATGATCCCATCGGGACCCAATTGAAACTGGAGGAATATTTTGATGTATTTTCAGTGGATTTTCCATGGATGTCGGGCTTCTGGAAATTCTGGATTCCTTATGCATTAATTCTTTCCATTATACTGAGTAGCCTAGAAGTAGTTTTGGCTATCGCTTTATGGTTTAATTATCGGGCTAAACAAACCCTTTGGGCCATCTTTTCCATATTACTCTTCTTTAGTTTTTTGACTTTTTATTCTGCCTATTTTAATAAGGTCACCGACTGTGGTTGCTTCGGGGAGGCAATCAAACTAACCCCTTGGACATCTTTTGGGAAAGATATATTTTTGATTCTGCTTACGGTGAGTTTGTTGTTCACCAACAAGGCTAATAAAAATGAACGCACGTTAAAAATCGTCGTGGTCAGTATATTTATCAGTGTGGGGATTGGTGTTTACTCGTATTTTTATTTACCCAAATTTGACAGCCTTCCTTATGCGATAGGAGAAAATATTCCTCAAAATATGAAAGAGCGGGAAGCCCTGAAGTTTAGTTACTTGTATCAAATAAATGGCAAAGAGACCGAATTATTGGAGATGCCAACAGACACCTTAGCCAAGTTTATTTCGATGAAGGCCATCAACGAAAAAGAAGCGAGGCCACTCATCACCGATTACCATTTATGGGCGGAAGGCGATACCACTGATTTTACGAAAGAAAGCTTTATAGGAAATCGGGTCATGGTGATCGTACCCAACCTACATCATACCTATGAAAAAGCATTCACCGATATCAGCATTTTAGCTAAGGAATTAGAAAAGAAAAAAATATCGGTTTGGTTAGTTTCCGCATCTACTGATGCAGAAGTCAATGAACTAAGGCATCGGTATCAATTAAGCTTCCCTGCTTTATCAGCTGACGTCAAAGTATTAAAAACAATTATCAGGTCGAGTCCAGGAATTTGGATATTAAAAGATGGAACTGTAAAAGGAAAGTGGTCAGCTTTTCAATTGCCCAGTGCCAATGAAATTGAAGAACGTTTAACAAAAGTGCAAGAATGAAAAACATTTATTTAATTGGAATGCCCTCATCGGGGAAAAGTACATTAGGAAAAGAATTGGCTAGAAATTTGGGTTACAGCTTTACCGATATGGATAAATTAATCGAAACCCGTGAGCAAAAAACGATTTCAGAGATATTTTCGGGCCAAGGAGAAAGCCATTTTAGAGAGTTGGAAAAAAAGACCTTGCACGGGTTTCAGCCTGATCAATCGATGGTCATCGCGACCGGTGGCGGAGTTCCTTGCTTTAACGATAACATGGAATTCATCAAAAATAACGGGGTAAGTGTGTTTTTAAATGTCGACGTAAACGACTTAGCCAAAAGATTATATAAAGCGCAAGGGAACAATAGGCCTCTATTAGACAAAAGCCAAAGCGAAGAAGCGGTGATCGATACGATCAAAAAAACCTTTGAAGAAAGATTGCCATTTTACAAACAAGCAGATATTCAAGTAGATGGCGAAATATCCGTTACCCAACTCCTTTGGTTGTTGGATCAGTATATTCCGGTTTAAAGAATATAAAAAGTATAAATACTTTTTACTAGATTACGAATGGTTCTAAAACATATACCCAATAATGACGGAGTATTTAGCGGTCATCTTTCACTTCTGCCTAGGAACATTATTTTTGCTCTTTGGAATAAATTTAATCTTAAGAAAAGGGTTGATAGCTTCCAAGCTATTAGGAATTCAATTTACCGTATTGTCCATTACGCTCATAATCTCTTATTATTTAACTGAAAACAATATTCTAGACCACCCCTATTTTTTTAGGTCTTTATCACCCCCAATTTACCTTGTAGGCCCACTTTCAGTCCTCATTCAAAAGTTTTTATTATACCCCAACAGAAAATTTAAGAGTATCTATTTAATTCATTTCGTTCCTTTTTTATTCCACATAGTCGAATACATTCCTTTTTATTTAAGTTCACCAGAGGCAAAATTGAATGAAATTAAATATGTCATTAGCAATGGAAATCTCTCCGCGTCAACCGGCAATTTTGGTTGGCTACCCATGTCATTGCATTTATATTTAAAAGGATTGTCCATTGTTATATATTCCATTTGGCTAGGATTTGATCTATACAGTTACTTTAGAACAAAAGGCTTTCGCATATTAAAAAGGAACAATAATATTATCATCAAATGGATTTTGATTGATTTTACAATGAAAATCGTAGCCGTACTATTTATTGTATACTATTATGTTACCATGAAATTAATAGGAATTAAATCTTCTTATGAATTAATCATTATCTACATTATATTTTCAATCAACTACCTATTTGAAGCTTTTTACTTAATTCTAAACCCACAAATGTTAGCAGGGCCAACACTTAGTGGATTTTTCACTAAAAAAGAATTAGAAAAGTTTTCTGCAGTGAGCACGACAACGAAAAAAATTGTTCCGGTAGACCACATCTTAAAAATTCAGAATTTATTTGAAACTGAATTAGTTTTCTTAAATCCTGAATTAAAAATTATCAATGTCTCAGAAAGAACAGGAATAAGTACATCTCAAATTTCATCGTCCATCAAGCAAGCACATGGCCAAAGCTTTCCCGAGTTTGTGAATTCATGTAGACTTACCTATCTAAAAGATGAGTTAAAACACAATCCAATTTGGAAAAAATACACGATTGAAGCTTTAGCATTTGAATCAGGGTTTAAGAATAGACAAACATTTCATTTTGCATGCAAAAGCATATACGGGCTTTCTGCAGCTGAATTTTTATTAAAAATAAAAAAATAAGATAAGTTTGTTCGATTTTTTTAGGCATCAAAAAAAACCGTACAAAACAAAAAATTAAAAATGGTTACTTGCTCTGAATAAAATGGAGCATTAACATGAAGTATAATTTTTTGTTAAAAGTATTGCCATTAATCGTTGTTCTAATTAATTCGTTTTGCCAAGCCCAAAGTTATAAAATACAACTAGGCTCGTCAATAACAGCATTTAGTTATACACAAGCCAATGGGATAAAAGCAGATTACTTAAAACCTTCCTCAGGCTCCCATTTTGGAATTAGTCTTTCTCAGGCCATTTTAGATACGAGCAAGAACTTAGCCAACACCAGCAAACGAAGTATTTACTTCAGCCAGCATCCAACCTTATCTAAAATCCTAAGTGCTTTTCAATACGATATAGGCATCAATTACCTGCAAATGAATGCCGTAGGTGATCTTCAGAAAATTCCCTTTGCTTATCATACCGATTTTATAGGAGCCCAGGCTGGCTTTGGTGTGCTCATACCAATCAAATATGGCATATCAATTAGTGGAATGGGGCAATTGTCTCTATTCAAAATGATCAACGGAAACCAGTTGATCTCCAACCAATATTTTCCCCTGACCGATAATCCACAGTTCAATACACTCCAATTTTTTAATGGCTATCGGGTAGACATTAGCAAAAAAATAAATGATAAAACATCTTTGTTTATCGCCTATCAAAAGAGCCAAACCTCACATGCAGATAAAACGGGTGAGGCTACTTTGAACTTTGCCCCCACCAGCTTTTTGATTGGGTTAAAATTTTTAAAATGAATAAGATAGTCTATATATTCATGTGTATTGGGATTTCTTTTTTGTCTTTTGGACAAAAAAAGGGAATCAATTACCAAGCCGTGATCCTAGACCCTAATCCCTTAGACATCCCTGGCAATCAGATTATAGGCCAACCGTTACAAAAGGGGAAAGTAGCCATTAAATTCACCATTAGCTCTGTCAAAGGTTTAGATTATGTAGAAATCCAACAAACTGAAACTGATGAATTTGGACTCATAAATTTGACTATTGGGCTTGCACCGACCAATGGAACTTTAAGCTCAAATTCATCTTCAGAAACAGGCGCAAAATACAGCACTTTTGACGCCATCGTTTGGGATGAATACATCAAAAACCTGGCCGTATCCGTCAGTTTCAACAACGGAAAAACGTTCACAGAAGTCAGTAATCAAAAATTAAGTTACACCGCATATGCACTTTATGCTGAGTCGGTGGACTATAAAAATGTGCGCGACGCCCCGACCAAATTATCTCAATTCTCTAATGACCCAGGCTACTTAATTTCAAAAGATTTAGAACCGATTAAAGCAGATATCCAAAGCCATACAAGTCAAATAAAAATCACCAATCAAACCATTGACGAGAACAAAAAGAGTAATGATGCTGCATTCTTGATTGTCAATCAAAGTATTACAAGCCTCGATACTAAATTAATAGAGAATTCCACAGCTATAAAAGACAATACAATTTCCATTAGCACAATCGTTACAAAACTATCAGATCAACAAAATCAGATTTCAGCGACCAACAATAATTTAAATTCCCAGATAGGGGGTTTGCAGGGACAAATCAGAGAAACAAATGACAACGTAAATAACCTTTCGGGAACCGCAGAGGTCGTCTCCAACAAATCCACAGCGGTTGACTTAGGAGGATCCAATCCCTCAGACCAATTGTACCCCAGCCAAAAAGCAACCAAAACCTATGTGGATCAAAATATCTCCAGCTTGGTAGCCGGCAATATTCCTGATGCTACAACGCTGGCCCCAGGCAAAATCCAATTGGCCGGTGACTTAAGTGGGACCGCCCAGAATCCCACCGTTCCCGCTTTGGCTAACAAAGAAAATACGAGTAATAAATCGACCAATATTCAAGGCGATGCTGGTTCCGATAGCAAATATCCATCCGTAAAAGCGGTAAAAACATATGTGGATCAAGCGACGATGGGAACTGCCTTGCAGGCCACCGTAGATGGAAAAGCGGATAAAAATTCACCCACCTTCACAGGAACTCCTGTGTTACCCACGGGTACTACCGGAGTTACCCAATCGGCTGCCGATAATTCGACGAAATTAGCGACAACAGCCTTTGTTCAACTAGCTACCGCCGGGATTGCGTTACAGGCAAATGTAGATGCGAAGGCTGATAAAAACTCTCCTACATTTACCGGTACACCAATATTGCCGACTGGTACCATTGCCGTCACTCAGTCTACGGGAGATAATAGTACCAATATAGCCACGACTGCTTTTGTCCAACAAGCCACCGCGGCAGGGGTCATCGACGCCAGTACAAGCCTGAAAGGTAAACTTAAATTAGCTGGTGACTTGGCTGGTACCGCTGAATTACCCACGGTCCCAGGATTGGCCTTAAAGGCCAATGCCACCGATGTGACCAATTCACTTGCCTTAAAAGAAGATGCAACTAATAAATCCAATGCAGCTTTGGGAACTAGTACCACTCTTTTCCCTACTCAAAATGCTGTCAAAACTTATGTAGATGCACAGGTCGCAACCAAAAGCATCGTGGACGCAGATGCTAGCACCAAAGGGAAGATTCAATTAGCCGGTGATTTAGCAGGAACGGCTGCTTCGCCAACCGTCCCTGGATTAGCATTAAAAGCTCCCATTGAATCACCAATATTTACTGGAACCATTGGCGGAATCACCAAAGCAATGGTAGGTTTATCCAATGTAGACAATACCTCAGATGCTGACAAACCCATCAGTTCTGCCACAGCTACAGCTTTAAGTGCTAAAGCGATTGCAACAGAAGTCACAAGCTCTTTAGCTTTAAAAGCACCTTTAGATTCACCAACATTTACGGGTACGCCGTCCTTGCCAACAGGAACCACCGCGAGTACACAAACCTCAACTGATAATTCGACTAAATTAGCCACCACAGAATTTGTCAAAACAGCCATCAATGCCATAGCATCGGCAGATGCCACCACAACTGCTACAGGAAAAATCCAATTGGCCGGTGACCTAGCTGGAAGTGCCACCGCTCCTTCCATAGCTACCGGAGCGATTACCTCTAAGAAAATATTGGATGAAACAATCTTAACGGCTGACTTGGCTGATGCCTCAGTAACCGATGTTAAAATCGCAACCATATCTGGAAGCAAAGTCACAGGAAATATTGCAGGGAATTCAGCGAATGTCAGTGGAGTTGTAGCAGTGGCCAACGGCGGAACGGGAGCCAGCACATTAACCGGTTACCTAAAAGGAACAGGGACCTCTGCTTTGACGGCCAGCGCCAGTATTCCAATTGCCGACGTCACAGGGGCAGCTCCTTTAAATTCACCTACATTTACGGGTACGCCCTCATTGCCAACGGGAACCACAGCTAGTACACAAACTTCAACAGATAATTCCACCAAATTAGCGACCACCGCTTTTGTCCAACTAGCCACTGCGGGAGGAGGCATCGATGCAAGTACTTCTGCGAAAGGAAAACTTAAATTAGCTGGGGACTTGGCTGGTACTGCTGATTTACCAACAGTCCCAGGCTTAGCCTTAAAAGCTCCCATTGAATCGCCAACTTTCACTGGAATTGTGGTAGGCATATCCAAAACGATGGTAGGTTTATCCAATGTAGACAATACATCAGATGCTGACAAACCCATCAGCACTGCTACAGCCACAGCCCTAAGTGCTAAAGCAGTGGCGTCAGAAGTTTCGAGCTCTTTAGCATTAAAAGCGTCTTTAGATTCACCAACCTTTACGGGTACGCCGTCCTTGCCAACAGGAACCACCGCAAGTACACAAACCCCTACTGATAATTCAACGAAATTAGCCACCACCGCTTTTGTGCAACAAGCCACTGCGGGAGGGGTCATCGATGCCAGCACATCTGCAAAAGGAAAACTTAAATTAGCTGGGGACTTGGCTGGTACTGCAGATTTACCGACAGTACCAGGCTTAGCCTTAAAAGCCAATTCCGCCACGGTTACCAGTTCACTCGCCTTAAAAGAAGATGCATCCAATAAATCCAATGCAGCATTGGGAACTAGTACCACCCTATTCCCAACACAAAATGCAGTAAAAACGTATGTCGATGCAAAAGTAGTTTCAGCATCCATTGATGATGCGGATTCTGATACAAAAGGTATATTAAGACTGTCTGGAGATTTATCTGGATCAGCATATTCTCCCACCATAGCTTCAAGTGCCGTCAATTCAGCCAAAATATTGAATGGAAGCATTGCCACCGTGGACTTAGCAGATGCGGCAGTGACTGATGTAAAAATAGCAGCCGTCGCAGGAAGTAAAGTCACGGGAAATATTACAGGAAATGCAGCGAATGTCAGTGGAATCGTAGCGGTGGCTAATGGCGGAACCGGGGCCAGTACATTAACCGGTTATCTCAAAGGAACGGGAACATCTGCTTTATCGGCAAGCGCCAGCATTCCAGTAGCTGATGTCACGGGAGCCGCCCCATTAAATTCACCTGCATTTACGGGTACGCCTTCATTGCCAACAGGCACCACAGCCAGCACACAAACCTCTACTGATAATTCTACAAAATTAGCGACAACCGCTTTTGTCCAACTAGCTACTGCGGGAGGGGTCATCGATGCCAGCACATCTGCAAAAGGGAAACTTAAATTAGCTGGTGACTTAGCCGGTACCGCTGATTTACCAACAGTCCCAGGCTTAGCCTTAAAAGCTAATTCCGCCACAGTTACCAGTTCACTCGCCTTAAAAGAAGATGCATCCAATAAATCCAATGCAGCTTTGGGAACTAGTACCACCCTATTCCCAACACAAAACGCAGTAAAAACATATGTCGATGCACAGAATACAGATGCTAGTAGTTCAATCAAAGGTAAAGTTCAATTAGCTGGAGATTTAGCGGGAACGAGTAGCAGTGCTTCAGCACCCGTTATTTCTAATTTGGCCATTTCTACTGCCAAATTAGCCAATGATGCAGTAACGAGCGCCAAGATTTTAGATGGAACCATCTTAACGGCTGACTTGGTTGATGCTTCTATCACAACTGATAAAATTGCAGATGGAACTATTGCAACAGTCGACCTCGCAAACTCCTCTGTAACTGATGCTAAAATAGCAGCCGTCGCAGGAAGCAAAATCACAGGTAATATTATTGGAAATGCCGGGAATGTCAGTGGAACTGTGGCAGTGGCTAACGGTGGAACGGGAGCAAATACGCTAGCAAGCAACCAAGTGCTTTTAGGCAATGGAACGAGTGCCATACAAACTGTTGCTCCCGGCAACTCGGGCAATGTATTAATGTCAAACGGAACTACCTGGGTTTCATCATCAAATACGTCTGATAATACTACTCATACGGTCGGTGAATCATACGGCGGAGGAATCATTTTTTATGTCTATGACGGAGGAAAACATGGCCTTATTGCGGCAACGAGTGACCAAAGCAGCGATATTAGTTGGGATGTAAGCTCGGGCAATGAAACTCGAGCTCGAGCCAATGGCATTGGAGCGGGTATTAAAAACACGACGTTGATCATTTCCAGTGAAATAAGTCAAAGAAAATACTCTTTTTTTAATGATCGCTGGTCATACAATGGCGAAGATTTTGCAGCAACTATTTGTAATGAATACTTCAAAAGTGAAACCGTAAACTCCTTGGAATCCACCTATGGCGACTGGTATTTACCTAGCAAATATGAGCTGAATTTACTTTACTTGAAAAGAAATGTTGTTGGAAATTTCGCAGCCGATAAATATTGGAGCTCCACCGAATACGATGAAGACAAAGCCTGGTCAATCAATTTTAATACCTCAAGTGTCTCCGCAGAAGACAAAAATAGCAAAAATCGAGTTCATGCGATACGAAACTTTTAAATAAGGAATTAAAAATAAACCCCTCCACCGATCATCAATTGCATGTTCGTCAAGTTCAAACTTGCCGATGAATAATCCGACGTGTTTTTCAACGCATAGGGAGTAAAGGCATCATTGGAGGCTCTTTGGTAAGCAGCCAAATCGATATAAAACTGGTTGGTTCGATATTCTTTAGACGGAGAAATCTTAGTGACCCAACTCCTTTGGTTGTTGGATCAGCATGTTCCAATTTAATGAATTTCGAAAAAATATAAATAAATTTTATATTTGACTTTATTTAGTTCTTAATAAAGTATTATTCTTAATGACAGAATACTTAGCTATATTTTTTCACTTTTGCCTAGGAACAATATTTTTAATATTTGGATTAAATTTAATCCTAAGAAGAGGTTTGGTAGCTTCAAAATTGTTTGGAATTCAATTTACCACGGTCGCAATTCAACTGTTAATTTCCTATTTTCTAAGTGAGGATAATATAATCAATCATCCTCATTTTTTCAGAACCTTATCGCCTTTAATATACCTTTATGGTCCTCTTGCCTTTTTAATTCAAGAATTTTTACTTTATCCTCAAAAGAAATTCAATTGGATTAATGCCATCCACTTTTTACCTTTTTTATTTCATTTCATTGAATGCATTCCATTTTATTTAAGCCCTTTAGAAAGTAAAATAATTGAAATAAATTATGTTCTATCAGAAAAAAATTATTCCGTATCAACTAGAAATTTCGGATGGATTTCGATGAACACTCATAATTATTTTAAGGGAATGTCAATTTTTATTTATACTTTTTGGACAGGTGTAAATTTATTCAAATACTTCAAACTAAGTGGTAATAATCTAGTAAGAAGAAATAATAAATTATTTATAAAATGGATTTCCATTGACTATGCTTTAAAATTTTTTGCATTAATTTCAATCACCTATTTCTACTCGATTTACAAATTAACGGGAATTGGGTTTTCCCAAACCATCATCTATTTAACTTACACCATCAACTTTGTTTTTGATGCACTATTTATTTTAATTTATCCCCAACTTTTAATAGGTCCAACCCTTGGAGACTTCTTCCCGAAATCAGAATTAAAAAGATTTACTTTGACAAACTCAACTCTCGAAAATGATATTCACAACGAACATAGTTTTATTATTCAAAAACTATTTGAAACTGAATTGATTTTTTTAAATCATGATTTAAATATTACCTATGTAGCTAAGAGATTAAATTTGTCCACGACACAAATTTCAATGGCAATAAAATTAAAACGCCAACAAAGTTTTCCTGAATTTGTCAATTCATATAGATTGCAATACATTAAAAATCAATTATCAAATAATCCAGATTGGAAAAAATACAAGATAGATGCATTAGCTTATGAAGCAGGATTCGGAAATCGACAAACATTGCACTTAGCTTGTAAAAAAATGCATGGTCTCACAGCTTCTCAGTATCTATTTGAAGAAAACCAGCGATAAGTAAATTTGTACGTTTTTTGTAAATCTTATAAAAACGTACATCTCAGAATTTCCAAATTTGTTAATTGCTTCCCAGCGGAATTTAACAAAAAATGAAGTTTACATCTTTACTCCAATTACTACCCTTTATTCTAATTTCATATTCTGGGCAAAGTCAGCAATTAAAAATAGGCTTAGGTAATAACTTGACAAGTTATCAATTTACAAATTCACTTGGGATATTGAATACTAATTTAAAGCCTAGCGCGGGAAATCACCTGCTAATAGGCATAGAACGCCCAGTCATTGACACACTATCCCTAATGTCAAAATACTCGAAATTGGCTTTCTATCTAGGCAATAAACCTAATTTCACAAAAGTGCTTACCTATTTAAATTACGAAATTGATCTTAATTATAATCAATTCAATTCTGTGGGGGATCTTCAAAACTATACATTTTCTTATCAAACAAATTTCATTGGAATTCAATTTGGATTTGGCCCACAAATAAATTTAAAACGTGGATATTCCTTTCAACTTAAAACGCAATTTTCCTTAAACAAAATGATTCAAGGTATCCAAGAGCTAAATACACATTTTGTGGACCTAAATAATAATTCACAGTTTTCAAATATTCAATTTATGACTGGGTATGAAATAGGAATCACAAAAAAAATAAATAATCTATTTGCCGGATATATCTCTTATCAATCTAGTAATAGTTCAAATAATAAAATAATAGGTTCGCCAACATTAAATTTTAATCCAACATGCATCAGTCTTGGAATAAAAATATATCCATCAAAATGAAAAATATTTTATTTTTTACATTCATCTGTATCAGTTTTGTTGCAAAAAGCCAAAACAAGGGATTAAACTATCAAGCAGTTATTTTAGATCCCAAACCACTAGAAATTCCAGGTGAAACAATTACTGGCCAACCCCTAATGAATGAAAAAATTTGTGTAAAATTTTCAATCTACTCCTCTTCAAATAGACTTGAATATGAAGAAATTCAAGAAACCATCACGGATAATTTCGGCTTAATTAATCTTACCATTGGGAATGCAAATGCTTCAGGAAATAATTCAGGTATTTATAAATCATTTAACCAAATTGTTTGGGATACTCAAGTCAAAGATTTAAAAGTATCAGTTAGCTTCTCAGGCTGCACCAATTTCATTCAAGTTTCAAAGCAAACACTCAATTATACCCCTTACGCCCTCTATGCTGAATCAGTGGACTATAAAAATGTACGGGATTCTCCGACCAAATTATCGCAGTTTACTAACGATGCCGGTTACCTTATTCCTAAAGATTTAGATCCCTTAAAAGCAGATATCAAAACTAATACCACCGATATAAAAACCAATGCAGCCGATATAGTCGAGGCAAATAAAAATATTACTGCCAATAAAAAAAGTAGCGATGAAGCGTTTTTAATCACCAACCAGAGCATTAAAAGCCTAGATGTTAAAGTTGCCGAAAATACAAGTTCTATTTCCAACATCAATTCAAAGTTGACAGACCAACAAAGCCAAATCATTGAAAACCGTAATAAAATTAGTACCACGGTCAATTATCTAGATAACCAGGTGAGTAGTTTACAAGGCCAAATCAATAGCACCAATTCCATTGTCAATAACCTTTCAGGTGCCGCTGAAGTGATCTCCAATAAATCTACTGCAGTAGATTTAGGAGGATCCTATCCCTCAGACCAATTATACCCAAGTCAGAAAGCAACCAAAACCTATGTGGATCAAAATATCTCCAGCCTAGTTGCTGGCAATATTCCTGATGCTACAACGCTGGCGTTAGGCAAAATCCAGTTGGCAGGTGACTTAGGTGGTACCGCCACGAATCCCACCGTTCCCGCGTTGGCCAATAAAGAAAATACAAGTAATAAATCAACCAATATTCAAGGCGATGCTGGTTCCGACAGCAAATATCCTACCGTGAAAGCGGTAAAAACGTACGTAGATCAAGCGACGATGGGAACTGCTTTACAAGCTACCGTGGATGGAAAAGCCGATAAAAATTCTCCCACTTTCACGGGAACTCCAGTGCTGCCCACCGGAACTACCGGAGTTACCCAATCGGCAGCAGATAATTCAACAAAATTAGCGACCACAGCCTTTGTCCAAGCCGCAACTGCAGGCATAGCTTTGCAAGCTGCCGTAGATGCGAAAGCTGATAAAAACTCACCTACATTTACTGGTACACCTGTATTGCCGACTGGTACAGTTGCCGTCACTCAATCTTCAGGAGATAATAGCACCAATATAGCCACAACTGCTTTTGTACAACAAGCCACAGCAGCTGGTGTTACCGATGCCAATACATCCACGAAAGGAAAACTTAAATTAGCTGGAGACTTGGCAGGTACCGCTGATTTACCCACGGTGCCGGGTTTAACCTTAAAAGCTAATGCCACCGATGTCACGAATTCACTTGCTTTAAAAGAAGATGTGGCTAATAAATCCAACGCAGCCTTAGGAACTAGTACCACCCTTTTCCCGACCCAAAGTGCAGTCAAAACCTATGTCGATGCACAAGTCTCATCGGCCACCATCGTGGACGCGGATGCAGTTACCAAAGGTAAGATTCAATTAGCCGGTGATTTAACGGGAACTGCAAGCTCACCGGCCATTGCTACAGGGGCAATTACAAGCGCTAAAATTTTGGATGGAACCATTGCCACAGCCGATATAGCTGATGCCTCCGTGACCGATGCTAAAATTGCAGGCATTTCTGGAAGTAAAGTCACAGGAAATATTGCCGGGAATTCAGCGAATGTCAGTGGAGTAGTAGCAGTGGCCAACGGCGGAACAGGAGCTACAAATGCTGCAGCTGCAAGAGCCAATTTAGGATTAGTTATAGGTACAAATGTACAAGCGCCACTAATTGCTGGTACAGACTATCAAACACCATTAACTGCAGGAAACAATTATATGATTCCAAATAATGCTATTACCGCATCCACAAAAACTAAAATAACTTATGATTCAAAAGGATTAGTAACTGCTGGAGCAGATGCAACAACAGCAGATATTTCCCCAAGTTCAAATAGGAATTATGTATCAGATGTACAAGCGGGGGTATTATCAAATACATCTGGTATTAACACAGGAGACGAAACAACCTCATCTATAAAATCAAAATTAGGCATCGCTACGTTAAGTGGCAGTAATACCGGCGACCAAACAATTAGTTTGGCTGGTGATATAACTGGAACAGGAACTGGCACTATTACGGCTACACTAACCAATAGTGGAGTGACGGCAGGCAGTTATGGAAATGCCTCTAGCATTCCAACTTTTACTGTAGATACAAAAGGAAGATTAACAGCTGCAGGCACTGTAAGTGTTACATCAACAGGCGTTCCTTATACTGGCGCAACGGGTGCCGTTAATTTAGGCGCTTATGACTTAAGAGTAAATGGACTAACAGTAGGTTTAGGAGCAGGGGCCGTATCTGGAAATACTGCTATTGGAGTTCAACCTTTAACAATAAATACGACAGGGTATAATAATACCGCTGTGGGTTACAATGCCTTAGACAACAACAAAACTGGATATAATAACACCGCAATAGGCTATGGTGCGGATACTAATCTAGATTATCATTATAATGCAACAGCAATAGGATACCAAGCAATTGTTACCGCTAGCAATAGAGTTCAATTGGGAAATACGAATGTAACGAGTGTAAAAACCAGCGGCAAATTAACTTCTGGAACGGTTACTTATCCTAACACCGATGGAACAAATGGTCAATTTTTAGCAACAGATGGAGCAGGAAATGTAAATTGGACCACACTAGATGCCGGCACATTATCAGGTACTACATTAAAATCAACTATAACAGGTTCAAGTTTAACAAGTGTTGGTACATTAACAAACTTAACTGTAACTAATCCTATCACAGGAAGCATTACAGGCAATGCGGCAACAGCTACATCTGCCACTAGCTTTTCTGGTAATTTAACTGGAGACGTCACTGGAATACAATCAGCTACAGTAGTAGGTAAATTAAACGGCACATCGCTAGCTGGATTATCAACAGGATTATTGAAAAATACGACTAGTACAGGTATACCAAGCATTGCTATTTCCGGTACCGATTTTGCACCAGGAACGTCTACATTAACAACTGGTATTTTGAAATCAACAACAACTACCGGAACGCTATCGATTGCATCAGCATCTGACTTTCCTACGTTAAATCAAAATACAACGGGAAATGCGTTAACTGCCACGAGTGCAACTTCTTCGGCAAATTTAGCGGGGGGATCAGCAGGTTCAATCCCCTATCAAACTGCCTCTGGAACAACCTCTATGTTGGGCGCATCTGCCACAAATGGATATATTTTAACCTACGATACAGGCATAAATGCTCCAAAATGGGCAGCTTCAAGCAGTGGAGGAGTTACAAGCATTGGAGGCATTAATGATGGATCTCTTCCAAATGGAGCATCGATTTCGCTTTCTGGAGTTTTAACTTTAAATGCAGCAGATGTAAATAATGGTGGTGTGATTACCTCGTCGACTCAAGCATTTGGAGGTGACAAAACGTTCAATGGCAATGTTACTATTTTTCAAACGAAAACTTTCACTGCGGATAATGCTATATTCAATAAAGATCCTAAAATTAACGGGCTAACAGTAGGAAAAGGAAATGGAAGTGTTTTGACCAATACAGCACTTGGCATAGATGCAAATTCAAGTGCGACTGGTGGTGCTCTAGTTGGTGTGGGTTATCAAGCATTAAAAGCGAATACTTCAGGCCAAGAAAATACAGCAATTGGATACAGCGCCATGTTATCAAATACAACGGGAACCTACAATAGCGCATTAGGCACTTATGCACTTCGGTCTAATGTGTCTGGCGATAAAAATACTGCAATAGGAAATTCCGCACTATTAGCATCTACAGGAAGCAATAATACTGCCATTGGTTTTACAGCATTAAAAGATAATACCAGCGGATCAAAAAATACTGCTGTAGGATTCAATGCCTCTGCTGGGCTGAGCACTGGAACAAATAATACTTCTATTGGTGCTGACGCAACAAATTTAAATTTTTCAAACTCAACAGCTATAGGCTATTATGCATCTGTTACAGCCGATAATCAAGTGCAACTAGGTAACTATTCAACAACAACTTATGCGTTTGGATCAATTCAAAATAGATCAGATGCAAGAGATAAAGCAGATATCAGGAATACCAAATTAGGACTTGATTTTATCTTAAGCCTTCGGCCTGTAGACTACAAATATAATTACCGCGACTCATACCGAGTCATAAATCCTGATGGATCAGAAACCTATTTATTAAATGATGGATCTAAAACTCATAAAGAGTATAATCATGGATTTATTGCTCAAGAAGTCAAAAAAATTATGGAAGAAAAAAGTTTGGAGTTTGGAGGCTTAAATGATCTAAATAAAATCGGAGGGAAGGATATGTTGTATATTGGTTACACCGAATTCATCGCGCCAATAGTCAAAGCTATTCAAGAACAAAATAATATCATCGAGGCTCAAAAATTACGAATTGAAACTTTGGAAAAACAAATGATTGAAATACTCAAAAATAAATAATACTAAAAATAAACCCCTCCACCGATCATCAATTGCAGATTTGTCAAGTTCAAACTTGCCGAAGAATAATCCGACGTGTTTTTCAACGCATAGGGAGTAAAGGCATCTTTGGAGGCTCTTTGGTAAGCAGCCAAATCAATATAAAACTGATTCGTTCGATAGCCTAGCCCATAAGAAATTTGCAACACGGTGCGATCGATCGAATCATACGTAGGCGAATAACTATTTCCCCAAGTGGCCACCCCACCCCGAAGATTGAAATTAGCATTCAATCTAATTTCAGTCCCTAATTTTATGTTGAGTGCCGATTGGAAATTTTTCTGAGTTTGCCCGTTGTACTTATTCTCAAAGTTTATATTATCTGCAGCCGACAACTCAACAGATGAAACTTGCATCCCAGGGTAATTGACATATTCCAAATCAAGACTTAACAAACCTCTTTTTCCAAAAAAATAGGCCGCACCACCAGAAAGTTTGAATGGGGTAGTTAATTGGTACGTAAATTCATTCGGGGTCAACTTCACCGCTCCTACCCTAGTAATTGTAATTGGATTTCCCTTTGAATCAAACGATGGAATGCCAAAAACCCTAGGATTTAACGTTGCATCATATCGCTCATTCATTTGGTCAAAAAACATGGGTGTATTAAGCGCAAATGATACTCGAAGATTCGAATTTAGCTTATAAATCATACCTAAAGTCGCTGAAAGACCAGAACCCGTATTGACCAATTTTTCTTGGTATGATAATCCTGCCACATAATTAGCCCCAACAAATTCTTCTTGCCAATAGGTAGTGGAAGTCGCATTTATTTTAGAAAAGTGCAAACCTAAACCCACATAAAATTTACTTAAATAAGAAGCTCCATAACTAATATCCCATTGGCTCAAAGCCCCCTCGTTATCGGCGGTACCTAGTTGGCGCGTGGCTAAATTAGGCTCATACCTCTGAAAAGGAGCGCCACTCGTTTTTGCATTGGGATTAATCAAATAGGCTTGATAGGCCACCGCTTCAGGACTATCGGCTGTTTTAGTGTAGGAATGAAACTCGTCGTCTAAACTTTGACCCGTGGCACCCTTGTCATTTGCTTTTTCGATGAACTTGTCCAACAAAGAACTTCGGTTGTTGACTCCTGAAATCGAAATAGGTTGGGCAAAGATTACTTGTCTAGAAAAACCAATTCCAAAACTACCGTGCCACTGAGATGCGGAAAGTTCGCCAGGACTTCCCAAGACCAAGCCAAAAATAGGCAATTGGACAAATGAATTTGTTTTACTAGACGATTCTGAAAGATAATTTGATTGGGTCGTAGATGAAACATAACCAATCCCTACTGCCACTTCAGATCGATTATAAAATCCTAAACCAGCGGGATTTCCAGAAATTGAACTAATGTCTGCACCTAATGTACTGTGCACCCCACCCATAGCTTGCATACGAGGTGAACTTGTGGAATAGGCGGTTGAAAAACTCTTGGCCAAATTCGAATACGAATAAATTTGTCCATGTACTGCCGATAGGCTACCTAGACCTAAAAAGACAAACAAAAAAATACGCTTCATATTATTACCTCGGGCCTCTAGATGAACCTCCTCCCACCGAACTTCCCCCGTAACTTCCACCACTTGAACTTCCATAATTGGTCGATGGCGCGCTATAGGATTCTGTCCTATTCTGGTATTGCGGAACTGAGTTATTTTGAGGAGCTGCGCGATATTCATAATTTGAATTTCTGCGAGAAGGTGCCACTACGGACTCCCCACTCACATCCGTTGTGCTAGAGTTGACTCTTTGTTGGTTAGTCCCATTCGAATTATAGGAATTGCTATTGCCCCTCGGCGCATTGTTATAATTCTCTCCTCCAAAACGATTCGACATTCCATCTTCTCGAGCTCCACGTCTGCTAACTTGTACAGGATCTACCACATTATAATTATTTGAATTATAGGAAGCATAACTTGAATTTAAAGCCCCATAGTAATTGTAAATGTTGGTTGACCCATACATACCAAAACCATTCATACTGCCATACATTCCGCCATACATCGAATTAAATGGATTTGAAAACGCAGACATCCGATAAAAAGGATCATAATAATATGGATTCATCATAAAACTCGATTGATAAGCAAAACTAGAATACATCAATGGCCCATACATCGAGGACATCGATCCATAATAATAAGGATCTGATAGACGCCAAGAGGCTAATGGAGAAGCCCAACGAGAACCAAAACCGGTTCCAAAAGTGATGAATGGATTGTTATACCAACTATTCCAAGGATTGGCGGTCATCAAGCCCGATGAAAAACCATTTGCATATCCTTGATCATATTGACTGGCATAAACGGCACGAGAATTTAAATAATTAGGTTCAGCTGCATTAGCTAATCCATCTTCTTCTTCGATTAATGTAGCATCGTCTTGAAAGTCTAGAAATTCAGACTTCTTCTTTTTCTTAGGTATAACAGCAGTCTGAACAGGATTATCGTACAGATCATCGGCGACCAATTTTGATTGGTTCGTCACATCTGAAGAATTATTTTGAACAACGGTACATGCTTGTATAATAATTAAACCAACAAGCAATAAAAACAACATCGAGTGATTTTTCATTGGATTTGAATGTTATACATGTTAAAAACCTAGCACAAAACTGTATCTTTGTTCCCAACAAATTTGAGACAAAAAAAGTTTACAAATAAAACGATAAATATCTTTAAAATTACGATTTCAAATAATATATATGAGTAAATCCCTACCAAGTCGCGCCGAGAACTATTCTGAATGGTATAATGAATTAGTTAAACGAGCTGATTTAGCTGAAAATTCTGCTGTGAGAGGTTGTATGATCATTAAACCATATGGGTATTCAATCTGGGAGAAAATGCAAAGAGCCTTAGACGATATGTTTAAAGAAACGGGACATACGAATGCCTATTTCCCTTTATTTATTCCTAAATCGTTCCTTTCCAAAGAAGCTTCTCACGTAGAAGGATTTGCCAAAGAATGTGCTGTAGTGACTCATTATAGATTAAAAAATGATCCGAATGGCGGAGGAGTTATTGTGGACCCAGATGCCAAATTAGAAGAGGAATTGATCGTTCGACCTACCTCCGAAACAGTCATTTGGTCCTCGTATAAAAATTGGATTCAATCGTACCGAGATTTACCCTTATTGATTAATCAATGGGCCAATGTGGTTCGTTGGGAAATGCGCACGCGCCTTTTCCTTAGAACCGCTGAATTCTTGTGGCAAGAAGGTCACACGGCCCATGCGACTAAAAAAGAAGCCATTGCCGAAACAGAACAAATGCTAGAAGTATACGCTGAGTTTGCTGAAAACTTCATGGCCATGCCCGTATTAAAAGGAATTAAAACGGCCAATGAGCGATTTGCCGGTGCAGAAGAAACCTATTGCATTGAAGCATTAATGCAAGATGGGAAAGCGTTGCAAGCAGGCACCTCTCATTTTCTAGGTCAAAATTTTGCTAAAGCTTTTGACGTAAAGTTTCTAAGCAAAGAAAACCAATTGGATTATGTGTGGGGAACCTCATGGGGAGTGTCAACCCGATTAATGGGTGCTTTAATTATGGCACATTCTGACGATCAAGGCTTAGTTTTGCCTCCCAAATTAGCGCCTATCCAAGTGGTTATCGTTCCTATTTACAAGGGGGATGAGCAATTGAACTTGATCAAAGAGAAAATAGAACCCTTAGTAAAAGAGTTAAAAAAACAAGGCGTATCGGTAAAATTTGATACATCTGAAAATCAAAGTCCTGGATTTAAATTTGCCGAATATGAATTAAAGGGTGTTCCGATTAGACTAGCCATAGGCAACAGAGACATTGAAAACGGAACGATTGAATTAGCCAGAAGAGATACACGTGAAAAAACGAGTATGCCTTTCGACGGAATCGAGCAAGTGGTGATTGACACATTGCAAGATATCCAAGAGAAAATTTATGCCAAAGCATTCGCATTCCGCGAGTCAAATACCCACGAAGTAAATAGCTGGGAAGAATTTCAAACGAAAATCGAAGAAGGTGGATTCATCTCTGCGCATTGGGATGGCACTTCGGAGACGGAAGAAAAAATAAAGGAATTGACCAAAGCAACGATTCGCTGTATTCCTTTGGGTATCAAAAAAGAAACAGGCAAATGCGTTTTGACTGGGTCAACTTCTGAGCACCGAGTGATTTTTGCTAGAGCTTATTAAATTTGGTAATAAGTATCAGGTAATAGGTAAGAGGGATTAGGTAATAGGTAAGAGGTATAAGGTAAGAAGAAATAGGTAATAGTTTTCTTAGCTAACTATTTTGCGCAGAACCTCTATTACACGATCGATTTCTGCACGAGTATTATTCTTCGAAAACGAAAATCGAACGGCTGCACCTTCCGCATTTGGATTTAACGCGGTCAATACGTGAGATCCCACAGAAGTTCCACTAGAGCAAGCACTCCCTCCCGAGGCAGATATTTTTTCAATGTCTAATTTAAATAATAGCATATCTCCATCTTGAATCTGAGGAAAGCGTACATTCAAAACCGTATATAAACTTTTATCTAGGTCGGCTGAAAGTCCATTAAATTCAATGCCTGGGAAATTATTCTGTAAACCCTGGATGAAATAAGTCTTCAAATCTTTTATATGATTTTCATGATCAGCCATTTCTTGGTAAGCTAAAGAAAGAGCTTTGGCTATTCCCACCATTCCATACACATTTTCTGTGCCTCCCCGTTGGTTACGTTCTTGAGCGCCACCGTGCATCAAAGGGGAAAACTTCGTACCTGATTTAGCATAAAGAAATCCGATTCCTTTGGGTCCGTGGAATTTATGTCCGGCGCCAACTAAAAAATGAACCGGTAATTCCTGCACATTGTGCACAAAATGCCCCATAGTTTGAACGGTGTCTGAATGAAATAAAGCGCCATATTTTTCACATAGATTACCCACGGCATGCAAATCCAATAAATTTCCGATTTCATTATTGCCATGCATCAAACTCACTAATGCGTTAGATGAAGTAGATAATAAACGCTCCAAATCCGCTAAATCAATCACTCCATCGGCATCTACCTTAACCATTTTTAGGTCTACCATCCCCAATTTTTCCCATGCCTCCGCAGTATGTAAAACAGCATGATGCTCTAACGGAGAGGTAATAATCGTCTTCACTCCGCCATATAAAACGGCAGATTGTATCACCGTATTATCAGCTTCCGTACCCCCAGATGTAAAAAATATTTCCGATGGAGATGCATTTAATAATGTGGCAATGGTCTTGCGCGCTTTTTCCACAATCACTTTGGCTTGTCGGCCATGCGAATGAATCGACGATGGATTTGCGGTAAATTGCTCAAAATAGGGCTGCATTTCCTTCCATACCTCAGGATCTATGGGGGTAGTAGCCGCATTATCTAAGTAAATCGGCGATTGTGTTGAATTCATACGTTTTATTTGGCGGCAATCTCTTCGATTACCTGTATAATTTGTTGTGCAAGTGCATTGGCTTCTTCCTCGTTAGGGGCCTCCGCATAAATTCGAATGATCGGTTCGGTATTGGATTTTCTCAAATGAATCCAACGATCTGGAAAATCTATTTTTACGCCATCGATCGTGTTCACTTGTTGGTCTTTATATTTCTCCGCCACGGTCGACAAGATTAAATCTACATTCAAATCAGCCGACAACTCGATTTTATTTTTTGAAATAACATACGAAGGAAAACTAGCTCTCAGTTCTGATGTCTTGATACCTTTTTGGGCTAAATACGTCAGAAACAAACCTATGCCCACTAAAGCATCCCGACCATAATGTGACTCAGGAAAAATAACGCCTCCATTGCCTTCTCCTCCAATAACAGCTTGCTGAGCCTTCATTTGATTGACGACATTGACTTCACCTACCGCCGCGGCAAAATAGCTACCTCCATGTTTTTCTGTCACATCGCGTAACGCGCGAGTGGACGATAAATTCGAAACCGTATTTCCCTTTCCCAGGGACAAAATGTAATCAGCGATAGCGACTAACGTATATTCTTCTCCAAAAGGCGTACCATCCTCCGATATAAAACACAAACGGTCTACATCGGGATCGACTACAATACCTAGATCATAATTTCCCTCCTTCATTTTGGAAATCACAACACCCAAATTCTCTGGCAAAGGTTCTGGATTATGCGCAAAATGCCCCGTCGGTTCGCCATAAATGACATCCACATGAATTACCCCTAAGGCGCGTAAAAGATCAGGCACCACGATTCCTCCGGTGGAATTAACCGCATCCACCAATACCCGAAAATTTGCTTTTGAAATTTGATCTGCATGAACCCCACGAAGACCTAAAACATGTTGAATATGTTGGTCCAAGAAAGAATGATCCTCCTTATATTCACCCAAATTATGTACTTCAGCAAATGAAAAATCTTGATTTTCGGCAATCGCCAACAAATCCTTTCCATCCACATCCGATATAAATTCGCCTAAATGATTCAATAATTTAAGTGCATTCCACTGGGCCGGATTATGACTTGCGGTGATGATAATACCACCCGCAGACTGCGTCCAAGGAACCGCAAGTTCAACGGTGGGAGTTGTGGAAAGGCCTATATCTAGGACATCCCAACCTAAACCGATCAGGGTATTGGCCACCAAAGATGAAACCATGGAACCTGAAATTCTGGCATCTCTACCTAACACGATGGTGTTCGATGTATTCCCTACTCGCTTAAGCCAAGTACCATAAGCGGCAGCAAATGTAACTACGTCGATGGGACTAAGGCCTTCGCCTGGCTTACCTCCGATGGTACCTCGGATACCTGAAATTGATTTAATTAAAGCCAATGGTCAAAAATTTTATTTTCTAAATTTCGAATTTTAAAATTACGCAAAAATACTTATTTCCTTTCTGAGAAAATATCCTTATTTTTAGAGGCATTTTCAAACCTGTCTATATGAATTCCAATCGGCTTAAAGAGATCTTAAGTCAAATACAAAAAATCAAGATCGCAGTTATTGGTGATTTTGCCGTTGATTTTTACTTTCAAGAAAACACGTTAACGAAAGAATTCTCGGTTGAGACTGGAAAAAATGTTTTCTGGGGCTATCAACCGAAAAGTTATTTAGGAGGTGCAGGGAACGTGACTAAAAATTTGTCTGTATTGGGAGCGAAGGCATTTGCCTTTGGGGCCATAGGACTAGATTTATTTGGTAGAGAAATGCAATTTCAATGTGAATCATTAGCGATAGACACCTTGCATTTATTGCCCTTTTCAGATATTGATACGCCGACCTACTCGAAACCGATGTGGGCTGACGTCGAATTAAATCGCATTGATTTTGGCACTCAGAATAAGCAATTCCAACTAAAATCTGAAACATTAATTCAGCATTTAGAAACTGAAATAGCCACGTATGATTGGGTAGTTGTGAATGAGCAATTTCAAAATCCTTTATTGAACAAGGCAAGCATAAAAAAGCTTCAAAAGCTCATTAATCAACATAATAAAAGCTCATTGGCCGACCTACGTAATTTAGGGGGTGAAGCTACTGAAATCCCATTAAAAGTTAATGAATCTGAATTGGCGGCCATTTTAAAATTAAGTCCAAAGCAGTTGGCTTTAGATGAAACTTTGATTGCCATCATTAAAAATTGGGTTTCCCAACGAAAAACTGGTGCCTTAGTTACCTTAGGTGAACGAGGATTAATCTACGCTAGCCCAACGGAGTTTCATTGGCAACCAGGCATTAAACCCAAAGGGGAAATAGACACCGTGGGAGCAGGCGATATGGTTGTCGCTGCATTTTCAGCGGCGAAAGCCACCGGGGCGAGTACCGCCGAATGCTGTGAATTTGCTAATTTGTGTGCCCACATATCCATCCATAAAATCGGAGAAACAGGAGCAGCCAGTCCAGAAGAAATTGAAACATTAAACCTTACATTTTTATGAACAAAGAAGAATTAAAATCACTTCGTGACGAAATCAAACAGTATACAGAAGCCCATTTGTTACCTTTTTGGTCCACGAGGACCATGGACAAAACCTATGGTGGATTCATAACACATTATAATGAATTTGGGGAAGATTCTGGACAAGATGAAAAGTCATTGATCGCACAATCCAGGTCTGTTTTTACGTATTCTCAGGCATACCGACATGGGTTTGGGGGACCTATCATGAAAGAAATGGCTGAACATGGAGTAAGGTTCATGTTAGACAAAATGTGGGATCATGAAAATGAAGGATTTTTCTGGATGATGAATCGAAAAGGGGAAGCGACCAACCGACAAAAAATCGGGTATGGCCATAGCTTTGCCATTTATAGTCTGAGTGAATATACGCTGGCCACAGGAGATCCTGTCGGTTTGGAATATGCGGAAAAGTGTTTTGATTTATTGCAAAAATATGCGGTAGATACCCATTTAGGAGGCTATTGGGAGTTCTTTTCTGAGGATTGGAAGTTGATGGGACCCGGCGCACCTGGGGGTGATCGAAAAACCCTTGACGTACACATGCACCTGATGGAAGCCTTCACAACTTTGTACGAAGCCAGTGGCAAAGAACTACATCGAAGAAAACTAAAAGAGTCCATTGACATATTGATTCAAAAAGTGATGCATTCGGAAACGGGGACAGGAATCCCGCAGTTTTGGGCTGACTGGTCTATCGCGCCGCAGATTAAATTTGACATCGTATGGGGTTGGGATCGTTTTGCGGAGGGAGGCCAAAAAGCTTCGGCCACCGACAATACCTCGTATGGCCACAACTCAGAATTTGGTTGGCTTTTAATGCATGCCTTGAAAGTGGGCGGTTTTTCCATCGAAGATTACAGAGTCAATTTAGAAAAGGCATTCTATCATTCCATGAATTATGGAGTGGATTGGGAGTTTGGGGGTGTTTATGTAGAAGGCTCGCATGAAGGAGTTGTGTATGATAAAGAGAAGGAATTTTGGCAGCAGGCTGAAATGTTAATTGGCATGCTGGATGCGTTTTTACTCACCGGAGATGAAAAATTCTTAGCGGCACATAAGCAAGTACATCGCTTTGTTTTCGACAAAATGATCAATTTTAACACAGGAGAATGGTGGCCATTATTGACCCGTGAAGGAGAACCCATCTGGCGACACATGGCAACTTCTTGGAAAATAAATTACCATAATGTGCGATCCATGATTTTAAGTTATGAAAAACTAGACGCTATTATCGCATCATAAAAATGAAATTATTGGTAGGTTTTGCTTTGTTATTTCTTTTGAATCATTCATTGGCGGCCCAACAAACCAGCCGTTCGGGTGAATTGATATCCATTTTAAATCAATACTTTGGAACAAGTACATCATCAGGATCCAAGGCAAAACAAGCGCAAAGAACATTCGCCATCAAATCAGATTCGCTCTTCATCTACTTTTATGATCCAGAGGATTTGTTTACCAAAGGGGAATATCGGGATACCAATGCGATCCCACTGGGCCAATTGGAAAAAGTGGTCGTGGTGTCAGGCCGAAGTGCTGAAGGTGCGGCGGGCGTAGGGATTCAATTTATTCCTAGGTTTATAGATCCATCCATTCCTAAACCTAGAAGTGAAAATAATGGAGCGGTGGGAGAAGTCAGTGGACAAAATTTATCCCAAGTAGCGGCTGGGACTTTGAATCAAAAAATGACTGGCCAAGTTGCCGGGGTCACTGTAGGGAATGATAATTCTCCTGGCGGAGCAGCGATGGTCCGAATTAGAGGCTTTGGTTCTATCAATGCGAATAGCCCTTTATATGTAGTGGATGGGGTGCCCATAACCAATATCAACACCATTAATCCCAATGATATTGAATCCGTGAATGTATTGAAGGATCCGTCGACAACAGCCATTTACGGGGTGCGCGGCGCGAATGGAGTCGTATTGATCAAAACAAAAACAGGAGGGACAACCACGTTTAAAATTCCGGAGGAAATCTTACATCAAAAACCATTGCCCTATACCTTATGGGTGTATGGCAAAAAAGCCAAAGAGTTTAAAAAAGAAGGGATCGGAGAAAAGATTCAGGAGTTTTTGAAATAAATTATTCTTATAAATATGATACCCAATTTATCCAATTTTATTTCTAGGTTTAATCAATATATTCAGCATTTAACGTCCACAAATCTTGGAACGCTAATTTTAAGCATAACCCTTTATTTGCTTTTTTCTAGTATCTATTTTCCTGAATCTGTATTTAAAAAGCTTAACAAATCATTTAGTCAAAATGAAATCTTTATCCAAGATTTTGTCAATCATAAAATTGATTATCCACTTGAAGCTACAAAAAACAAAGATGAAGGAGATCATTTCATGAAAAGAGAATTAAGGATCAGTCCGTACTTATTGGGGAAAATATTTCACATAAACGCCGTAAAACTATTTTACCTGCAATCCCTTTCATTAATTGCCTTTATTTGGTTTTTTTTTAGCACCATTAAAAAGTTGATGCATGGCGATGCAAGCATCGCTTTTTGGTCCGTCTTAGCTATCTTATTCACTTATGTGGGAAATTCATTCAATTATGATACCCTATTTTATGATTCATTTGCTTATTTAGGCCTCATTTTATCAATCTATTTTTATGATAAAAAAATATCCATTCCTATTTTAATTTTTAGCTTTTTCGTGGATGAAAGGGCCGTAATTCCTTCGTTAATGCTACCTATTTATTTCATCTTAAATGAATATAAATTTTCAAAAATCCCTACTAAATTCGGTGAAGTACTTCGATTATTAATTTTCAAAAACAATAGTTTCTACTATGTAGCCATAAGCGTCAGTGCATATGTCATAACAAGAACTATCCTATATTTCCAATTCGACTTAAAAACACCTGTAGGTTCAAATTCAGGCGTATCCATTGGATTTGCATTAAGGCATGGAATGAATATGGTTTATGCGATTTATTATGCTTTAAAAATATTTCTGATTTTCCCGATGTTAGCTATCTGCGCATTGGTTGTTAAAAAACATTATTGGCTAGCTATTTCACTTTTTTTAATTTTTGTAGCCTGTTTATTGGTTTCAACCAGTGTTGAAGACGTGACTAGAAGTATGTCGTTTTCATTCATTTTGATTTTCATTACATTTAAACTAGCATATGAATTTAAGGAAACTAGAGCCTTGAAACATCTAATTTATTTGATGTTCGTCATACATTTGATTACGCCTACATATACCTTATTGTTGAGTTTAATTCCCATGGAGCCTTGGCGATGGGCGAAACTTTTTTAAATTATTGATCCATTAATTAACCTTAAAATAGGTTAAACTATAGAAATATGTGAATAACCCTTATTTTTACAAAAAGATATCCAGACATCTCTATGAATTGCTCTTATTTTAAAAATAGTTTTTTGATTTTTATTTTACTGCTCAGCATAAATCTCTTAGGACAAACAAGTATTATATATCCTCATAATCGCCAAATATTCCAACGGAATGCTCAAAACGAAGCCACCATAGCTTTACTAGGGAAATGCAACCAAGACTTAGATTTGATTCAGTACAAATTTGAGCCAGTTAAAAAAGGACAAGGCACTTTAATTGACTGGACATCATTGAACACAGCCCCTCTAGGTGGTTATTATCAAGAAAATGTGCTAGTTAAAGGAGGTTGGTATACTTTAAAAATAAGAACTTATAAAAATGCAAAATTAGTTGACTCAACCACCTTGCAAAGAGTTGGAGTGGGTGAAAACTTCATCATTGCCGGACAATCAAACGCACAAGGTTCTGTTAGGGATACCAATTTAAGCAGTGGCGCTAAAGATGATCGAGTGAATGTTGCAAATTTTTACAATTATTACACGTTTTATAATAGTTCCACCACAAATAAAAAAATTGGTGATCTCAATACGGACTTCCCATTCACAGAGTTTTCAAAACTTGATTCTCAAGCCACCATTGGACCCATGGGATTATCTAATTATTACTGGCCTAGGCTTGGGGATATGTTAACCGAAAAATACAATGTACCGGTTAGTTTTATTAATGCGGCATGGCTCGGCACTAAAATGCGTAATTGGTATGAATCATCACAAACTAATCCGAAGCCCTCTCAAAACCCATACAACCCTGATTTATATTATACGGCTGGCTATCCTTTTATAAATCTAAAAAGATCCGTTGAGCTTTATGGTTTCAAAAATGGGGTCAGAGCCATTTTGTGGCATCAAGGTGAAACGGATTCCTTTACCTACAGGAATGAAACTGAGGAAACAAAAAAAGCGGAAGCAGCAAAATACAAAAATCAACTCATTGACGTGATTAAAAATTTACGAAATCAAACGGGTATTGAGGTGCCTTGGCTGGTGTCTGAGATTTCATTTGCAGCAGGAAGAGTGGATGGAGTTTGCACGTCCAACTATTGGGACAATAATTTCATACAGGCTCAAAGAGAGGTTGTTACGTCAAGTGATTTACCTCAAGTTTTCAGTGGACCGAATACGGATAATGTGGAAATACCTAGAAAAAATGATGAAATTGCCGCATGTGTTCACTTTTCACCGGCAGCATACGAGGAGTTAGCCACTCTTTGGTCTGATAAAATAAACGCCGCAATCACAGGAAGTAGCAAAGCAATCACCGCAAAAGAATTCCCCAAATTGTCACTTTTGTGTGATTTGAATAATCAAACAACTGCCAAACTTACATCAAGCGTATTCACCAAAATAAAATGGTTTAACGAGAGCAAATTGGTCGATAGCTCATTCACATTAAATAAAATTAATTCTGGGAAATATACGGTTCGACTTGAAGATTCGAAAGGAAATCAATATACGATTCCGGAATTTCAAATGTTAACATTACCTCAGCCTATAAAACCTACCATACAGAGTACCGGTGATACTTTATTTTGTGCGGGAAAGACCGTTGAGCTAAAAGCACTAGGAAGTACCAACATGAAATTCACTTGGAGTACAGGGGCTCAAAGTTCGAATATAACGGTCAACGAATCCGGTACATTTAAGGTGTTAGGAACCAATGAGTTTAATTGCAAAACATCCTTTTCAAACACAATTCAAACAAAAGTATTTGACAATCCAATCGCTCCAGTTATCGCGCTAGAAAGTCCCTATTTTTTAAATGGGAAAACAAAAACAGATGGGGATATTAAATATGCTTGGGAGTTTAATGGATCGCCACTAAGTGAAATTACATCTGTTTTAAGAGTTAAGGAGGCAGGCAAATACTCAAATACGGCCTTTAGAAAGTATTCAAATACGCTAACATGTATCTCACCGAAAGTTGAATTCAGCTACACGCTTCCAGAAGATTTCGGCTTAACAGTTTTTCCAAATCCAGCTAGTACATTAATTTCTATTCAATCAAAATCCTCTTTAAATGGGGCAGCCATTAAAATATATACGATGGATGGAAAAATATTAATGGATTCTAATATCAATCAAGATGGTACTGCACAAATTAATGTAGGGCAAATTAATCAAGGACTTTACAAAATATTGGTAAAAACAGCCGATGGTATGATTTACCAAAAAAATATCAGTGTTTATCGTTAATAACACAAAAACACAATTAAAAAGCCCCAAATAAACATTTGGGGCTTTTTGTTGACCTACTAGGATTCGAACCTAGAAAACCAGAACCAAAAACTGGTGTGTTACCTTTACACCATAGGTCAATCTTAATCGAGTGCAAAATTAAGCGCTTGCGATGTAATTATCAAACATTGATTCAAAATAATTGAATTATTTCTCTAGAATCAGGTTCAAGCGCTGAAAATCAAGCTATTAATTTTAATTTTTCCAATTAACTGATCAGTTCCATCGAAGACACCGTTGCCTCCGCATGGATTTTCCTCACCAAGCCCTGCAACACTTTTCCTGGCCCACATTCTATAAAGTCAGTTGCCCCAGCTGAAACCATGGCTTCAATGGATTGAGTCCAGCGAACTGGGCCGGTCAATTGAGCGATTAGATTGGCTTTGATTTCCACTTCATTTTGGGATGCCTTTGCGTTAACATTCTGAAATATAGGGCAAATCGGGCGATCAATTTTGGCCGCTTCAATGGCTGCTGCTAACTCCAATCGGGCTGGCTCCATAAATGGGGAATGAAAAGCACCGCCTACAGGTAATAACAATACTCTTTTTGCGCCTGCTTCTTTTAATTTTTCACCGGCAAGCTCAACACCTTTGATACTCCCCGAGATGACCACTTGGCCTGGACAGTTATAATTAGCGGCAACCACCTCGCCAGTGAACTCAGCACAAACTTTTTCGATTTGTTCATCACTTAATCCCAAAACTGCAGCCATGGTACTGGGCTGGATTTCACATGCTTTTTGCATAGCTATTGCACGCTTGGAAACTAAGGATAAACCGTCTTGCCAACTTAATCCTCCGGAGGCCACTAAAGCGGAGAACTCTCCAAGAGAATGGCCAGCGACCATATCAGGCTTGAAATTTGTACCTAATTTTGCAATTAGAATTGAATGCAAATAAATGGCCGGTTGGGTCACTTTTGTTTGCTTAAGCTCATCTTCTGAACCATTAAACATGATCTCAGAAAGCGAAAAACCGAGAAGTTCATCTGCCTCAGAAAATATTTCCCTTGCAAAAGAATAGGTTTCAAATAAATCTTTACCCATTCCGGGAAATTGCGATCCTTGACCAGGAAAAATATATGCCTTCATTTATAAATTAATTATTTAATGTAAATTTGTTTGCAAAGATAAAAAAATGAAGCGTTTTCTGAAACGAAGAAAACACATAGCCCATTAAAACTATGATTAAAAATTTATCAATATTTCCTTTATTGGGCTTTATTCTTTTACTAATTGGTTGCAAATCAGAAGACATTGCACCCAAATTTCTCAATAATTCAACAGTTATTATTGACAAGGTCAACAGCATTGATTTTGCACAAAGAAATGTAAATAATGAAGGTGCTATCACAATAATAGGAAAATCAGATAAAAAATTTCAATCCGCTAAAATAAAATTCAATAGTTCATTAAGTGGAGTTTCAACGGATTGGTTGGCTCTTAGCATAGACCCAGTTACCAATGAATTTAAAGGTAAGTTTACCTTGAAATCCGGTGGATATTATCCGCAGATCCAATTATTTAATGACAGTAAAGTCTATACGGATACACTTTTAACTTGGAATGTGAAGGTTGGTGAAGTTTTTGCCGTCATTGGACATTCTCTAGCAGAAGGACAAACACCATATACGATTGAGAATTTTGATCCAACTTGGGCTTCCGTGTTGAACTATTCATCAGGAAATGTAAATAATTTCTGGGGACGTTTAGCTGAAAAGCTAAAAGTGAAATTAAATGTTCCCGTAAGAATATATAATACAGGTATCGGTGGTTCTACTTCAGAGCAATGGGGACTTTCGGCTATGGGCTTGCCTTTCCAGCATCCATTTTTTGATTGGAAAGGCCGATATCCTTTTTATTTGTATGAAAAGCGCTTAGTCAATGAAATTTCAAAAGTAGGATTAAGAGGGATTTTAGTCATTCATGGGGAGAATGATGGATTATTGTCAGAAAATACAATCGTAGAATCAACCAAAATGTATATCCAGAAAACAAGAGATTTATTAGATGCACCTCAATTAACATTCTCCATTGCAAAAAGCAATACGGGTGGAACCTCTGAGCCCATCATGAAAGTTAAGTCCGCTCAAAAAAGAATTTTAGCTGAAATAAAAAATACAGTTGTTGGAGCTGATTTAGAAACTTTGACTGGGGAAAAATATAGATGGGATGGCATTCACTTCAATAGTGCTGGGCTTGAACAAGCAGCGATTCGTTGGGATGAATCATTGCCACTGAGCTTCTTTACACAAACTTCTCCTTATACACCTAAATAACTTCACAGTTATTTCCCTTGCCCCATAAGTAGCGATTCTTGGCTATAAAATCATACACAGCATCCAAAAGACTCGTAGGTAATAAAAAGAAAATACGCAAAGGTTGGAAGTACCAGTGAGCCTCAACCATCAACGCAGAAATAGCCTTTGATTTCATCAATAATTGATCGCCAACAATCAATTTGATGCTGTCAACTGCCCAATCAGAAGGATTAAATCGATTTTGAATATCCGAATATTCAAGGTCATACTGAGTAATTACATGCAATTGCACCGCCAACATACGTCTCAATAATTTAGTTGACCCCAGGCAAAACCGGCAATTCCCGTCAATAATTACTTGCATTTTTTGTTATTTAACTAACTCGACCCAACCCTTCAGATGCTTAGTCTTTAACGCCTCATTCTTCACATCAAATGTCACATCACAGGTGTAAAAATAGGTTGAAGCCGCCATCACATTGCCATTCAAATCCCTTCCATTCCATCCGAATCCATTGATATCTCCGATATATTGATAAACTAATTGGCCATTTCGATCCACTATTTTACAGGTTACTTGTGTAACAAATCGTGGGCATCGCATCGCTTGAAATACATCATTTTTACCATCGCCATTCGGACTAAACAAATTAGGCAAATCGAATGAAGGACAATTATCTTGGCAAACCATTTCACTCTTGGCCGACTCCTTGCCCAATTGGCTTACGGCAGTAATGTAATAACAACCAATGAACGAATCCGTTTTTTGATGTAAATATTTTAAATCAGAAACTTCGGCTATTTTCCCAAATGTTGTCCCATCCTTCGAATAGTAAATCCGATAACTCGCAATACTCTGATCGCAAGATCCCGTCAGCGTAGGTGTCCAAATAAGCGTATTAGTAAAACTTGTAAACTGGCAATTCAATGAGGCATCTAAACTTTCACAATTTAAAGCGGCCAAGCTTAATTTTGGTGCACATGGATTTACATCGGATTGCGGCTTAATGCACACAATTTGGGACGAATTAATTAAGCCTATATTAGGTAAGCCTTGTCCATAAGTCCCAACAGTTTGCACATAATAACAGTAGGTGGAATCCGGTGAAATAACCACATCGAATTTCCCATCTTGTGTAAAATAATCAATTCCTTGGTCAGTGAAAGTATATGAATTAGGACCCGAAACGGAAACTTCAGTGATTTGATTGAACTTTCCTGAACCCCGAGGAGTCTCCCGGAATACACGATGCACTTGAAAATCATTTGACCAAGGGACATTGGCTGACCAAGCCAGTTTAACCGATTTTACAGCCGCTTGTCCCAATAAAAAGACAGAACTTGCCGGACTCGGCGAATCCAATAATTTGAACTGATTATTTTGAGAATAATAAAAATCTACTTTATACCGATAAGCACCAGCCACCGTATTTAAATTCTTATCTGTATAAACGGTATCCAATTTAGCCGGTGAAATTTGAGCAGGAATCCCTGTAGCGATCGCAGAAAAATTACTTCCACTTTGGCCATCCGCTCTTTGAACAACATACTGATAAGGACCCGGATAATAAGCTGTGTCTAGTTTCAAAGGTCTTGTCCACTTGACAAGCATCTCCCCTACCTTTGCATCCGTTTTGACAACAGACACATTGGTCATTAAAGGAGCCGCAGATGGGATCAAAACACAGGCTGATTCCGACATAGGGCTGTAATCGTCTGAACCTTTACTATTGGTAAATATGACTACCAAAACGTAGCTATAGTTTGAATTTTTCATCAAACCATTTCCCCCATTGTTATCTTCAAAAGAAGTCTTCATCACATCTACCCTTCCTATTTCGGTAAAACCCGTGAGCGACATCCCCGTTGAACAAGGTTTGTTCACCACAGGATTACAAGCCGCTTGTCTCCTGTATATAATAATTTTAGCATTTGGCAAGGCACATGCATAAGAATTCCATGTCAATAATGCGCTGGAAGTCGATGTTTTTATCGTCGCCTTTAACCCTTTTATTGAAGGTGCTATGATGCGAACTTTCCAGATTTTACTGTCAACCAATTTTACACCACCCCCCACATTGATAGGCGGATTATCCTCCACTTTAAAGAAAATGTCATAGGTTTCCTTCCGAATATGCTGACAAGCCGTTTGCCATTTAAATACTCCAATAGCGGGACTAGGTTGCTTGAGCGACGATGAAAATGTTGCATAAGGCTGTTTTACGGCATAAACTGTATCCATCGCATATACATTTCCTGAACTATAAATCGAGATTGGATCTAAACGACCCGATTTTGATAATACATCTGTGGCAGAAATCGTTTCATTTAAATATGTACCTGCTTGAACGCAAACGTCTGGAGGGACCGTTATTTTAGGCCCTTTATTGTCGACGTCTTTCACCTCAATCTGCATGTCTCTGACCGTTTCAGAAATTTTGACTCCATTCCTCCATTCTTCAATAATGAATGCGCAGTTATACAAACCCACTTCCTGTGGTGAATCCCAGATCAAATCTCCATTCAATGAATTGATCGTAAATGAGGAAGGCACAGCAGCCACTTCATTGGGTTGCCGAAAATTTGGAGCCGTTAATCCCCTACTGACCGAAGAACATGTTTCATAATCTCCTGTTTTTGAAACGGACAATCGGTAGGCTAAACTATCACCTTCCGCATCCACCGCATTGGGATTATGAATAAAGGGTTGGCCAATCACAGCTGTCAAATCGACCGCTGGATTTAAGAGCAAGGGAGTTGAGTTTTGCCCTAATCCAGAATTAATCGAAAAAGTGGTTTCTACGTAAAATGGAACTTCCACCGAACGTGTAATATTTCTTACCCCATCGTTCCGATTAGGAATTGCGACTGAAACTCTATAAAAAAGTGCGGGAGCAGGATAGGTATATTCGATTTTGTAGATATTTTTCATGGTCCCGTTGCCGATATCAACCGGGGTGCCACAACATCTTTTTGCTTTAAATATAGCCGTACCATCCCCAAAACAAAAATTAACATCTCCCTGATCCTGATTGGCCCGGTTGTTTTCTGTGTAAGTGGTTAAGGTAAATTCATAGGTTAATGTTTTATCTGAAATACGTTTAACTGTAATTTCACCACCTTTTAAATGCGTTGCCTGACTAGTGAAACAACCTAGAAAAAAAACTAAAAAGTAATACGCGATTTTTCTTGCCGACATAAAAACTATTTGTGAATAGGAAAGTTAATAAGCCAAATCCAATTATTTAAAAAAAACGGTTTTTTTAATCGATTAATTTGAAGAACCCGCGTATGAATTGTAATTTTGGAAGCTAAAATTCATTCGCTTAGTAAAAAAAACAAAACGCTTGAGTAATTTTAATTTTAACAAATACATGTATTTATGGCTTGGTTAACGAAATCATTTAATTCATCTCTCGGGAAAAAGCTCCTGATGGCCATTACGGGCCTGTTTTTAATCAGCTTCCTTATTGTGCATTGTGGACTTAATGCGACCATCTTTTTGAATGATGGCGGAGTGGCCTTCAATGAAGGCGCTGAATTCATGGGAACCAATCCTGTGATTCGAACGATGGAGATTGTATTATTTGCCGGTTTACTTCTACACATCTTTGATGGTTTACGTTTATGGCTAGATAATAAAAAGAAACGACCGGTCGCTTATGCGGTGGTTGACGGTTCGGCTAACAGCAAATGGTATTCAAGATCCATGGGCTTATTGGGCACTTTGTTATTGCTTTTTTTAATTATCCATTTAAAACATTTTTGGTATTTTTCTCGCCTTACGGATGATTTGACTGAAGCGCATACCTTATACAACGAAATGCAAATCGTTTTTGCAAGTCCTATTGTGGTCATTATTTATGTACTTGGTTGCATCTCATTGGGTTATCACTTGTTGCATGGATTCCAAAGTGCTTTTCAATCTCTAGGATGGAATCATCCTAAATATTCACCCACGATAAAAAGTATTGGAGCTATTTATGCAGTCGTTATTTCTGCCACATTTGCTTCCATGCCGATTGCATTTTATTTTCATTTGATTCATTAATATCAGCCGATAAGAAATTATGACAAAAATAGACGCCAAAATCCCTGATGGAAATTTAGCCGAGAAATGGACCAAGTTCAAATCGAGTGTTCCGTTGGTCAATCCGTCCAACAAACGTAGCTTGGAGATCATTGTAGTGGGTTCCGGACTTGCAGGTGCATCAGCCGCTGCTTCTTTAGCTGAATTAGGATATAAAGTAAAAGTATTTTGCTTTCAAGATTCTCCTCGACGGGCACACTCAATTGCCGCACAAGGAGGGATTAATGCAGCCAAAAATTATCAAAACGACGGTGATTCTGTTTACCGACTTTTTTATGATACCATTAAAGGAGGTGATTATAGAGCTCGCGAGGCCAATGTGCATCGCTTAGCTGAGGTTTCCGGAAGTATCATTGACCAATGTGTAGCTCAAGGCGTTCCTTTTGCGCGTGAATATGGCGGTTTACTTTCAAACCGTTCCTTTGGGGGAACCCAAGTTCAAAGAACGTTTTACGCGGCGGGTCAAACAGGCCAACAATTATTACTAGGTGCATATTCAGCTTTGCAACGTCAAGTGGGCATGGGTAATGTAGAATTATTTACGCGACATGAAATGCTGGATGTCGTAACGATCGACGGAAAAGCCCGTGGTATTATCGCCCGAGATTCTGTCAGCGGAGCATTAGAAAGACATTTTGGACATGCCGTTTTATTATGTACCGGTGGATATGGTAACGTGTTTTATTTGTCGACAAACGCCATGGGATCTAACGTGACCGCGGCATGGAAGGCACATAAAAAAGGAGCATTCTTTGCAAATCCTTGTTACACACAAATTCACCCTACTTGTATTCCTGTGTCTGGTGATCACCAGTCGAAGTTGACCCTAATGTCCGAGTCATTGCGTAATGATGGGCGTATATGGGTTCCCAAAAAAGAAAACGATACCCGCAAGGCTAATGAAATACCAGAGGAGGAAAGAGATTATTACTTAGAACGCCGCTATCCTGCGTTCGGTAACCTAGTACCACGTGACATTGCATCGAGAGCCGCGAAGGAACGTTGCGATGCAGGTTTTGGAGTGGGATCCTCTAAAATGGCTGTTTACTTGGATTATGCAGCCGCCATTATTCGCTATGGTAAAGGAGAAGCCAACAAACACAATATGCATAGCCCGACCGATGAAGAAATTCAATCCATGGGAAAAGCGGTTGTGAAAGAGAAATATGGCAACCTTTTTGATATGTACAAGCAGATCACTGGAGAAGATCCATATGAAGTTCCGATGCGTATCTATCCTGCCGTTCATTATACCATGGGTGGACTTTGGGTCGATTATAATTTAATGACAACAGTTCCTGGCTTATACGCGTTAGGAGAAGCTAATTTCTCAGATCATGGCGCTAACCGTTTAGGAGCTTCGGCATTAATGCAAGGTTTAGCGGATGGGTATTTCGTGATTCCTTATACGATCGGTGCTTATTTAGCTGCTGAGATTCGTACTCCTTCAATGTCAACCGATTCGGAAGATTTTGTCAAAGCTGAAAAAGCTGTTCAAGATCGTTTAGAGACTTTGATGAACATCAAAGGTTCAAAGCCCGTCGATTATTTCCACAAACGTTTAGGTAAAATTATGTGGGATGAATGTGGAATGGCGAGAAGTGAGAAAGGCCTAAAAGCATCCATTAAAGAAATCCAAGCCCTTCAAAAGGAATTTTGGTCTGACGTTAAAATCCCAGGTGAAATAAATAATTTAAACCCAGAACTAGAAAAAGCTGGTCGCGTAGCCGACTTCCTTGAATTAGGGGAATTAATGTGTATTGACGCCTTGGACAGGAATGAAAGTTGTGGTGGCCACTTCCGATTAGAATACCAAACAGAAGATGGAGAAGCTTTACGAGATGACGATAAATACGCCTACGTAGCCGCTTGGGAATACGAAAAACAATCAAGTTTCAAACTTCACAAAGAAGAATTGAAATATGAAAATATCAAAATTGCACAAAGATCTTATAAATAAATCGATACAATGGAAGGAAATTTAAACCTGACACTCAAAATTTGGAGACAAAAAAATGCCCAAACCGCTGGTAAATTCGAAACCTACCAGGTGAGTGGTATTTCAACCGATATGTCATTTTTGGAAATGATTGACGTGTTAAATAACCGTTTGATCGAAGAGGGTGATGATCCGGTCGCTTTTGACCATGATTGCCGTGAAGGTATTTGTGGGATGTGTTCTATGTACATCAATGGTCGACCGCATGGACCTAATCGTGGAGTGACTACGTGTCAGTTACACATGCGTTCATTTAAAGATGGAGAGACGATTACCGTGGAGCCATGGAGAGCAAGTGCTTTTCCTGTTATTAAGGATTTAGTCGTAAATAGATCTGCTTTTGATCGAATCATAGCTGCTGGTGGTTTTATTTCGGTTAATACAGGAAATGCACAAGATGCAAATAACCTACCGATCAATAAAGACAATGCAGATGACGCTTTTGCCGCAGCAGCTTGCATTGGTTGCGGGGCTTGTGTAGCTGCTTGTAAAAATGCTTCAGCGATGTTGTTTACTTCAGCTAAAATATCTCAATTAGCCTTATTACCTCAAGGACAAATTGAGGCCGCCACACGTGCGCAAGCCATGGTCGCCCAAATGGATGAAGAGGGTTTTGGTGCATGCTCAAACACCGGTGCATGTGAAGCAGAATGTCCAAAAGGCATTTCAATTGAAAATATAGCTCGAATGAACCGCGAATATTTCTCGGCTACTTTCAGCTCAAAATAATATTCACCTAATGGCCCCTGAAACTTATTTCAGGGGCTTTTTACGCCCTTGTTTCTAGAACCCAATCACTCGAAATCGACACAAAAAACTAGCTCATCAGGCTGGATTGAGGTGATCTGTGGCTCGATGTTTTCGGGTAAAACAGAAGAACTCATTCGAAGACTTAGGCGGGCAAAAATAGCCCAATTGCAAGTGGAGATTTTCAAACCTGCATCAGATACCCGTTATCATGATGAAGATATTGTTTCCCACAATCAAAATACCATTCGGTCCACCCCCGTGCATAGTGCGGTAGAGATTCTGTTGCTAGCTGGAGATTGCGATGTGATAGGTTTGGATGAAGCACAATTTTTCGACCAAAGTATTGTGGATGTTTGCAATTCATTGGCCAATCAAGGTAAAAGAGTGATTGTAGCCGGTTTAGATATGGATTTCAAGGGCCTTCCCTTCGGCCCCATGCCTAATTTGATGGCTATCGCAGAATACGTAACGAAAGTCCACGCCGTATGCGTTTCCTGTGGTGGGGTAGCACAATATTCCTTTCGAACGGCAGCCAATCAAGATACGGTCATGTTAGGGGAATCCGACACCTATGAAGCCCGTTGCCGCGCTTGCTTCCCTCTACAATCCTAAATTATGCCCAAAGATCCTTCCTTTAAAAAAGTATTTCAAAAAATTATAGCTAAAAAACCAAAGGACTTAGATAAGCAATTTGGGGAGGCACATGAGGAAATTTTTGAACAAATGGATTGTTTAACTTGTGGGAATTGTTGCAAAACAACCAGCCCCATGTGGAATGAAACAGATATTCAGCGAGTAGCCCATTTGTTTAAAATGAAGGTTTCCACTTTTTTAGATACCTATCTAGTCCAAGACTCCGACGGAGATTGGGTGTATCCCGCGGCTCCTTGCCCATTTTTAACGGAAGAAGACAACACGTGTCAGATTTATGATCATCGACCGAAAGCATGTAAGGAATACCCGCATACGAACCGAAAAAATATGATGGGGATCATGCAACTAACAGCCAAAAACGTCCTTATCTGCCCTGCTGTAGGCCAAATAATGGAAAAATTAGAACATGTTTACTTGACCTCAAAATAGCATTTGAAATTCACGTCAAAATTGAGGAAATTCGTAGATTCATTAAAATTAGAATTCAATGCCAGCAACTGAATACCTTGGAATCGATGTCGGTGGAACCGGAGTTAAAATGGGAATTGTACATGCCGATACAGGTCAAATAAACAATTTTCAAAGTTATGATACCGCTACTTGGCGCGAATCAAACCATTTTTTAGATCGATTAGCGGATGCAATTGCTTTGCATTTGTACCAACATAAAAATGTTCAAAAGGTAGGCATTGGCCTACCCGGTATTTTAACCAAAGACAGAAGAACCTTAATTGAAATTACGGCCATCCCTGAAATTGACGGATCTCCCATGATTGACATGTTGGAAAAGCGCTTTCCTGAACATACTTTTTTCATGGAAAATGATGCCAATGCTGCAGCATTAGGTGAATTTTATTTCTCTCCGGAAAAATCAAGCATGCCAGAAGATTTTGTATTCATCACGTTAGGCACTGGCGTGGGTGGTGCGGCGGTCATCGACCGTAAAATATTTTTAGGTGGAGATGGAAATGCCATGGAACCCGGGCATGTGCCGTCCAAAAATGGCAAAGTATTGGAAAGAAATGTTGGCAAAAAAGAATTACTTCAAATGGCCAACCAAATGAGGGCTGAATATAAGGGAGAAACAAGTTTGCCAAGTGATGGAACTATCTCAACGACCGCATTAGTCGTTGCAGCTGAAGAAGGTGATGCATTAGCTCAAGCCATTTGGGATGAAGTGGGAACTCTATTAGGGGATATGCTTGTCTCACTCATTCGCATCTTGGACATTAAAAATATATTTATTGGCGGTGGTTTATCCGCATCCTTTGATTTTATTGTTCCAAGTATGGAAAAACAATTGAATTATTGGCTTACTCCTGCCTACCTAGAAAAATTGACGATAAAAAAAGCATTATTAGGAAATGATGCGGGATTATTAGGTGCAGCTTCCCTATGTTTTTAAGAAAAAATAGGCGTAAAATTGATTATTTCGAAAATTTAAACTTCAAGAGTTCTATTATTTATATATATTATTTATAAAATCATATTTAGAATAAAATTGTTTGATAATTCAATTAAAAATTCTAATATTTGCAACGTTTTTCAACCCCAAAATTTTTAATATAATGTCAGATATTGCAGAAAAAGTAAAAAGCATCATCGTAGAGAAATTAGGTGTAGAGGCTTCAGAGGTTACTCCGGAAGCATCTTTCACAAATGATTTAGGAGCTGACTCCTTAGATACGGTTGAATTGATCATGGAATTTGAAAAAGAATTTAGTGTATCTATTCCAGATGACCAAGCTGAAAATATCCAAACAGTAGGTCAAGCGATTGCCTATTTGGAAAACGCGAAGTAATCGAATCAAGATAATTAAATATGTCAATTAGTACTAGGCAAGGAATGAGGGATTTATCCAACATGATTTCTAGGACTAATTGACTTTTTTTTTGAACGATTTTAAAAAAATCACATGGAATTAAAACGAGTTGTAGTCACGGGGCTAGGTGCCCTTACTCCCATAGGAAATACCGTTGGCGACTTTTGGGATGGTTTATCTACAGGTAAAAATGGCTGTGGTCCCATTACTAAATTTGACGCCGAAAAATTCAGAACTCGTTTCGCGTGTGAATTAAAAGATTTTAAGGTTGAAGATTATATCAATCCGAAAGAGGCTCGTAAAATGGATCCATTTACCCAATATGCAGTGGTGGCAGCAGATGAGGCTATTGCTGATGCGGGTTTTGATATGGAGACCTTGAATAAAAATAAGGTTGGCGTCATTTGGGGTTCTGGAATAGGTGGATTAAAGACATTTGAGGACGAAATGATTTATTTTGGCCAAGGAGATGGAACGCCTAAAATCAATCCCTTTTTTATTCCTAAAATGATTGCTGATTCGAGTTCAGGACAAATCTCCATTCGTAATGGATTTAGAGGTCCTAATTATGTGACCGTTTCAGCATGCTCGTCGGCAAATAATGCCATTATCGATGCATTCAATTATATTCGAACAGGTAGAATACATGTGTGTGTAACAGGTGGTTCAGAAGCGCCGGTGACCATCGCCTCGGTGGGTGGTTTTACAGCGATGCATGCGATGTCAACTCGAAACGACGATCCTGCCACTGCTTCTCGTCCATATGATGTAGACCGTGATGGTTTTGTTGTAGGAGAAGGTGCAGGGGCTTTAATTTTAGAAGAGTATGAACATGCGAAAGCAAGAGGGGCGAAAATATACGCGGAGTTAATTGGCGGCGGTTTCTCTTCCGATGCGCATCACATCACGGCTCCACACCCGGAAGGTTATGGTGCTTTATTGTCCATGCTTGACGCATTAGAAGATGCAGGAATTAAACCTGAAGAAGTAGACTATATCAATACCCACGGAACATCAACTCCCATTGGAGATCCACAAGAGATTAAAGCGATCATCGATTGTTTTGGTGAGCATGCCTATAAGATGTCTATCTCATCAACAAAATCCATGACTGGGCATTTATTGGGTGGCGCTGGTGCTGTAGAAGCTGTTGCATCCGTATTAGCCATACAAAATCAATTTGTACCACCAACGATCAATGTTTTCAATAGAGATCCAGAAATAGACCAGCGAATCGATTTAACGGAAAATAAAGGGAAGTCAAGAAAAATTGATATTGCTTTAAGTAATGGATTTGGATTTGGAGGCCATAACGCTACCGTCATTTTTAGAAAAATATAATTCATGCCCCTGAAAACTCTTTTAAGTTGGATTAACCCAAATACCAAAGACCAAAGAGAGAAATTTCTAAAAAAATCAGTGACTCATTTAATAGGCTCAACACCTAATAATTTAAATTTATACCGATTAGCATTCTTACATGCATCGGCATCCAAAGATAGCGTCGCTAAAACATACAAAGAGTCCAACGAAAGACTCGAATTCTTAGGCGACTCCGTATTAGGAATGATAACTGCCGCCTATTTATTTAAAAAATTTCCATTTAAAGACGAAGGATTTTTAACGGAAATTAGGTCAAGAATGGTCAGCAGAGAATCACTCAATGTGCTCGGCCGGAAATTAGGACTTGACGAAGTCATCGAATACGAAAATCAGAAAAAAACAATCTTGTCACGCTCCAGCATGTACGGAGATGCACTAGAGGCGTTTATTGGGGCTGTTTATTTAGACAAAGGTTTTGCCTTTACCCAAAATTTCATCATTAGTAAAATATTGACACAATATTTTGATTTAGAAATTGTCGTTCAAAACAATCCCAATTTTAAATCATTGCTCATCGAATGGGCACAAAAAGAGGGCAAGAAAGCCCAATTCACTCTTGAAGAGGAAGGTTTACATCACAATAAAGAATTTACCGCTTTCGTTCTTCTAGACGGTGAAAAAATCTCCGAAGGAAAAGGATATTCAAAAAAGAAAGCCGAACAAACTGCAGCGATGAAAGCTTGTGAAGAGTTGGGCATTAAATAAACTCCAATGAAAACACCCAGTTTATTTGCACATTATTGGTCCGAAAATGAAACATTGACCACATTCCAAGAGGTCATGAATTGGGATATTAATCCCATTATCATCGAAATTATTCAAACCGAACTTACGCATCAACTTAATTCCGAATTCATTCAACATACTTTGCCTAATTTCAATTGGGAGTCCAATAGGTTTACAGAAAAATGGGGGGCGGCCGTGCATAGCCTGCTAATCAATGTGACCCTACCTGAAAAAATTTGGCTAGATTGGATTCAAGACTTAACTAACAAGACTATCGGCACAACAGAAGAAGCTAAACCAGCTTCTTTAGAAGAAGTCTACCCGTCTTTCGACGAATTGTTAAATGCTGAAGTGTATTATAGCTCTCCTGCTGATTCATTAGAAGACATGAAAGAGGAGGATGAGATGATAGAAGAGGTTATTGAGATTAATGAAGAAGTCATAAACAATATAGAAGAAGAAGAAGAAGAAGATAATGATGAGGAGGAGGAAGTTGATTCAACGATGGACCAAGAATTACCTAGTAGTATAGATCATGAGTCCATTGAGTTAGGTTCCGTCGTATTCACTGAGACTACCGAGGATCAAGAGGATGAGAAGAATCAAGAATTTGCGCAAGAAAACATAGACATCGAATTTTCTGTATTAAATTTAGAAATTGGCCCCAAGGCTCCTACTGAGAAAAAAATACTGGATATCTTAGGCGATTCCCCTGAAGAAAAGGTTTTTGAGACGCTTCAAACGAATCAAGACAATTCCCTAAAAGATAGAATTCATACTGAAATGACTTCTTCCTTAGCTGAAACGCTACCTCTTTTTCAAAAGATCAATTTCATTCAAAATTTATTTGACGGAGAATCAACCTATTTGGATCAAGTTATTCAATTCATCGACCATGAAGCAAATAATTCCACCGATTGGAAATCAATCTTGCAAACAAAATATGCGGCATTCCAACGCGTTGACAATCAAGAATTATGGAATGAACTCTATGAACTTATCGAGAGAAAATTCAGTTAATTGATCTAAATGATCAGTTTTTAGCCCTAGATTCAGGAATAAACAAAGTAGTTTCATCTAATAATGAAACTACTTTTTGTTTTAATTTTATTGCTTGATTTTCACGAGCTTTTAGGCCAACAATCAGATATGGTTGCCGATGAAGAAAAGCAATCCAATTATAATTATTTTCTACAAAATCCGCTTCAAATTAACCAAGTAACGGTCGAAGAGCTTTCGGGTTTAGGAATCCTGACTTCGAACCAAATTTCAAATTTTATTTCGCACCGAAATCAGGTTCAATACTTTGAATCGATCTTTGAGCTCCAAACAATCAAAGGTTGGGATCTAGCCCTTTTAAAAAAGATAAGACCATTTTTACGCTGCGATAAAATAAATAAAAAATGGTATAATTTTTTGGAGGCAAAACATCAATTACTCATCCGAAACGAGACTACCTTAGAAGAAAAAAAAGGTTTTAGCCCTAAAGATTCAAGAAGTAAAACGAGGTATTTAGGTAATTCATGGGGTCATTTAACTCGATATCGAGGTCAACTAAATACTAATCTGCGTGTAGGTGCTTTAATCCAAAAGGATGCGGGAGAAGTCAACTACCTTGATTTCAAAAGCGCTTTTGTCGAAATAAAGCCAAATCGTTGGGTCGATAAAATTATCATTGGAGATTTCATCAATCAATGGGGTCAGGGCCTAGTCCAATCAGGCGGTTTTTCATTAGGAAAAAGTTTTGAAAGCATCAAAGCCACACAAAAATTTCATTTGGGCGCTATTCCGTATACATCTAGCGGAGAAACCTCTTTCTATCGAGGATTAAATGTCCAATTTCATGTGAATTCATTTAATTTTCAAGCCTATGGCTCTTTTAGAAATTTGGACGCTAGCCTGAGTTCAGATAGCACGGAGAGTTCAAGAAAAATTAATTCCTGGATTGAAGATGGGTATCATCGAACATCCACCGAATTATCCCATCAATCAAACGTGGAAGAAACAGCATGGGGCGGAAGTTTGCAATGGATGCATAAACCCAGCCATTTGGCTATTCAATTTAATCTATCCCATACACTTTTTTCCTTAGAAAAGTCATCATCATCATTGGCCTACAAGGTGAATTCTTGGTCCGGAAACCAAGTTCAAAACTATTCAATCAGTTTTCAAGCCCCCATACAAACTATTCAGTTCACAGGCGAATTTGCCTGGATGCCTGAAAATCACTTCGCGGTAATTCATGGGGGAGCCTTTGCCGTTTCTAAAAAAACGGATTTGTCTTACCTATGCAGGTATTATGCAAGCTCCTATTTTAGCCCTAAGGCCAAGGGAATAGGGGAAAGTTCAGAAACAACCAATGAAATGGGCCTCTTTATAGGGAATCAAATCACATTTGACAAGAGAAATAAACTATCTAATTACCTAGATATCTTCAAATTCCCCGGGTTAAAATATGAAGTATCCCAACCGAATTCATGGGGATGGGAATTGTTGAGCCGATACCAATGGGAAAAAAGAGGAAAATATACGTTTTTTGGCCAACTAAAATGGACGTCTAAACAAAATGATATAAGTCGGAGCAACACGGAATTAACTCGAAATCATTTAATACAAACGAGCCTAGACCTACATCAGTTTAAGGCCAAGAAACTGGATTTCCACACACGCATGATGACTTGCCTACTGATAGGCTCAAACACAAACGAAACAGGTTTACTCGTCTTACAAGATGTTAAATACCAATTGCGATCCTTGGGGATTCAATTAAGAATAGGGTTTGTAAGTTCATCCTCCTATGATTCAAGATTATATGCATATGAAGTGGGTGTTCCGCTATCATTTTCGCTCCCCGCCTATTATGGGCATGGATTTAGAAATTGCCTCGTAATGGATTATAAATGGTCGAAAAATTCCATATTTTCCTTAAAAATAGGAAGGACAAACTACATGGATCGGGATGAAATTGGTTCAAGCCTAGATTTAATTTCGGAATCCCATAAAACAGATGTGACGCTTCAATATCAACTAATCATTTAGGTCAATAAATATTTACTTCGGTTTCCAGCGATATTCCAAATTTTTCGAAGACGGAAGCTTTGATTTTTTCAGCAATTGACAGGATTTGTGTCCCAGTCGCATGCCCATAATTAACCAGCACCAAAGCCTGATTCACATGCACGCCCGCATCTCCATCTCGAAAACCTTTCCAACCTGCTTGTTCAATGAACCAACCTGCAGGAAATTTAATGTCGCTACTCGCCTCAACAGGATAATTAGGTATCCCAGGAAAAGAACTTATTAAACGATCAGCTTCTTGAGAGCTTACCGTTGGATTCTTAAAAAAGCTTCCAGAATTTCCAATCTCCTTTGGGTCAGGTAATTTACTTTTTCTTATTTCAATCACCACTTGAGAAATATCGCTAATCGTAGGGTTATAGATACCTTTTTCATTCAAAACTGTTTGAATGGCCCCATAGGAAGTTTTAATATTGGGCTTTTTACTTAATTTAAAACAGACCGTCGAAATCAAGTATTTGCCCTTCCCTGCATGTTTAAAATAACTTTCCCGATAGCCAAACTGGCATTGAGATTTTTCAAATCGTTCTACAGCTAAAGTCTCCAAATTCAAAGCCTCTAGATGATCAAATGTATCTTTGATTTCAACCCCATATGCACCAATATTTTGCATCGGAGCAGCGCCAACAGTCCCTGGAATGAGAGCCAGATTCTCTATGCCGGACCAGTTATGTTGTACGGCATAGCTTACCAAGTCGTCCCAAGATTCCCCCGCACCGCTTCGCAAAATGACGTGGTCTTCATCTTCTTGAATGACTTCAAAGCCTTTTATTTCATTCTTAACGACAAGTGCTTCAATATCTTTGGTGCATAAAATATTACTTCCTCCTCCTAAAAATAGATGGGGAACATGTACATATTGGCCTGCTTTTAGTAAGGCTACATAAGATTCCAAACTCGAAATGATCGTGAAATAATGAGCCTTGGCATCAATCCCAAAAGTATTGTATTCTTTCAAAGAATAATTTTCAAACACCTGTGGAACTGAATTGGATTTAGGCATTTTAAATTAATTTGGTCGATAAAAATTCCTGCAATTCAGGTACTGTATTTGACATCATATTGGTAGAATTTCCCTCCCACATCTTTTTGCCATCTTTTAAAAACAAAATGTATTGCCCCATTCTCATCACAGAATTCATATCATGGGAAATCACTATGGTCGTAATTCCATATTCAACGGTTATTTCCTGTATCAAAAGGTCAATTTTAACTGCCGTCAATGGGTCTAATCCGGAGTTAGGTTCATCGCAAAAAAGGTATTTAGGATTCATCACAATAGCTCTTGCGATACCCACCCGCTTTTTCATACCTCCTGAAATTTCAGAGGGCATTTGATTCGCTGCAGCCTCTAAACCTACCCTTTTCAAGCACATCATCGCCTGCTCTGTTTTTTCTTCTAAGCCTTGCGATGTAAGTGTATCTAATGGGAATCGAACGTTCTCTAAAACTGTTTTTGAATCGAAAAGTGCCCCTCCTTGAAAAAGAACCCCCATCTCTCTACGAATGGCCTTAATGGTTTCCTGATCTGCATTCACAAAGTCTCTTCCATCGTAAAGTACTTGGCCATTTTCAGGGGTTAAAATTCCAATCATACATTTCAACAAAACACTTTTCCCCGTACCACTACCACCAATCACCATGTTCGTCATTCCTTGCTGGAATACACCACTCACGCCGTCAAGAACGACCCTTCCCTCAAATTCCTTATGTATGCCCTTAATTTCAATCATGCTCAAAATTAGGCATATTTTATTAAAAATAAACACTAAACCACTTGACTAATTAGATGGAGTGATTCAAAAAAATGTGTAAATTGGTTTATTATATTTACTCAACTCATTAAACCCAATCACTATGTTTTTAATTATTGTCGGAATCGTCCTTTTTTTAGCAGGACAAGGTATTGGTAGCCCCAATCTCGTATTTTCTAAATATAGCCGAACATTCAAAATTGTCGGTATTGCATTTGCCTTAATTGGCTTATTAACCTCTGCTGTTAAACAAATAGATGCGGGAGAAGTAGGGGTACAAAGTGTTTTCGGTAAGGTGGTTCCAGAAACCTTATCCAGTGGATTGAATTTTGTCAACCCTATTGCTAACGTATATATTTTCGATGGAAAAACTCAAAATTATACGATGTCGGCCGTGCATGATGAAGGAGATCGAACAGGTGATGATGCCATTCGCGTACTTACAGCAGACGGTTTAGAAGTAGTGGTAGACCTAACGGTATTGTTTAGAATTTTACCATCTGATGCCCCAAAAATTTTAAAGGAAATAGGCGAAGATTATAAAAACAAAATTGTTCGACCTATTACCAGAACAATGATCCGTGACAATGCAGTTTATTATGATGCCGTAGCGTTATATTCATTAAAGAGAAATGAATTTCAAACTAGGATTTACAATGATATTGAGAAAAATTTCAAGAAACGTGGTTTAGTTTTGGAACAGCTATTAATCAGAAACATTAATTTACCCAATTCAGTGAAGCAAACAATTGAATCTAAAATTAATGCGGAACAGGATGCTCAAAAAATGCAATTTGTCCTTCAAAAGGAAAAGCAAGAAGCGGAAAGAAAACGAGTGGAAGCACAAGGAATTGCAGATTATCAAAAAATATTATCCACTGGATTGAGCGACAAACAATTGCAATACGAGTCGATTATAGCTCAAAAAGAATTAGCTAAATCCCCAAATACCAAAGTCATTATCATGGGAAGTAGCAAAGGAACACCCATTATATTAGGAAACAATTAAAATAAACGAGTGAAACCATTCTAATTTTGAGCGGATATAGATCTACAAAAAAAGGCCGAAGAACATATCCTTCGGCCTTTTTTATTTTTGTTATTTCTTATTTGCTTAAAATCGAATGTCCCATCTTATCCCGCTTCGTCTCTAAGTACTTTTCATTGTGTTTGTTGGGCGCAATCTCAATCGGAATCGAATCTACTATTTCAAGGCCGTAGCCTAATAGACCAGCCCGTTTTTTAGGATTATTCGAAATCAACCTGATTTTATGAGCACCCAAATCACGTAAAATTTGAGCCCCAACACCATAATCACGCTCATCCATAGAAAAACCTAATTCCAAATTTGCCTCAACCGTATCCCGACCGAGCTCTTGTAATTTATAAGCCTTTAATTTGTTTAACAATCCAATGCCACGACCCTCTTGGAACATGTATAAAATCACACCTTTGCCTTCTTTTTCGACCATTCCCATGGCTGCGTGCAACTGATCACCGCAATCACAACGACAACTACCAAAAATATCTCCTGTCACACAAGAACTATGCACACGTACCATCACCGGCTCATTGATATCCCATTCCCCCTTAACTAAGGCCAAATGAGTATCTCCCGTATTTTTTTGTTTGAAGGCAATTAATTCAAATTGGCCCCATTCGGTTGGCATATTCACACCAATCTCCCGAGTGATCAATGATTCCGTATTTAACCTATATTCAATTAAATCTTTAATCGTAACTAATTTGATATTGAATTTATCCGCTATCTTTCTAAGATCTGGCAAACGAGCCATACTTCCATCCTCATTCAACACTTCAATCAAAACACCAGAAGGCTGAAATCCAGCTAACTTAGCAAAATCCATCGAAGCCTCCGTGTGGCCTGTCCGCCTTAATACTCCCTCAGATTTACTCTTTAAAGGGAATATATGACCAGGCCGGCCCAAATCAGTTGGCTTAGTATTAAAATCCACTAATGCTTTTATGGTTTTTGAACGATCCCCCGCAGAAATTCCAGTTGTACAACCATTGCCTAACAAATCGACCGATACGGTAAATGGTGTTTCATGAGACGTCGTATTTTGATCAACCATCATCTCCAATCCCAACGCTAAACAACGCTCTTCTGTTAAAGAAACACACATGAGACCCCTAGCCTCTTTAATCATAAAATTGACTAATTCTGGAGTTATTGCCTCTGAAGCACATATCATATCGCCCTCATTCTCTCGATCTTCATCATCGGCAACAATAATAATTTTACCCAATTTAATATCCTGAATGGCGTCTTCAATACGGTCCAATCGAATAGGTAATTCATTCATATCTTAAGCAATTATGTAACGAAAACACAAAGGTACGGAGATTTTAATCCTATTTTACCTAAATTGCAACTTAAATAAATGGAAATTTATGTCGATTGAAGTCCTGCATCTAAGTAAATCTTTTGGTCAATCGGTGGCCATCAGTGACCTAAGTTTTGACTTAAAAATGGGCCAAATAACGGGGTTTTTAGGCCCTAATGGGGCGGGGAAGTCTACTACTTTAAAGATACTAATGGGGCTAGAAATTCCAAGTAGCGGAGAGGCCAAAATTTTGGGAATGGATGTGCAAAAACAAGAGGTAAAAATCAAAAAGCAAATCGGGTATTTGGCAGAAAATAATCCACTATACCCCGAAATGTATATCAAAGAGTTTTTAACTTTTATCGGAAAAATTCATGGCATAAGTTCGACTGAATTAACAAGTAGAATTAGAGAAGTCATAGAGCTAGTCGGTCTAGAAAGAGAACAAAAAAAGAAAATAAAAGAAATTTCGAAGGGATACCAACAACGAGTTGGCCTGGCCCAGGCGATACTTCATGATCCTAAAATTTTAATTCTAGATGAACCCACCAGTGGCCTAGATCCGAATCAAATGGATGAGATCAGATCCTTAATTCTCTCATTAAAAAAAGATAAGACAATCTTATTTTCGAGTCATTTGCTAGGGGAAGTCAATGCCATCTGTGACCACGTTCTGTTAATCGACAAAGGGAAATTGAAAGCTAATTGCAGCATAGAAGAAGCAAAAAAATATCCGGGAGGGCTTGAAGCTTTCTTTAAGGATAAAACTAATTAATTAGTTCAAAATGATCCGCATCCAAATCCGTAGGGAATTTTGCCCTAAACTCCATCAAGTCAGATTTTGAAATAGAAAGGGTTCGTATCGAATCTTCGTTTGACAAATTCAACAAATCATTGCCCAAATAAGAAATAAGAGCTGAATCACCTTGGTATTGAATGTCATTTCCATCCTGGCCTATTCGATTCACTCCGACCACATAAGATAAATTTTCGATGGCACGTGCCCGTAACAGTGTATTCCAAGCATGGGCACGAACGGCAGGCCAATTGGCCACATAAATAGCTAAGTCATAAGATAAGTCGACGTTACGCGACCATACGGGAAATCGCAAATCGTAACAAACAAAAGCCGCAATATTCCAATTTTTATAAGAAAAAATTCGCCTTTCATTTCCCGCTGTATAAAACTGATCTTCCCCTCCCATCCTAAATAGATGCTTTTTATCATAGATAAATTTTTCACCATTAGGTGTGAGAGCAACAAATCGATTGAAAAATTGATTATTTTCTTTGCATTTAATACTCCCAACGACTAAAGCATTTAGCCTATTTGCCATTAACTTAAGCCATTTGATGACCGGACCATGGCCTATTTCAGCCCCCTGATCATTCATACTAAATCCCGTGCTAAACATTTCAGGCAGGACGACCACATCTGTTTGGTTGATTAAGTGCTGAAGCTTTTCTTCTAACAGGGCACAATTTGCCAGAGGATCTTCCCAAGCGATTTCGAATTGAACTAAACTTACCCTCAAAGGATTATTGGGGCCGGACATGTACTGATCGATTATTTTGCTTTGGCAATATAGGAATAATAAATTTTCAATTTAGCCTTCAGCGCATTAAGGGGAATAAACCGGGCACTTTCACTCGATATTTTAGCATTCCCTGATGCATCCGCTGAGATGGCCGGAGTCAATAAAAAACCCAGATTGGCTTTATTCCCGGTCAATAATGCTTGCATGATCGTTGTAACATTAAACGAATAGGTATTGGTACTCGAATTATAACTAGCTGTTTGAACTCCTGAAGCACCTTCGGCTACAAAATATTTGAGTCCGTAGGTATTTCTCAAAGGTCGACTAGAACCATCCGATTCAATTAAGGATAATTGGCCTATTGTCTGTGCTAAATCTAAATTATCCGCACCTTGGAAAACTAATTCTGCCTTATTTACAGCAATGTTGTTATTACCTTTCAATTTAGTCAAATAAGGCAAATCGATTTTTGTCACAATACCAGTTCCCGATTGAACATAAGTAGTATTATTCGTTTTGAGTGAAGATATTTTATCTCCCGATTTAACTAAATTAGCTAATAGAGCACCTTTTTTAGACTTAATTTGATTAAATCGAGCATTAAATTCAGTCGTATAGGTATTCGATAAACTGAAATAATAGTTCAAATAATACTTTAAGGTATCGCCTGGATTATGCCAATGCAAGGTCATTTTGGAATAAGCAGGTGAAAAATTCAATAAAGCCGCTTTCTTAGTTTCAACCGTCTGTATATAAAAACCTCTAAAAAAATCTCTAAAGGAAGATCCTCCACCTGAAATAGCCTTATCCTTATACTTAGACATCAATTCCTTACCCAAAGCCAATCCCATGTGAAATTGCAATGTATCATATTTGATCGAATCTCCATTGACTGATTTAGCATAAAGTGGCTTAGGAGTAAACGAATGAGTCTTTAACACCTCAGGAAAATAAGAAACAGTAGAATTAGTGAAGTAACTAGAACTTCTACTCAAACTATCCTTCAATCGATAAATCTTGATACTCTGTGGCTGAGTTAAATCACCTTGAAAATTAGTATACACCAAAGACATTTTCAATGAATCCAAAATCGAATTTTCTTTTGAATTCAAGGTATCCGCATTGGCTATTTGTGTGAAGACATCAGAAGTTACATATCCAAGTTCAGGATGAAAATAAGAACCCAATAAAAAAGAATTAGAGGCCCCCGTGTAAATGGAATCAATCAAAACCGTGGAAGAATTAACGGTTAACGTATCCGTGTAATTTAATCCAACTTCCACACTAAATAGATCCGAACCTATTTCTTTAGGATCATCACAGGAGGACAGGAAAAGGGAAATAATTCCCAACCATTTAAGCGCCGGCCATCTCAATGTAAGCTTTTTCGAAGAAATCGAGGTCATTTTCGGCAATATTTTGGTGGGTTTTTTCTTTATATTCATCAATAATTGATTGAATGCGGGTGTTATCCACATTTTCTAAGGATACTACTCTATCGGCAAATTCAGCACCTATTTTAATAAATGCATGATAATCAGAAGTAGCTAAGCTACCCAAATGCGCTTCATCTAAATCACCAATTTTTACTTTTTCCAACAAATCGTCATTTGAGAAAGTAAAATCAAAGGCAGAATTGTGTGGAGAAAAAATAGTTTTTGAATCCTTGTAAATAGGGTGATTGCGATAATGCGTTGAAATATATAATGGCACTAAACTCGACATCCAATCATTGCAATGAATGACATCCGGTGCCCAGCCTAATTTAATAACAGTCTCTAAAGCTCCTTTACAGAAAAATATAGCCCTTTCATGATTATCAGGGTAAAAAGCACCCTCTTTGTCATTTAAGATATATTTTCTTTGATAATAATCTTCATTATCAATAAAATAAACCTGCAATTTAGCCGCAGGAATACTGGCTACTTTAATGGTTAACGGTTTCTCCTCATCTCCCATCGGAATCGTAATTCCTGAAAGTCGGACCACCTCATGTAATCGATTTTTTCGTTCGTTGATAGAACCAAATCTTGGAACCAATATTCTGATTTCCATACCTCTCTCCTGCATGGCAGTAGGAAGATTGCGGACAAAATTGGCAATTTGTGATGTGTTTAGAAAGGGATCAACCTCGCTCGAAACGTAAAGAATACGTAATTTGGCCATTCTAAAATTATTTATGGGGAAAAATTATCCCAAAAAAACAATGCAAAAGTACAAAAAATTTATCGCAATTCCACACCATTATTCCTCTAAAGGTCTTTATTTTGCTAATTGATTTATTTTCTAACCCAATTTCATGCTAAAATCCATCATAAAGTATCTTTTCTCAACAGCTTTAGCCCTAGGCTTGTTGTATTGGGCATTCTCAACGAGTCACATACAATGGCAAGATATATTTGATACGTTTGCGGTGGCCAACTACCAATGGATTCTGATTTCCATCTTGATTTCTATTTTTTCACATATTTTACGAGCTTGGCGTTGGGAACAATTGCTCGGCGCAATGAATTTTTACCCAGGTACGCTTAGAACATTTTCAGCGGTCATGATTGGGTATTTTGCCAATTTTATCGTTCCTAGAATGGGGGAAGTTTCCAGGTGTGGATCCCTTACAAAAACGGCTAGCATTCCTTTCACCCAATCATTTGGAACAGTCATCACGGAAAGGATTGTCGATTTACTCGGCTTACTCTTCATTGTCATCATCGCTTTTTTTATTGCTTGGGAACCGATGCAACAATATTTATTTCCAAATGCAACTATCCCGTCAACGTATTTGATTGTGTCAACGGTATTGATTTTAGCCGCTTTAATTATTTTGCTATTTTTATTTAAAAATAAAATTGAAAAAATTTGGGAATCCTTTACCACAAATAACAAATTGGGCAAAATTTTAGCTGGCTGGATCGTCGGAATTTTAAGCATCAAAGATGTTAAAAACCCACAAAAATTTGTTTTATACTCCGTTCTAATTTGGGTCTGTTATTACCTAAACGCCTATGTTCTCTTATTAGCTTTTCCAGTAAGTCAATCTCTAAGCCTCTCTGCCGGATTAATGGTTTTAGTCATGGGGACATTCGGCATGGCGACTCCTACGCAAGGAGGAATTGGTGCCTACCATAAATTGGTTTCCGCCACCTTAGTATTTTATTTAATCCCTATAAAAGACGCGACCGTTTTAGCCACATTTTTTCATGGAACCCAAATGGTCACCATTTTGTTATTGGGCGGATTAAGTTTTATCTTAACCTTATTTTTAACACAAATCGATGCAAAACCCATTGAGTCAAAGTAAAATCTTAGATCTTATTTCGGCCATAGACCAACGAAATAAGTGGAAATCTGATGAAGACGAACGCGTTGTTTTCACGAATGGATGCTTTGATATTTTGCATTTAGGTCACGTCGACTACCTCGAAAAATCGAGCCTGAGCGGAACAAAACTTATTGTGGCAATCAACTCCGACCGTTCCGTCAAAGAATTAAAAGGCCCTGAAAGACCTGTCAATTCTGAATATGCCCGAGCAAGATTAATCGCAGCGTTGGGTTTTGTTTCTATGGTCATTATCTTTGATGAAGATACGCCTTTAGATCTCATAAAAACCTTAAAGCCCGATGTGTTAATGAAGGGAAATGACTATAATTTAGAAACCATTGTGGGAGCCAAAGAAGTATTAGAATACGGCGGCGAAGTACTGACCATACCCCTTGTTCCCGATTATTCAACTACTGGAATTATTCAAAAACTAAAAAAATAATATTATGTATTTAATTGCTATTTTATTTGGAGTGGCCGGAATGTTAATCTCCTGGAGATTGAAATCAAAATTTCAAAAGTATGCGCAAGAGCCTTTGCAAAGTAATTTTTCTGGCCAAGAAATTGCCGAAAAAATGCTCGCTGATCATGGCATAACAGATGTTCGTGTCATTTCTGTTGAGGGCCAATTAACAGATCATTACAATCCTGCGGACAAAACAGTGAACTTATCGAACGATGTTTTTCACGGCCGAAATGCCGCTGCCGCCGCCGTATCTGCGCACGAATGTGGCCACGCAGTCCAACATGCGCGAGCGTATGCTTTTTTAGAATTTAGAAGTGCCATGGTTCCCATGTTAAATGTCGCTAATGGATTTATGCCTATCTTACTGATGATCGGCATGTTCGTACTTTATTCAACGGGAAGCGTACTTTTATTGACCATTGGCGTTGCGCTTTTCGCTCTAGCCACGCTCTTTAGTTTTGTGACTTTACCGGTTGAATTTGACGCATCAAATCGTGCATTGGCATGGATAAAAGAAAAAGGAATTGTTACGCCGACGGAATATGAAATGTCAAAAGATGCACTTTGGTGGGCAGCTATGACGTATGTGGTCGCTGCATTGGGCATGTTGGCCCAATTGCTTTACTACTTAAACTTATTAGGTGGTCGTAGAAATGATTAATTTCAATATGTATTAATATAAAAAATGCCTCAACATTCTTGAGGCATTTTTTTATACATTCAATTTACTTTTCCGATAACTATATCCAAAGTAAATCAATAAGCCGGCCAAGCACCAATACAAAAAGCGCTCCCAATTCATCGCTCCCATTTGAGTCATTAAATACATATTCACCAAAAGGCCCAATACAGGTATTAATGAAAGATTATGAGTCACACTAAAAAACGCTATAACCACCCAAATCAAGAAAAAACAAGTCATAATCACATGGTCTGCTTTTTCCGCTCCACTCCAAATACCCTCAAACCAATCTTGCCACGCGCCTAAAGTTGGCAAAGAAAGATACAAAGCAACTACTAAGGAAAGCCCCACATAATATTTAGCATTGATATAAGGAATTTTAAATTTAGATTTTTTCTGATTTTCAGGATCTAAATCTAAAATTAATACCCCTCCACATACCAGTACAAAAGCAAATAAAGTTCCTATACTGCTCAAATTTATCACTTCTTCTAAATTGGCAAACAAGGCCGGAATTCCCACTAAAAAACCTGTCATGATGGTTGAAAAAGAAGGTGTCCTATACTTCGGATGAATGCGAGAAAATGCTTTGGGTAACAAACCATCACGTGACATCGTCATCCAAATACGGGGTTGGCCCATTTGATAAACCAATAGTGCACTCGTTAAAGCGATAACAGCACTCGCTGCCACCACCCCAGCCACACCGGGTAAATTAACCTTCATAAACATAAAAGCCAATGGATCCTCAATTCCAGCTAAATCGCCTGATGGAACAATGCCAGTAAGTACCAACGTAACCATGACGTATAAAATAGTGCAGATGATTAACGCCCACATCATTGCTTTAGGAATATCTCTTTGGGGATTTTTGCATTCCTCCGCGGTCGTTGATATAGAATCAAAGCCAATATAAGCAAAGCAAACAGCTGCTACACTCTTCAATACTCCACTAATGCCATTGGGAGCAAAAGGAGTCCAATTTTCTACTTGGACATAAAATGCCCCCACGCCTACCACGATAGCAATGACAGCTAATTTAAGTACCACCAAAATATTATTCATGTTTTTGGTTTCCTTGATGCCAATATAAACTAAATAGGTGATTGCCGCCGTAATGAGCAAAGCGGGAATGTTAGCGACAAAGTGCCAACCGAAAAGAACGGGGGCCGAATTAAATGCCACAAATCCCTCGCGTACATTGACAGACATTTGCTCTAATTTCTGACCCGTTTCTAATGCTTGAATAGCAGTCGAGTGGGCTCGTTGGGCCGACAAATAATCCATGGTTAGATATTCAGGCACATGAAATCCTAAGCCCTCCAATAAATCCACAAAATATTTAGACCAAGAAATGGCAACGGCCACATTGGATATCGCATATTCAAGCAATAAATTCCAACCCAAAATCCAGGCAACCATCTCACCCAAACTCGTATAAGCATACGTATAGGCACTGCCAGAAATAGGAACTGTCGCCGCAAATCTAGCATAACAAAATGCGGTAAACATACAGGCCAACGCTGTAAAAACAAATAACATTGAAACGGCTGGCCCTCCATTAGCCGAAGCCTGACCGATAGCCGAAAATATACTTGCTCCTATAATAGCTGCAACCCCCATAAAGGTCAAATCCCGAACACCCAAATTACGAATCATGGAATGACCCGCTAATTTTTCTACTTCTAACTGATCTGAAATGATTTTATCAATGGTTTTTTTTCTAAAAAGAGAAGCCCACATAGTTGGTTTGTTGGATGAATTTACGCCAACAAAAATACATCTTTCTTCAAGAAATTCTAATTATGTCGATTTGTCTTACCTTTGTATTATGTCAGTCGCAATTGTCATCTTAAATTTTAATGGCCAAGGTTTTCTAGAAAAATTCCTTCCTGAGGTTATTTTAAATACACCGGAAGGCAAGATTTATGTGGCCGACAATGGATCCACAGATGATTCTGTTAAGCTAGTAGAAGAAAAATTTCCAGAGGTTACAATCATCCAATGGGCCAACAACCTTGGTTATGCGGGTGGATATAATTTTGCCCTAAAGCAAATTGATGCTGAGTATTTTGTACTCATGAATTCAGACATAAAACCTCAAAAAAATTGGTTAAAGCCATTATTGAGCTTTTTTGAGATGCATCCTACTTGTGCAGCGGTGCAACCTTATATTTTAGATTATCAACAACCTGAATATTTTGAATATGCCGGTGCCGCGGGCGGATATTGGGATCGATTAGGTTATCCATTTAGCCGAGGAAGAATTTTTGATCATTTGGAAAAAAATGAGAATCAATATCCCACTTCATTTGTGAACTGGGCATCAGGTGCCTGCCTAATGGTCAAATCAGAGCTTTTTTGGAAAGTCGGCGGTTTAGATGATTACTTTTTTGCTCACATGGAGGAAATAGATCTTTGTTGGCGCCTACAAAGAGCCGGATATCAAATTGCTGCCGTAGCAGAAAGTCAAGTCTTACACGTAGGAGGTGGGACTTTAGCCCAAGGAAACCCCTTTAAAACCTATTTGAATTTCCGCAATAACTTAATCTTACTTTACAAAAACGTAGACCCAGCACATACATTCAATACAATTTTTAAACGGATGCTACTAGACGGAATCGCTGGATTACGCTTTTTAGCGAATATGCAATGGATGCAATTCTTAGCCGTAGTTCATGCGCATTTCTATTTCTATAAGTATGTGATCTTTCACAAAAACAAACAGAATCTACCCGATGGCTTACAAGAAAAATACATTGTGAGTTATCCGGGAAATATTGTTTTGGATTACTTTTTCAGAAAAATTAAGAAATTCTCAGATTTGAAATTTTAAATATCCCAAACAGAAGGATTGTTCCTTTGGCGAAGATAGCGCCTTATGTTCATCCAAAAAGCAAGGATTAAATAAATGATGATGGGAGAACCCATGGTTAAAAAAGAAGTGTAGATAAAATACAATCGAATGCTACTCGTAGAAATTTTGAACTTTTCACCCAATCGAGTACAAACTCCAAATGCCTGATTTTCAACGAAATATTTAATTTTATACATATCGATTAAATTATATCATAAAATTATGAATAAGATCCCAAAATAACATCGTCCAAAATACATAAAACGAATTAATTATATAAATTATTGTAATATTTATATTTAACTTAAAAAAAATGTAAAAATATTTTCATTTCTCTTGCATACAATATAATTATTTATACATTTGACCACTTAAAAGATTTAACATATCATTAATTTCGACTTTCTCCTCTAGTTTCTCCTCTGATTTTCCAGGTTATTGATTCTATTTAAAGTTTGTCGGCTTAAAGGTTTTTATCTCTCGAGGGTATTAATATTTTTAACATTATTTTTATGCAAACTGGTAAAGTAAAATTTTTCAACGAGACGAAAGGTTTCGGATTCATCGTTGATGATCAAACAGGTGAAGACATTTTCGTACACGTAACTGGCCTTACAGGTGTTACAATCCGCGAAAATGATTCAGTATCTTATGAAGTTACTGATGGAAAGCGTGGAGCAAACGCTATCAACGTAAAGAAAATCTAATTTTCTTGCGTTTTTTTGATTAGAGCAAATCAGGATTAAACAATATATGTAGGATTACCTATTGAAGATTGCAAAATTGATCTCTAGTTGAAGAGAAAAAAAAGCCCTCAGAAATGAAGGCTTTTTTTATTTTACGTGGTTCGGTTTACCAACCGAATTGAATTTATAGCTAACCTAGGCCCAGCGCACATTAATCAATTTCTATTAGCTTAGGCTTGAAATAGATTAGGAAATCCAAGCGGTAACTTCCTCTTTACTAGGCATAGAAGAATCAATCTTCAATTTCTTTCTCATTCCACCTAAATCATTGAAAACTTTATTGGGATTAGCTTCTTTCAAAGCATCCAAAGTCAAAATTCCCATTTTCTGTAATGCGGGAATCCAAATTTCAGGTACCCCTGCGCTGATAAAATCTTGATCCGAAGAAACCTCTTTCATGATTTCCGGGCGCATTTGAGGGAAAAACAACACCTCTTGGATCGAGGATTGGTTCGTCATCAACATCGTCAATCGGTCTATTCCAATCCCAATGCCCGAAGTGGGTGGCATCGCATACTCCAAGGAACGTATAAAATCATAATCCATCGCCATCGCCTCATCATCGCCTTTTTCAGCTAATTTAAGTTGGTCCTCAAACCGTTCTTTTTGATCAATCGGATCATTTAATTCGGAATAGGCATTTGCAATTTCTTTGCCGTTCACAAATAGTTCAAAGCGTTCCACTAAACCCTCCTTCGATCTATGTTTCTTAGTCAATGGGGACATTTCAACAGGATAATCAATGATGAAGGTGGGCTGAATTAAGTTAGCCTCTACTTTCTCACCGAAAAGCTCATCGATCAATTTACCTTTCCCCATTTGAGCATCCACTTCCATCCCAAAAGAAATACATTCTGCCCTTAATTCATCTTCAGAAAGCTCATCTACATTCACTCCAGAATATTTAAAAATAGCCTCTGAAATACTTAAACGAGGATATGGACCAGCAAATTCAACCAAATTTTCTCCCACAGTAATCTTTGTTTGGCCGTGTAAGGTCATCGTGACCTTTTCAAAAATTTCCTCGGTCAAATTCATCATCCAATGGTAATCTTTGTAGGCCACATAAAATTCCAATGAGGTAAATTCAGGGTTATGGGTTCTGTCCATGCCCTCATTTCTAAACATTTTTCCGAATTCATAGACGCCATCAAATCCGCCAACAATCAAACGCTTCAAATACAGTTCATTGGCAATGCGTAAAAACAAAGGCATATCCAACGTATTATGATGCGTTTTAAAGGGTCTCGCCGAGGCTCCCCCATGAACAGATTGTAAAACAGGAGTTTCCACTTCTAACCAGCCTCTTTGATCAAACATCGTCCTCATCGTCGAAATGATCTTAGCGCGTTTGACGAAAATATCTTTAATGGAAGGATTAACAATTAGATCCACATATCGTTGACGATACCTCATTTCAGGATCTGAAAAGGCATCATAGGTCTGACCGTCGGCTTCTTTCACCACGGGAAGTGGCTTAAGCGCTTTGGATAGCAAAGTAAATTCGCTCACATGAACCGATATCTCGCCTACTTGGGTCGTAAAAGCATAGCCCTTAATACCTATAATATCTCCTATATCCAGAAGGCGTTTGAAAACAGTATTATATAATGTTTTATCTTCTCCCGGACATAAATCATCTCTTCGAAAATACAACTGAATGCGCCCATTTGAATCTTGTAACTCAGCAAATGAAGCATTTCCCATAATGCGAAATCCCATTAACCGACCAGCTAAACTAACTTCTTGGAAATTATTCAATTCAGGTTTATATTCGGACAAAATCTGAGAAGAATAATGGCTGACCAAAAATGCGGCCGCAGGATAAGGATCGATTCCCATGCCAATAAGTTCCTGTCTTTTTTGACGTCTCAATAATTCTTGCTCACTTAATATCATGCTACATTTATATTTTCAAAGGGCAAAAATAGCCAAATCATTTGGCAAATAAAACTGCTAGGCGAGTTAGATAAAAACTTAAAACTTGTTAATAAAATTGTAGACCTTAAACAATTGAGTACATTTTTACGTTAAATTCGCACATTCAAAAACCATAATCACAATTAATAAAAGATCCTTATAAATGAAAAATCAATTAAAATCCTATGTAGTCATTGCGCTTTTATCCAGTGGAATTTCTTTAGGCGCATTTCAATTATTTAATTTGGGTTCAAAAAATACATTAGGCGAAGTTCCTTCTGCATTTACAAACACGGTCTCGAGCATCAATGTCCCCGGAAATCCAGGGGAATTTACTTACGCAGCCGAAAAAACCACCCCTGCCGTGGTTCACATTAAAACTAAAATGGAACAGAGATCGCGCCAGCAATTTTCTAGTCCATTTGACGATTTATTTGGCGGATTTGGTGATCCATTTGGTGGTGGAGGAGGCGGTGGTCGAAGACAAGCACCTCAGCAACAAGAGGCTTCCGGCTCGGGCGTAATCATTAGTGCTGACGGATATATTGTCACAAATAATCACGTGGTAGCTGAAGCCAGTGAAATTTCAGTGATCTTGAATGACAAAAGAGAATTTAAAGGTAAGGTTATTTCGACTGACCCTTCATCTGACTTAGCTGTCATTCAAATTAAGGCAAGTGGCCTTCCTTTCCTAACTTTTGGAGATTCAGACGCATTGAGAGTTGGAGAGTGGGTATTAGCCGTTGGGAATCCATTTAACTTAGAATCAACCGTTACAGCAGGGATTGTATCTGCCAAAGGTCGTCAGAATATCATCGATCGCGATGGGGACATTAACCCATTAGAATCATTTATTCAAACAGATGCCGCAGTAAATCCAGGAAATTCTGGAGGTGCACTTGTCAATCTAAAAGGTGAATTAATCGGTATTAATACTGCCATTTATTCACGTACGGGCCAATTTGCCGGATACTCATTTGCAGTTCCCGTGAGTATTGTCAAAAAAGTTTCAGGGGATTTAATCAAATATGGCAATGTCCAAAGAGGTTTCCTTGGGGTTAATATCCTAGAAGTAAATTCGAAATTAGTAGATGAGAAAGATCTTAAAGTAAAAGATGGAGTCTATGTAGGTGGATTTGCGGAAAACTCTGCAGCCAAAGATGCAGGCATCAAAATCAATGATGTGATCATGAAGATTGACGGAGTGGATACAAAATCTACGGCCAAGCTCATGGAAATTGTTGGCAGAAAGAGACCCGGTGAATCATTAAATGTTTCTGTCAATCGTGATGGTCAAATTAAAGAATTCAATGTGACCCTGAAGAATAAAGAAGGAAATACATCCATTCTCAAAGGAGACATCGGCGAAACGTATAAGTCGGAGTTCTTAGGCGCCAAATTCGGGTCTTTAAGTAGTGCCGATAAAGAAAAGTTTAAGTTGAGTTCTGGGGTTAAGGTGGTTGAAGTTACCGCAGATGGAAGATTAGAAATGTATGGCTTATCCAAAGGATCCATCATTACTAAAATAAACGATAAGGCCGTAAATAGCCCTAAAGAAGCTACCGAATTGTTAGAAGCCAGAAGAGGTCGAATTAAATTAGAGGGAATTGACGTCGATGGATCTAGATTTATCTACGTGCTTTAAACATAGATTTCAAAATCTTATATTCTCTTAAACAAAAAACCCGAAGCAAATGCTTCGGGTTTTTTTAATGCATTACATGCGATACTTAAGATTTATATAAAACTTGTTTTACTGCTTTAATCGTTCTTTCTACACTTGGCAAAATTTCCTCGATTAACGTAGGAGCATAAGGCAAAGGCAAGTCACGTGAATTCACACGAATCACAGGAGCATCTAAGAAATCAAAAGCCCAACGTTGTAAATGATAAGCAATTTCAGAAGAAATAGCCGCTAAAGGATTTGCTTCTTCCACAACTACACATCGATTGGTTTTTTTAACTGATTCCACTACGGTCAAGTAATCAATAGGGCGTACACTGCGCAAATCAATCACCTCAACGGAAATACCTTGCTTTTCCAACTCCTCTACCGCAGGCATCACCACACGAGACAACATTTTACCGAAAGTCACTAGAGTAACGTCTTTGCCCGCTTTAACAATATTGGCTTTTCCAATCGGAATCAAATATTCTCCGTCCGGAACTAAACCTTTATCGCCATACATAACTTCTGACTCCATAAAAATAACCGGGTCATTGTCGCGAATAGAAGCTTTTAACAAACCTTTTGCATCTGCTGGATTGGATGGAACAACCACTTTCAAACCAGGTGTATTGGCAAACCAATTTTCAAAATTAGATGAATGCTGGGATGACAATTGGCCCGCATTTCCAGTCGGCCCTCTAAAAACGATCGGACAAGAATATTGCCCACCTGACATGGACATTATTTTTGAAGCCGAATTAATTACTTGATCTATGGCAACTAAAGAAAAATTGAATGTCATAAATTCTACGATAGGTCTTAAACCATTCGCAGCAGCACCTACTGAAATTCCTCCAAATCCCAATTCAGCAATTGGCGTGTCAATCACACGATCCGGACCAAACTCATCCAACATCCCTTGGGAAACTTTATAGGCCCCATTATATTCAGCTACCTCTTCTCCTATAAGGAAAACACTTGAATCAGTTCGCATTTCTTCTTGCATGGCTTCACGCAAGGCTTCTCTAAATTGAATTTCTCTCATAATGATAAATTAAGTATGCAACCTAATCGGGAGCAAAATTAGGCAAGAAAATGCATACAACAAAACCAAAATTAGGTTTCTCATGCTCCCAATTTGATAAATTCTAGGTATTTTTGATAATAATTAGAATTTCGACCCAAATGACTGTTAAAATAGCTCCCATTTCTGAATCATTGGCCACTTTTTTTGCCCAAAACGAATATTCGCATATCGCTATTTTGGTGGATGAATTTACAAACAAATATTGTTTGCCTATCATCCAAGATTTGTTGCCTTCGAATTTCACCAAAATTCTGATTAAATCAGGAGAGCATCATAAGAATTTAACTACCTGTGAGCAAGTTTGGGACCGAATGACAAAGGCTAATATGGACCGACATAGTTTGTTGGTCAATTTAGGTGGCGGTGTCATAGGTGATTTGGGAGGTTTTTGTGCCTCCACCTACAAAAGAGGAATCGATTTCATTCAAATTCCCACCACATTATTAGCCCAGGTGGACGCGAGTGTAGGGGGTAAATTAGGCATCGACTTCCACGGACTTAAAAATCATATTGGTGTTTTCCAATTGCCTAAAGCCGTATTAATTGACCCTAAATTCATTGACACCCTATCGATCCAACAAAAAAAATCTGGCTTTGCTGAAATCATCAAGCATTGCTTAATTCGCGATGAAAAGGAATGGAGTACAATACGCCAACAAAGTTTCGAGGAATTGGATTTATCAAAATTAATTGCTCATTCAGTTGCGATCAAAGAAGCGGTCGTTTTAGAAGACCCTAAGGAAGCGGGATTACGTAAAATATTGAATTTTGGTCATACGTTAGGCCATGCCATTGAATCCTATTTATTAGATAAGGGAAAAAGGAAGATTTTACATGGAGAGGCGATTGCCATCGGCATGATTGTAGAGGCATTTATTTCCCATCAACGAGATTTAATTAGCCTGCATGAACTTGAAGAAATAGAATCTTATTTGTTTGAAAACTATGGTCGGGTCAAATTGCACCCAGAAGAAATTTCAAAAATCATTGCATTAACTGCTCAAGATAAAAAGAATAAAGGCAAAGAAATTCGTTTTTCTTTGTTGACCGGAATAGGCGACTGCGGCTATGATATCCCCGTTAGCGCTTCCGAAATGAAGAAGGCCATTCAGTATTACTTGAATTAATTATTCAATAACCTGCGGTACTTTAAAATATTGCTCGTTGGTATCCGGCCCCAAAGCCAACGCTTTTTCCTTTGACAAATCTTGTTTAGCCACATCCTCCCTAAATTGATTCATGGCCGGAGTCATATGAACTAAGGGCTCCACATGATCCGTATTCACCGCATTAAGCGCTTCCATCCAGTCAAGTACCTTGTTGATGGATTCCTGCATCGGTTCGATTTCATTCGGATTTAATTCCAATCGAGCCAAATGGGCAATCTTTAGTACATCTTCCTTATTTACTTTCATCGTCTTTCTGAGTTAACTTTTTATCATCTGGCATTTCCTTGTCCAAAAAGGAATTTAATTGGTCGCGATCCATCGACGAAATGATTTGACCAAACGAGTCAATTTTCATTTCAAAACCCTCCAAATTTGGATGCACTTTAGGTTTTTTTTCGATCGGCTTGATTATTTTTTTTGCCATTTTATCTTTTATTGAAGGCCTCTATGGCATGATTCAGCCGAAGCAAAACCTGCTCTTTACCCCACAATTCCATTGAGATCATCAAATCGGGTCCTGCCCCATTTCCACTTAAGGCGACGCGCAACATTTGCATCACCTTTCCCATTTTAATACCGGCTTCCTCTAATTTTATATGAATGAACGACTTAATGGAATCAGCTTCCCAAAGCTCTAAAGCAGGCAAACTTTCCTTTAACACTTGTAAGCCCTTTTGAGACTCTTCATTCCATTTATTCAGTACGACAGCTTCCTCGTAGATCGTAGGTAATTCCGTAAAATCCTTCACTTTTTCACCCAATTCCTGAGGAAAAGTAATGCGATCTAAAAACAAATGCACAAATGATTCAGCTTCTTTTTTCGGCAAATCAGGTAAATATTGGGTAGCTAGACTGCTAACATCTTGTAGTTTAAGGTATTGCTCATTAAACCATTTGGCTTTATTTACGTCAAATTTAGCCCCTGCCTTATTGATTCTCTCTAAAGAAAAAGCAGATATCAACTCATCCAATGAAAATAATTCTTGTTCAGTCCCGGGGTTCCAACCTAAAAAAGCTAAGAAATTAATCATCGCTGCAGGAAGATATCCCTCTTGCTTAAAACCCTTTGAAATAGCTCCAGTTTGTGGATCTTTCCATTCCAAAGGAAAGACAGGAAATCCGCCTAAATCCGCATCTCGTTTAGAAAGTTTTCCATTCCCTTCCGGCTTAAGTAGCAGGGGTAGATGGGCGAATTGTGGCGGTTGCCAACCAAAAGCCTGATACAATAAAATATGTAACGGAGCTGAAGGAAGCCATTCCTCGCCACGAATCACGTGTGTGATTTCCATAATATGGTCATCCACGACATTGGCTAAATGGTAAGTAGGCATACCATCCGATTTCATTAAAACCTTGTCATCGATGCTGGACGTATGAACATGTACCCAATCACGAATGCTATCTTGGAACCGTATTTCTGCCTTTGCTGGAACTTTTAATCGAATGACATAGGGCATCCCTGACGCAATCAAATCACTTATTTCCTGCTCAGACATAGACAAAGAGTTCTTTAATTTCACTCTTGTCAATGCATTGTACTGAAATGCACTTCCTTTACTTTCATAGATTGCTCGCATCGCATCCAACTCCTCAGAGGTGTCAAATGCATAATATGCTTTTCCTGAATTAATTAATTCGTCTGCATACACTTTATATAGTTCCTTGCGCTCGCTCTGCCGATAAGGTTCATGCGGACCGCCTACCCCTATTCCCTCGTCGGGCATAATTCCCAACCATTTTAAAGCATCTAAAATATAGTTTTCTGCACCTTCAACAAAGCGAGTTTGATCCGTATCTTCAATGCGTAATATAAAAGTACCCCCTAATTTATGGGCTAATAAGTAATTATATAAAGCGGTTCGAACCCCTCCAATATGTAAAGCACCTGTGGGACTTGGGGCAAATCGAACTCTTAATTTTTTAGTCATATATTTTTATTTATAGGCAATGCAAGAAATCTCAACACGAACATTTTTGGGTAAACGAGCTACTTCAACGGTCTCGCGAGCTGGGGGATTTGCTCTGAAATATTGACCATATACGCCATTGATTTGACCAAAATGGTTCATATCCTGAATAAAAATCGAACATTTCACAACTTGCTCAAATGAATAACCCGCCTCTTTTAAAATATAACCCAAGTTTTTCATGACTTGATCCGTTTCTTCCTCAATGCTTGCGCCTGATTCAAAGGCCGACAGGGCAATTTGACCAGATACATAAAGGGTGCCATTCACCTCAACAGCCTGCGAATAAGGGCCGATAGGAGCGGGAGCATCTGATGATAAAATTATTTTTTTTGTCATATCTTTGAAATGAAATGCAAGTTACCAAAATCACCTCATTTATAATAAACAAAAAAGGAATCTTCTTTATGTTGATTTCCTCCCTTTGCTTTGCATCTATGTCGGCCATGGCCAAAGATTTAAGCGAAAAGTTTTCCTCGGTGCAATTGGTATTTTTTAGAAGTGCCGTAGGCCTTCCCTTTTTATTTACCAGTTTATGGCTTAAACCTGCCATCCAAAAAGGGGGTAAATTATATTTCATTATTCTTCGAGGCATTCTGGGAGCCTTTACTTTATACTGCTTGTTTTATACGTTGGAACATCTGAGTTTATCCTTGACAAATACATATGGCCAAGCATTTCCTTTGTTCATCGCTATTTTTAGTTTTTTCATATTTCCCACAGAAAAATTATCTCGGCACCAAATCATGTATTTGCTCGTCGGTTTTTGTGGAATCATTCTGATTTTTAGGCCGGAGACCAACGGCACATTATTGCATCATAGCACGGGAATTATTTATGCCATCGGAACGGCATTGGGATACATCGCAATTAAAGAGGCGCAAAAATACTATGATTCCAGGTGGGTAGTTATTTCATTCATGGGTGCAGGGCTCATCGCCTCTATTCTTTCCTTGTCATTTGGGACGTTTACGAACCTACCTAATAGTTTCCTGACGGGCAAGTGGATAGCGCCGAGTGCCAACGAATGGTTGCTCGCTTTAATTATGGGCCTTTTAGCTCTAGGGGTTCAATATTTTACTACTCAAGCTTTATTAAATGAAAAAACAAGCATCGTGGGGGCCATTGGAAATAGTAGTGTATTATTTTCCATCTTGATTGAAATAATTTTGGGCCACGGCTTTCCAAGTCTTATCGTGTGTCTGGGCATTAGCTTTGTTGTGTACGGCAGTTATCAGGTTAGCAAAGGAGATTAATTCAGGATTCAGACACGGCATAAAGCAAATAATTTTCATCTTCAATTTTAGCGTCCGTTGGATAAATGGGATTGAGCAAATTCTTTAGCATTAGCTAAATAAAAAAAATCCCCCTGACATGCAGGAGGATTTTAAATTTTCATTCAAAAGGAATTTTTATCTCCAGTGAATTAATTATGCAGTAGCCGAGTTCATTACTTCAGTTTGCTTACGAATGGATTCAGAGTGAATCAATTTAAACAACTCCTCAACAAACTCAGGATATAAAGCTAATCCTTTGGCTTGATTTGCACGATCACTATGAAGTTGCTTCCAACGATCTAATTGCAAAACAGCTACATTATTATCGCGCTTGTACTCACCTAATTTTTCTACTACGGCCATGCGAGCAGCTAAAACTTCTAATACTTCACGGTCAATGTTATCAATTTTCTCACGAAGGCTAGCTAATTCATCTGAAAAATCAGCGCCATAATTTGCGTTACGCACATCTAATTCACGTAACATTTCACCTAATTTCTCTGGGGTAACTTGTTGGGACGCATCAGACCAAGCCGCATCAGGATCTCTGTGCGTCTCGATAATCATACCATCATAATTTAAATCAAGGATTCTTTGAGATAATTCCATCAATAAAGCACGCTTTCCAGCCATGTGAGATGGATCACCGATTAATGGCATTTGAGGAAATAAACGCTTTAATTCAACAGCCATCGCCCACATAGGTGAATTACGATATTTTGTTTCTTGTGCATTTGAGAAACCACGGTGAATCGCACCTAATTTCTTAATGCCAGCACCTTGAAGACGCTCAAACGCACCTACCCAAAGAGCTAAATCTGGATTAACTGGATTTTTAACTAATACTGGAACATCAACACCCTTAAGTGCGTCAGCTAAATCTTGAACATTGAATGGATTCACAGTGGTACGTGCACCAATCCACAATACATCAACCCCATATTTCAAAGCCAACTCAACATGCTCAGGTGTAGCCACCTCAATCGCTAATGGCAATCCAGTTTCTTTTTTCGCCTCTACTAACCACTTTAAAGCGGGCTCTCCCATTCCTTCAAAACTACCTGGACGCGTACGAGGTTTCCAAACTCCAGCACGCATAATATGTGCATAACCCTCCGCCTTAATGCGACGAGCTGTTTCTAATACTTGCTCTTCAGTTTCAGCTGAACATGGACCCGCAATGATAAGGGGCTTTCCTTCCGTCTGAATCCATTCCTGCATAGGAATAATGTCTAAATTGGCATTCATAATACTTCTTACGTTTTCAGGCAGCTTTCGCCTGTGATTTATGATTATTTATTTAATATGATACGAATATCGGTCAATATAAACTCTTATATTTGCAAGCAATTTTGTACTAAATGACCCTAAATACTTCATCAAACGAATTGAAAAAGCTTTCCTTTGAGGACACCCACATTGCCTTTGCCTCCAAAAATAATTTCGAACTACATAAATCCTATTGGATTTTTGCCATAATGAATCAAAATTGGATTGTAAAGTTAGGCACTTTTTTCATCAAATTGTTCCTTTTCCTTCATTTTCCGATCAAAAAACTGATAAAAACCACGATTTTTCAACAATTCTGTGGAGGAGAATCCATCGAAGATTGTGAAAAAACCATTCAAGGACTTAATAAAGTTTCGATTGGAACCATTCTCGATTATTCGGTAGAAGGTGAAGAAAATGAAAAATCATTTCAAAAAACAAAAAATGAAATCCTGAGAACAATCGAGAAAGCGCATCAAGAACTTTCAATACCGTTTGCCGTTTTTAAAGTCACGGGGATTTTTAGTTCAGAACTACTCGAACAATTTCAAATAAGTCCTTTAGATGAGGATGATGAAAAATCATTTCAATTAAGTAAAGAATACTTGCATGAAATTTGCCAAAAAGCGTTTGACTTACAGGTAAAACTTTTTATCGACGCGGAAGAAAGTTGGATTCAAAATTCCATCGACCTTCTTTCATATGAGATGATGGAAAAATTTAATAAAAATGATGTTATCATTTATAATACCTTTCAAATGTATCGAGTAGATATGCTTGGAAATTTATCCAATGCCATTAAATCGGCCAAAGCCCAGCATTATTTCCTAGGGGTAAAATTAGTCCGGGGAGCCTATTTAGAAAAGGAACGCCAACGTGCCCATGAAGAAAACTATTCAGAACCTCTACACAAAAGCAAGCATGATACAGATCGCGATTTCAATGCAGCAGTAGATTTGTGCTTGCAAAATTTAGAAACTGTTTATTTTTGTGTCGGAACGCATAATGAAGAAAGCTGTATCCACTTGTGCGATAAGATGAATGCATTGGGCATTTCAAACAATCATAAACAAATTTACTTTGCACAGTTGTTAGGCATGTCAGATAATATCAGTTATAATCTAGCGCATTTTGGATATAACGTAGCCAAATATGTTCCCTACGGCCCTGTTGAATCCGTTATGCCCTATTTATTTAGACGCGCCGAAGAGAATAGCTCAATTGCGGGACAAACATCTAGGGAATTTGCCCTAATTACAAAAGAAGTGAACAGAAGAAAGTTATTATGAAGGATTTTCGTTTTTTTATATTGAGTTTATCCGTGATTTTGGTGGATCAAAGCATTAAGATGGGAGTACATTTTTACATGGAGCCAGGTTATTTTGGGCAAATTGAACTCATTGGCCCTTTATTTAAATTACATTATACGTTGAATCCTGGAATGGCCTTTGGGATCCAACTAGGGTCCATATATGGCAAATTATTATTGACCAGTTTTAGAATTGTTGCCATGTTTGGCATTGGCTATTATTTATATAAGTTAACCCAAAAAAATAGCCCCAAGGGTCTTTTGATTTGCGTATCCCTCATTTTGGGTGGAGCCATTGGCAATTTAATTGACTCTGTTTTTTATGGAGTCTTTTTAGGAAATGCCCCCTATGGAGCACCGATGAATTGGTTTCATGGCCAGGTGATTGACATGTTCTTTTTTGATATTTGGGAGGGTATATTGCCTACTTGGGTTCCTCTGTGGGGCGGTTCTTATTACTCAACGCCTATTTTCAATTTTGCAGATGCGGCCATATTTTGTGGAGTTGTAGCCATCATCATTTTTCAAAACAAATTTTTTGAATCCAATAAACCTTTAGAATAAAAAAATAGACGCAATTCCTTGCGTCTATTTTCACTTAGTTTCTTAATTACCTTATTTCTTTGGAGCCGCTGGCTTAGCAGCAGCAGGAGCAGCAGCAGGCTTAGCAGCCGCAGGAGCAGCAGTCGGTGCAGCTGTCACTGGCTTGGGCGTAATACCCATTTTCTTCAAAACTAAATCTGAAATAGCAGCTTCTGTTGGGTAATGCAATAAAATGGGAGCAGTTCCCATACCTGCATCATAATTAAATACGTGTGTGTACGCATTTTCATTAGCTACTGCATGCATGTTTTCCTCAATTTTTTTCAACAAAGGTTGCAATAATTGCGCTTGCTTTTTCTGTAAAGAAGACTGAGAATTTGTTTGAAACTCTTGAATAGAAGTCTGCAAGTTTTGTAATTCCTTCTCTTTATCTTGTTTGATAATATCCGGAGTTTTAGTGTCCGCATTTAACTTTTCAAAAGCGGCTAACTTGTCTTGAAATTCCTTTACTTTTCCTTGGTAAAGAGTTTCATACTGCTTTTGAGTATTTTTTAAATCTTCTTCCACTTGTTTCGCCTCAGGCATTTGGCTTAATATATAATCAGCATTAATAAATCCGATTTTAACTTGGGCCTGCAATGGTAATGTTGCCATACCGAACATTAGGCCTACGGCCAATAAAAATTTGTTTTTCATACGTTGTTTTCTATTTGTTAATTGTAAAATTAGGAATGTTTATGTTAAAATAATGGGTTAATGTTTATTTTTTCAAATTAGGATCCAATTCTAAGCCCAATTCCTCCAATACATAATCTGAATAATCATGTACCGGATTCGTGTAAATTAAAGCTAAACCATCATTTGCCTTATCAAAAAGGAAATCTAATCTTTTTTGTCTCACTACTTTTTCTACTGCTTTAGAAACTTCATCCAAGATGGGTTTCAACGCATTTTTCTTTGCTTTAAATAATTCGCCCTCCGCCCCAAAAACAGAGTTCTGAAACAATTTTGCCTCCTGATCCTTCTGCTTAATTTGCTGAAGACGTTGCTGGCGCAAATCCTCAGTTAGCAACAACTCCTCTAATTTAAATGCGCGCTCAAGCACAGTAACTTCATCCTTTTTAGCCTCAATTTCTTTGATCCATTGTTTGGTCATCTCATCCATTTTTGCCTGTACTTTTTGATATTCAGGCATTTTAGAAGTAATGAATTCGGTATCAATGTATCCAAATTTCTGAGCGCTACAGGTAGGCCCAACCCACAAACTTAAAGCCAACAAGAAAAAAAGAATCTTTTTCATTTGCCGATTATGTAGCTTATCTGATTTGTTGGCCTATGGAGAACGTAAACGCTTGGCGACCAAAATCTGAATCTCCTGGTCTTGGTTTATCAAATCCAAATCCATAATCAATTCCAATCATTCCAAACGCTGGCATAAAGATACGAGCTCCCAATCCTGCTGATTTATATAAATTAAATGGATTATAATCCTTTAAGCTTGAGAAGTTATTTCCACCTTCAGCAAAACCTAAAACAAATATCGTGGCTGATGGATTCAACGAAACTGGATAACGCACCTCCATCACAAACTTGTTATAAGCTACTCCCCCATTTCCATAAGATCCGGATGGTCCGATTACACGGTCTTTATATCCTCTTAAACCCACAATATCACGGTTAAATGAGAAACCTTGAACCATTCCGGAACCTCCTAAATCAAAACGTTCAAATCGCGTTGTTTCCCGACCTCCATACGAACCTAAAAATCCTAAGTGCGCTCGGGTATGAAGAACAAATTTACCTACTAGCGGACTGAACCAACTTGCATCCATCATCCATTTATGGTACTCAATTAATGAACCGGATTGATTCGCTCCAAATAATGAATAAGGAGGTGTCAATGATGCCGTCATCGAGAAACTAGAACCCATACGCGCAAAGGTAGGGTTGTCAATACTATTTCGAGAGAAATTGGTCATGAACGTAACCGAAGTTGACTTCCCTTGCGGATAAGCCCAAGTATAATAGCGGTCCACATCATATTGTGAAAATGACAAGGAATGACTCAAAGAAAAATAATCATCCGGCCATTTCAATCGCTTACCTAAACTAAAGGTGATACTATTCACGTTAAAGTGAGCATCCAATAAGGAATCAGGTACTGAATAATTGCTCATTCCGCCACCATATCCACCATAGCCACCATAACCCCCGTATCCACCACCATAACCCCCGTATCCGCCTCCATAGCCTCCACCATATCCTCCGCCATATCCTCCGCCGTAGCCACCACCATAACCTCCACCGTAGCCTCCCCCATAACCCGTCGTTCTAAATTGATACGGGTATGAAATACTTCTATTCAATGAAATAGAGAATGAATTAGGTTTTTTACCACCCAACCACGGTTCGGTGAAAGTCAATGAATAATTTTGGAAGGCCGCGCCATTCGCTTGGAAACGTACCGAGAGCTTTTGTCCATCCCCTGCGGGCAATGGTCGCCAAGCAGATAAATTGGTTAAATTCTTAGCTGAAAAGTTGTTGAAAACAACCCCTAAGGTTCCCACAAAACCGATGTATCCACCCCAACCTCCTGACAATTCTATCTGGTCTGAAGGCTTTTCCTCTACATTATACTCAATATCCACGGTTCCATCTGGACGTGGCATCGGATTAGGTGATATCTTTTCAGGGTTAAAATAACCAATCGTTGAAAGCTCACGCACCGTACGAATAATAGCTGATTTATTAAACTTCTGACCCGGTAATGTTCGAATCTCTCGCATCACCACATGATCAGACGTTTTCGTATTTCCATTCAAAATAACCTTATTGATCGTTGCTTGCTTTCCCTCTGAAATACGAATTGTCAAATCGATCGAATCTCCCTCAATGGCCGTTTCGATAGGTTCTGCATTGTAATATAAATATCCATTATCCATATACACAGAACTTAAATCCTCTCCAGGATTTTGGCTCATTTTCTTATCTAATTCCTCCGTATTATAAATATCCCCCTTCTTGATTCCAATAACATCTCTCAGCACAGAATCTGGGTAAATATAATTTCCCTGAAAGGAAATACTCCGGTAATAATATTTTTTTCCTTGGGTCAAATTGATCGTTAAGTTGATCGACTCCTCATCAAATCTTGCAATGGAATCCGACTTAATTTGAAAATCTCGATAGCCTAATTTATTCATGGCGGCCAACAATTTTTCTTTGTCTTCATCCCACTTTTTAGGCACAAATTTGGAAGGTTTAAAGATCCGACCAAATCTTCTTTGCTTGGTATTTTTAATTTTTCTCAAAATCAAACTACGTGCTTCAGGCTCAATTCCAGTCAAAAATATTTTGTTCACTTTCACTTTCTCCCCCTTCACGACGTTGACCATCAACGTGGCATTATTTCCACGCAAGGTATCTGTCTTAATCACAGATTTGGTCTTGATGTTTAAACGCCCCTTCTCCTGATAAAATTTACGAATCGCTAACTCCAAGTTCTTGCGAAGCGTTTCAGTGATAATCTTTCCCTTATACGTCTTTACCTTCTCATTTAAACTTTCCTGCTCCCCTTTTCTTACCCCCGTATATTGGATTGCATATAACCTAGGACGTTCTTTTAAAATGATACTTAACCAAATTTTAGTTCCCTCCGTTTTGGTCGCATAAATCTCGACTTCCTCCAAAATTCCTTGATCCATAATCTTGCGAATCGCAGAAGCGATCATGTCCCCAGGAACCTTAATTTTATCTCCTACTTGCAAACCTGAGATATTAATCATCGAATTTCCATCGTAAAATTGAGAACCTGAAACCGTGATTTCAGCAATCTCATACTCCGTAGGGGTGGCATAAGAAAAAGTCGGCGCCGCAGCCGTAGGACTGGTCGAAAACAACCTTCCACCTAACACTTGTGCTTCGGATATCCTCGGGACAGAAAATAAACTCACTAAGAAAAACAGAAATAAACGATATTTCTTCACCTGATGGATTGCTTGTAAATAAACTATATTTTTCATAAATGAGCCTTAGCCCTCGCTTTTAACTTGTTCACTTGTTTTACCAAACCTCCGCTCTCGCATTTGAAAATCAACGATCGCTTGATGCAAATGTAATTTTCTGAAATCTGGCCAATATAAATCTTCAAAAATATACAACTCCGCGTAGGCCAATTGCCACAGCATAAAATTACTTATTCGATGATCGCCACCCGTTCGAATCATTAAATCTGGATCGGGCATTCCGGCCGTCGATAAATGAGCGGCCAATAAATCAGCATCAATATCTGAACCTTTCAACTCACCCGCTGCCACCTTTTTAGCTAACGCCTGTGTGGCCTGCACCAAATCCCATTTTCCCGAATACGAAAGTGCTAATACTAAAGTCAATCCCGTATTCCCAGAGGTCTGATCGATCGCCGCCTTCAACTCCTTCTGAGAATTGGCTGGCATCGAGGCTATATCACCTATCGCTTTTAAACGTACCTTATTCTTCATCATGGTAGGCAATTCGTCATGAATGGTACCTATCAATAAACTCATCAACGCCTTCACTTCCGATTGCGGACGATTCCAATTCTCCGTAGAGAATGCATACAATGTCAAATAATCAACCCCCAATTCTCCACAACCCTCGATGGTTTCCCGAACCGCAGAAATCGCATTGCGATGTCCAAAAATCCGATCTTTGAATCCTTGTTGCTTGGCCCAACGACCATTCCCGTCCATAATGACAGCAATATGTGCTGGCAAATTGTTTGGGTCAATGGCATCTTTTATATTTTGGTCCACAGTAAATGGTAATTCAAGCTATCAAATAAGAGGCAAAGGTAGCTAATTCACAACCTTATTCAAAGTAATTATTCGGTTATTCCTGAGGGCAAAAGATAGAAATAATCGAATAGGTAAACATCAACGAAGTATTTAAAAACTGATCGCCCTGAGAAAAAGAAATTTTATCCGTTGAGCCTAAATAAGAAGGCATCCCGTCAATCATATCCGTCAAAACTTTACTCGTCCCAAACTCAAACTGAACTCCCCACGCCGGACTAATTTGATACTTCACTCCAAGCCCATAAGGGATAGAAAAAGCGAAAAATGTCATCGGATTAGGGATCGAACCCGATGGGCTGACAAACATCCCAGAAAAACCTCCGTATAAATAAGGTGTCCAGTTTTTAATCTTCCGATTACTTTGATAATCCAAAAAATTGTATTCGGTTATTAAGGATAAATCGACCAGTGGACTAGAAAAAGTCTTAGTCGAATAGCCAATAGCTGGCAATGAATTTAGGCTTCCATCTCCTTGCAAGGATGAAAAATTGAATTTAGCTCGATACGCAAAAGCATTTTTTTTCTGATAACGAACCTGAAGATTAACCGAAGGAGACATTTTTTTCAATTGGTCTGCGTTGGGCGCCAAATGCCAATCTAATAAATCGCCTTTATATAATACAGCCCCTGGACCTGCTGCAAATTGCCAACCCTGTCCAAAAGAAAGGACAGAAATAAAAACCAATAAGCTTGTGAGTAGTATTTTAGACACAGGAATCATTCATTAATTCGGCAATGGCGGACAATCAATCTTATTCTTAATGTGATAAATCAAACGAATCTGAGTGGTAAAATACTGATCCGGTCCTGTAGAATAAATAGGTGCCGTGAAGGTAGTTGTCAAAGGAATTCTGTTGACTAAAGTATTCGCAGCAAAAGCTTCTCCATTTCTTGAGGTATAAAAAGAGGTACCAGCTAATACAGCGGATCTATTATCCGACACATCGTCCAAATAATCCGTTAAAGAAACTCGATATCCAAAATCGAAACCTAAGTCCATCTGCGCCCCTATTTTATAGCGAAAACCAAAACCAAAGGGAATAGAAATGTTCACCAAAGAATACTCCGCTCCTTCTGTATTTTGACCTTGCAAATCAACCCAACTACCTAAAGTGGGAGTGGTTATGCCCGGCACAATAATTTGACGCGCCACCGGATTATGTGTAAATCCAGCCACGCCTAGATATAAATAGGGTGATAATTGAGGTCGTTTGGATAAATTCTCCGCATTGCCCATCGGCTCATACACGGCACTGACCGAAAGCTCTTTAAGATCATTTCTAAAATGCAGATTTCGATAATAATTCCCTTCAAAAGCACCTGTAGAAGAAAAATAATTATCATCTCCAGCGATTCGAATATAACTTACTTGAATATTTCCACTGAAATGTCGGCTTAAATGGCGGGTATACTGAAGTCCCAAATTCCACCGCATCGACTGAGCTGCCACTGAAAATAACCCTGCCGCAGGCACTAAATCACCAATATAATTAGACGATCCAGCTCCAAAACTAACGGATGAGTGTGGCTTAAATGGCATCCCCTCATAACGTTCTTTGGCTTTTTGGCCTAAAAACCAAAACTGTGCCTCCGCTGAATAAGCAGCAAAAAAGATAAAAACAATAAATAAATAGACTGATCGAATCATGTATTTTCTACATTTAATATAATACCATTAAACGCCAACAATCTAAAAATGTTGCACACGTTCAACCACGAAGATACAAATTATTGTTTGATCATTCGCCTACTTTGGCGCTGTCCATTAGGTCCAGACAAACTAATGATGTAAAACCCTGCACTAATTCGAGCTAAATCTGCGGTAATTTGGTAGGATCCCGGCTCACGATTTCCCTGATAGATCTGTTGAATCTCCTGACCCTGAAGATCATAAACCGCTAATTTAATTTGCATCTTTTCAAAAACGGAATATTGAATTAATGCAAAATCAATGACCGGATTAGGTACTGAAGTAACAAGTTCCAAGGAAGTAAATTCGGGCAATTGGTCCGGCGAATTTTGATAAATAGGCAAACGCTCAAAAGCTTGATTGAAAATTTGCTGCGTTTTCACCGCATCTACACCCAAGTGATCTCGAATGATGGTCGAATAAACTTGGCGATAATCATAATTATACTTCAAGTCGCCGTTCGCATCTAAAATTTTCAAATTAGGGTTCTCCCCGATCAATCCACCTCGAACGGTTTTACCAATCACAAACATAGGCGCAGCCGTTCCATGATCCGTTCCTAAAGTTCCATTTTGATTGACACGTCGACCAAATTCAGAAAAAGTAACTACCGAAACAGAATCCGCTAAATTCATGTTTTCTAAATCGCTTTGAAAAGCTGCAACGGCCTCTGAAATGGTTTTCCATAGGTTGGCATGCTGCGTCAACTGGTTCGCGTGCGTGTCAAATCCACCTATAGTGGTTAAGAAAATCGGTGTTTCAATTCCACCCGAAATTAGCTTAGAAACAATTTGCAATTGACGCGCCAAATTAGTCGAAGGATAAGTAAGATTAATCTTTCCCTTCGCAGCACATTCTTGAATGACTTTCGAATATTGAATAGAAGTGGTAGCTATTTGCTTTAAAAATCCCAACTCCTCACCAGCTAAAGTAGCTGGGGGAAGATCGGAATCTGCCGTGCTTCCATTGACCAATTGGTAAAATAAATTCGGGTCTTCAAAAACCGTTCCAAAGCGACCTAAATCAGACTGAAACAAAAGAGATTCGACAGAGCCCAATTGAATGGCCATCGGATGTTTAGGCAAATTCATTGGATATTGCGGATATTTAATGCTCAAATACCTACCTGCCCAGCCCTCATCCCATACCGTTTTGGCATCTGATCCAGTATTCCAAATATCAGTAGCGCGAAAATGGGAGCGATCTGGATTGGCATAACCAATGTTTTGAAGCACACTTACTTTTCCTTGATCATACAATTTTTTAATCCCAGTCATCGCAGGATTTAAATACATGCCATTTTTTAAAGGAAGCGCCGCGTCTTTTTTAATTCCAATATCGGGTCTCTTTACAAAATATTGATCATCCTCTGCAGGAATGACCGTATTCAAACCATCATTTCCACCACTCAGTTGGATAATCACTAAGGCTTTTCCCTGTTCAGCTCCGGCTACCATCGATGCCATGGAAGCGGGTACTTGCGCATAGGCCTTTCCTGAAATTGAACCCATACCCCAAGCAGCCCCACCGCTAAGCAAGGCCATTTGTTGCAAAAATTGCTTTCTAGATACGTTCTTTTTCATTTTAGCAGAGCTGGTATTCAGGTAATCGCATCAGCGCTTTTAAAAATTTATTCACCCGCGCGTCTGTATTGGCTGTAAAAGTGTTATAATTAGCCACAATCGTGCCGTCTAACAAAGTGTCTAACAAAAACTTGCGCCTAGTATCTGATAAAGGGAATCTTAAGGCTAATCCAACAATCTCATCCACAAATTCATTCGCTTTTTCCGAGGTTGTGAATGTTCTTGCAAATGGAATAGGATCCAATTTAGAAGTTACCGCTACTCCATTATAGCGCTTGCCGGTCAATAAAGAATCCGTGAATCCTCCGCGATATGAATAGGTCGTGGAACTAATCCACTCCCGTTGACCAGGCCAGCCCGCTACATTAGGTGGTTGGAATAATTGCATTTGCAAGGTTCTTGCTAACTCATAAAAATTATTCAAATCGGGTGTTTTGACTTGCAATAATTTAGCGCTTCCCACTAATAATTCTGTTGGACTTTTAATTTTACTCCCTATAATTTCCGTTTTATAAAATTCATCTGAAGTGAATAAAAATTTCAACAAGGGCTTCATCTCGAAGTTATTAGCCCTAAATACCTCAGCCATTTTAGTGACGAATACTTCATCAGGTTTGTAGTACACAAATTCTTGATAAAGCTTTCTGCAGATAAATTGAGCGGTGGCTTTTTGATCAAAAATATGATCTATTAAGGTATTGATATCGAATTTCGCTGTTTTTCCAAACACCGTAACGGTAGCCTCCGTATACCAACGAGACGCTACAAATGTTGCTGTAAGACCTGAAACTTGATAACCCGAAAGCACTTTAGCTGATTGCTTAATGTCAGTCTCTGTATAATTGCCGATCCCCATGGTAAATAACTCCATAAGCTCTCTGGCATAATTCTCGTTAGGCCCTGCTCCCCGACTATTATTTCCATCCAAATAAATCAACATCGCAGGATCTTTGCTAACGTCCTTCACTAATTGTTTGAAATTCCCAAAGGCGTATTTACGAAACAATTGATTTTGAACGTACATGTTTTGAGGATAGACAACCTTGGATCGCTCATTAGCAAAATGATTGTGAAAAAATAAAACCATTTTTTCACGCATATTTAAGCCCTCATTCACCATGCGGCTATACCACCAAGAAGTCATTTCAGTATACCATCTTCCGGCACTTCCATCATCTTGTTGCGACTGTGCCGGAACCGCAGTGACCCACGTATTAGGAGCTGCCGGCAAAGCCGAATCCTTCAATAAGGTCTTATCTAAAAAATCTGCGAAAGTACTATAACCTAAAGCCATGGTTAAATCACTTTTGGAAAAACCAAACAATGACCTAGATAATAAATGACTCATGTTGGTAGAATTCCAAACAGGCATATTTTATTTTTTAGGGCAGGACAAGCATCTGAAACGCTTTAATCCTTCTTTTGATGAGTTATACATTATGTTATAACGATTCAATTTTAAATATTATTTGCCGAATAATCAATAAACTGATCAAAAAAAATATAAAAATTAAAAAATTTAATATTGATTTAATGCTAGAAAATTAAATCTTAATCTTCAATAAATTCGATTTTAAGCGTGGTGTCCGGTTTGGTAAATCTGGTGACCCGCACATCTAAACTTCCCGAGGATTTGAATAATCGCTGGGGTACTGCCACCTGATCAAAAAAATTAGGTTTTACTCGATAAAAATCAAACTTTTTTCTCGCCCCATTTTTCTCCCGGACAATTAAGATGTAATGAATTTCACCAGGGTCAGACGCATCCGTATATTTTTTACGTAAGGCTCCGTCGATGGAGATATCCGAAATTTCATTTTTCGAATCATACATTTTTTCAGCCCATAGGTTGGGCAAGAAAATCTGAGCCAATAAACCTAAACAGCCCACCACAAAAATAATGGTCGTAAAATTCTTCACTCCCCAGTCGGTGGAAGGTCCTTGGTTACTGTTACCACCCATGCCTCCAAACAAGGGCATTTTTAACTTTTTACGTGGTGGGCGACGAGGTGGAACGGGATATTCAGACATATATTTTAATATTTCAATGCAAATCAAAACAATTTAAAAAAGATTACGGCATTTTTTTTGGATTAATTCGTGGAACATAGCAAGGATAAAAATTCAAATTGGTAAATTGCGTTTTAATTTTTCACCACCCGATAAAAAGGGCAGAATAAATACAATGTTTTCCATACTAAGCAAAACCGTTTACAAAATATTTGGCACTAAATCGGATCGTGACATCAAGCTTATCTTACCGCTTGTCGATCAAATCAAAAGTGCATTTGCCCAATTAGCCTCCATATCTGATGATGCATTGCGCGCTAAGTCGGCTGAATTTAAAGAGCGAATTCAATCATTTTTAGCGGACATCGACTCCGAAATAAAAACCTTACACGAGCAGGGACAGGCCACTGAAGATATTGACGAAAAAGAAAAATTCTTTGTTGCCATTGATAAATTAACCGAGGATCGTAACCAACAATTAGAAATTATATTGCTTGAATTGCTTCCCGAGGCTTTTGCCGTGGTAAAAGAAACAGCTAGGCGATTTACCGAAAATAAGCAATTGGTCGTTACGGCCACCATGGACGATAAAGTCATAGCAGCTAAAAAATCCAATGTTAAAATTGAAGGCGACAAAGCGATTTGGTTAAACCAATGGAATGCGGCTGGCAACGAGATCACCTGGGATATGGTGCATTATGATGTGCAGTTGATCGGTGGAATTGTCTTGCATCAAGGAAAAATTTCCGAGATGGGCACGGGAGAAGGAAAGACTTTGGTGTCCACGCTTCCTACTTATTTAAATGCGTTGGCGGGCCGCGGAGTACATATTGTAACAGTGAATGATTATTTGGCCAAACGTGACTCCGAGTGGAATGCACCTTTGTTTGAGTTTCATGGCTTGAAAGTAGATTGCATCGATAAGCATGAGCCTAATACCGAAGCGCGCCGTGCGGCGTATATGGCTGATATTACCTATGGTACCAACAATGAATTTGGTTTTGATTATTTGAGAGATAATATGGCGCGCAGTCTTGAGGATCAAGTCCAAAGGCCGCATCATTTTGCCATGGTGGATGAGGTGGATTCTGTGTTGATCGATGACGCCAGAACGCCTTTAATTATATCTGGACCTATTCCTAGGGGTGATGAGCAGGAATTTGAGGCATTCCAACCGCGCATTCACAAATTGGTAGAAGCCCAAAAACAAATCGTTCAAAACTTCTTAGTCGAAGCGAAAAAACTAGTCGCTGCCGGAGATAAAAAAGAAGGGGGGCTTTCTTTATTTAGGGCCTTTAGAGGATTGCCTAAGTCAAAACCTTTGATCAAGTTTCTTTCCGAAAGTGGCAACAAACAATTGTTGAACGACACAGAGGGGATTTATTTGGCAGAGAACCAAAAACTAATGCCGCAGGCAGATGAGCCTTTGTTATTTACGATTGAAGAAAAAAACAATCAAGTAGAGTTGACCGAAAAGGGTCTAGAGTTCATGAGTGGCAACACCGAAGATCCTAGCTTTTTTGTGCTTCCCGATTTGTCAATTGATTTAAATAAAATCGAAAAAAATACTTCGCTGAGTGACGCCGAGCGTTTGGTTCAGAAGGAGCAATTGATTCGCGATTACAATGAAAAGGCGTCTCGGATTCATACGGTAAACCAATTGCTCAAAGCATATACGTTGTTTGAAAAAGACACCGAATATATTTTGGTGGAAGGGAAAGTGAAAATTGTGGATGAGCAAACGGGTCGTGTGATGGAAGGCCGACGTTATTCAGATGGTTTGCATCAGGCAATTGAGGCCAAAGAGGGGGTAAATGTGGAGGATGCATCACAAACCTATGCAACGATTACCCTTCAAAATTATTTCCGTATGTACCACAAGTTAGGAGGTATGACGGGTACGGCAGAAACAGAAGCTGGGGAATTTTGGACGATCTATAAGTTGGACGTAGTTTCGATCCCGACCAACAAACCCATCCAGCGGGATGACCATGAAGATAAAGTGTATCGCACGGTGCGTGAGAAATACAATGCCGTGGCGGAAGAAATCCAGGAATTAGTGAACCAAGGAAGACCTATTTTAGTGGGTACTACTTCGGTGGAAAATTCTGAATTATTAAGTCGTTTGTTGAATATTCGTAAGATTCAGCATAATGTATTGAATGCCAAACAACATGCTCGGGAAGCTGAGATTGTGGCTGAGGCGGGACAATCAGGTAAGGTGACTATTGCCACCAACATGGCCGGTCGTGGAACAGATATTAAATTAAGTCCGGCGTCTAAAGAAGCGGGTGGCTTGGCCATTATTGGTACTGAACGCCATGAATCTAGGCGTGTGGATAGGCAGTTGAGAGGTCGCGCAGGCCGACAAGGCGACGTGGGGTCTTCTCAATTTTTTGTGTCTTTGGAAGATAATTTAATGCGTCTTTTTGGTTCGGATCGTATTGCGAAAGTGATGGACCGACTGGGCATGGATGAGGGAGAAGTGATTCAGCATTCGATGATTACTTCGTCGATTGAACGGGCGCAGAAGAAAGTAGAAGAAAACAACTTTGGGATTCGAAAGCGTTTATTGGAATACGATGACGTGATGAATTACCAAAGAAATGCGATTTATAAGCGTCGACAAAATGCACTTTTGGGCGAGCGTCTGTCGTTGGATATCATTAATATTTTGTTTGACGTGTGTCAAGACATCTCAACTACATACACTGGCTATACTGAATTAGAGTTAAAGGTGATTGAGTTATTGGGCATGGAGCCGCCGTTTGGCGAGGAGGAGTTCAATAAAATGTCGCCGGATTCGAAGACAGAGAAATTATTTTTAGCGGCCGAGCAGCATTATAAGTCGAAAAATGAAGCTATCGGCAAACAGGTGATTGAGGTTGCTCGTGAGGCACAGCGCCAAGGTTATTCCGGAATCCAAGTACCTATTTCCAATGGGGCGATGGTGACCGGCGTGGTCGTGGATGCACAAAAAACAATCGATTCAAACGGCAAAGAAGTGCTGACCGAGATGGAGAAATTCATCACTTTATCCTTGATTGACCAGGAGTGGAAGGAACATTTACGTGAGATGGACGACTTAAAGCAGTCGGTGCAAAATGCGGTATTTGAGCAAAAGGATCCTTTATTGATTTATAAGTTTGAGGCGGTGAATTTATTTCAGCGATTTGTGGCGAGGGTGAATATGGACACGATTAGTTTTGTGATCAAAGCGGAAATCCCAGAGGTACAATCGACAAATCAGTCTCAAAAACCGAGCAAGGAAAAGGCTCCTAAACTCCAATTAAGCAAAGATGAAGCCATTTCTTCCTTAGTGGGCGGTTTAGCTTCCGGATCGGAGGGTGGTTCGGACATGGATTACCATGATCCATCCCAACGTTCGGTGGAGCGAGTAGCACCCCGTCAGGCGATCAAGATTGCGGATCGTAATCAGCGCGTGACGGTACAGTACATGGATGGCAGCACCAAAGAAAATGTGAAGTACAAAGTGGTGGAACAGGATGTGGAAAGTGGCAAGGCGGTGGTGATTGCGTAAGCAATTTACCAGATGACGATGTCATCCGCATGAGCTACTTCAATGCTTGATACAGCTTGTTGAAGTTCGGATTTTGAGCACCTGGCACGGGCAATGGCGACAGGGTTGCGAGAAATATCCAATAATTCAATCACTTCTCCTTTGTCGAAATCGCCTAGATATTCGATGACTCCGACGGAAAGTAAACTTTTTCGTTGGCCTATCGCCTTCACAGCCCCTTTATCCAAAACAGCTTTCCCGGCGATTAAACTTCCGGTAGCCAACCATTTTTGTCGCGCGGTCAAACTCGCTTCCTGAGCCTCAAATACCGTTCCGATCTTCTCTTCCAAGGCATCAATAATTCCGCGGCCTTGTTCTAATCCGAAAATCACCACCTTGATCCCTAACCTAGAAGCCAATCGGGTAAAAGTTAATTTGGAAATCATGCCCCCCAAGCCGGTGCTAGAGGTGTCGCTGCTAACTACGGATAAAATATCGGAATCTATTTTTTTAACATGGCGAATGATTTCGCCATTTTCGTCTAATAAACCGCCCACTGACGTACTAATTAACAATTTTTCGGCTCCAAACCCGGTGGCAATTAAGGTCGCCAACTCATCATTGTCGGAGAATTTCAACTCCACATTACTCACGACATCATTCTCGTTGGCAATCGGAATAACCCCATTTTTCCAAAGTTCCTGATACGTTTCCTTTAATTGCAAAAACTGTTCTCTTTGCGAAAAATGATGCCTTTCGCAGAGTGACTGCGCGATGGCTATCCCATATTTTTGAAAATAATGGTTGTATTTGGCGATCAAAAGTGGATTGCCGACGGCCGCTGCTGCTTTACGTTCGGACAAAGTTCCCTTGTAGTTTTTGATCACGGATTTTCCCGCCGCAACCGCACCAGAAGAAACCAATACGATGTGAAAATCAGGTTGTAAGATGGCTACTTGGGCCGCGATTTTTTCCAAAGTCTGCTCATTCACCTCCCCATTTGCATGGGTGATGGAAGAGGAACCAAACTTGATGACTAAAATCGACTTGGACATAAACTGATTGTAAAAAGTTCAAAGGTAGCTCAAAAGCACGAAAAATTGAATTTTATTTCTTCCGATAAATCGCAATGATGGCCGCACCATAGCGCTGACCCATCAAGTTTTTAGCCCAAAAACGAGTCAAGGTATGAAAGATAGAACCAAAGAAGGATCCAAAAATTCCGACCAATTGCAATTTATAAATACGGCTTTTCTCTGAGATAGTCGCCTCCGATTTCAATATGTCGACCACTTCTAAATCATAGAGCTTCGCTATTTTTCTTAGTGAAATCTCATCCCATAGCATCACATGATGTGGTGGCAAATTTAAGGTATGGTAAGGATCCAACGAAAATAACAAGGAAAGGTTGTTGGGCACCGAAATCATTAAAAGCCCATCTTTTTCGAGCAATTTGATGGATTTCAATAGGGTCGCATCCACATTCGGTAAATGTTCAAAAATCTGAAAAGAACAAATGACATCGTAGGTTTTTTCTTCCTTTAAATCTTCAATGGGCGAGTTAATTACCTGATGGCCTTTTTGTTGGCATGTCTTTGCGGCATCACTAGAAATTTCCAATCCCGTGATATCCTTTATTTGAAGTTTTTTTAATTTATCCAAAAAATAGCCATTACCAGAACCGATTTCCAACACCTTGGATTTCTTCTTGAAATAAGGAAGCACGGCGTTGAACTCCCATTTATCCTCGGAATAATAGGAGGCGTATTTTTGGGCCAATTGGCAATAAAAAGCATCCTTGCCCGCAATTTCTTCATAGTGGGCATAAAAGCGAAGTAAGCTAGACTTGCATTGGTAAATTCCGATCTGTGGAAAATTTCCTAGTTCAGGGATCACATCGATGCCAAAATCACGCCGATATAAATCGATGATCTTGTTGGTATCCAAGTCCTTTATATGAACAACTTCTTCCGAATGTGTAATGGGTGATAAAATCATAGGGTATTAATCAATTCGAATTTACAGTTTTTTTTCAACGCTTTTGCCAATCGCCGTAGGTAAGTATCTTGAGAAATTTCGATCGCCCCATACCTTAATACATTATCGTTGATAAATTGGGTGTCCAATAATTCAAATTTTTGGGTTTTTAGAATTTGAATTAAATAATGAAAAGCTACTTTGGAGGAATTGGGAACCTTTGAAAACATGGATTCCCCACAAAAAACCGCTCCTATACTGACGCCATAAAGACCGCCAACGAGCTGATTATCCAAATAAGCCTCCACGGAATGCGCAAAACCTAGTCTGTGTAATTCCGTGTAAGCCAAAACCATCTCCTCCGAAATCCAAACTCCATCTTCCACCGATCGGGGCATCGAACAAGCCCGCATCACGGACTCAAATTGAGTATCCACACGAATCTCAAAAAGACCTTTATTAAGAATGGGGCGAAGTGATTTTGCGGGTTTATAGGTATCTAAGGGGATAATGGCCCGGGGATCCGGATTAAACCACTGAAGTCCTTTTTGGTCATCGGCCATCGGAAAATACCCCTGTGCATAAGCATAAATCAAAGTCTCTGCATGAAGGGGATTGTCATTATCCATTAAATAATTGTAGGAATATTGGGAATTAAGGTAGGATTTATCGAAATTTGGCCTCTAAATTGAGACAAACTTAATGGTTAAACACCAAAGTTTACAAAAGAGAATGAAAATAAAATACGTAAAATCTTTTTTAATATCTCCCCTCCGACGAAGGCGACGATTTATTTTTAGGGTCTGATTGACCCTAGGAATACCTGGTCTCATTGTTTTATTTTTTTCTTCGTCTATTCATGAATTCTTATACCGTTCAAGTTGCCAGTCAAGAGCACTTTGACTTAGCCGAGTCAATCTGCCACGAAATGGCTGAGTCTGCCAAAGCAAGAGGCACCGGCATAGCCAAACGTACCCCCGAATATCTGCGCGAAAAAATGTCGGAAGGCAAAGCGATTATTGCTACAGATGATGTGGACGGTAGTTTTGTAGGCTTTTGTTACATTGAAACTTGGCAACATGGTAAATTTGTGGCCAACTCAGGTTTGATTGTAAATCCATCTTACCGACAATACGGAGTGGCTAAAGCTGTAAAGGCTAAAGCTTTTGAATTGTCTAGAGAGCGTTATCCAGAAGCCAAAATTATTGGGATTACCACCTCGTTAGCGGTAATGAAAATCAACTCAGATTTGGGTTATGAACCTACCACTTTTTCAGAGCTTCCTGTGGATGATAATTTCTGGAAAGGATGTCAATCCTGTGTAAATTATGATATTTTAACACGGACTGAACGTAAAATTTGTTTATGTACTGGGATGATTTTTGATCCAAATGAGGTCAAGAAAACGGATGAGGAAAAAGATGAGAAGTGGATATTTTTGAAAAATATGGCCGACTTCAGCCAATTGAAAAAGTTTAAAGAGAAATTGTTAATGCCTTTCAAACCGAAAGGAAAATCAAAATAATATGAGCAAGCCGAAAGTAATTTTAGCGTTTAGTGGGGGATTAGATACCTCTTTTTGTGTCAAATACTTGAAAGAAGATCGTGGAATGGAAGTTCATTCGGCCTTAGTGGACACGGGAGGATTTTCAAAAGAAGAGCTCAAGGCCATTGAAGAAAAAGCGTATTCATTAGGCGTTACTTCACACGTTACGTTGGATGTGGTGGAAGAATATTACCAAGATTGCATCAAGTATTTAGTTTTTGGGAACGTACTTAAAAACAATACCTATCCACTTTCAGTAAGTGCTGAGCGTGTTTTTCAGGCGACAGCTGTGGCCAAATATGCAGACAAACTAGGTGCCAAAGCTATCGCTCATGGCAGTACTGGAGCGGGCAATGACCAAGTACGATTTGATGTGGTATTCAGAATTTTAGTTCCTGAATGTGAAGTGATTACGCCTATACGTGATTTGCAATTGTCCAGAGAAGATGAAATCGAATATTTAAAATCAAAAGGTGTGGTCCAGGAATGGCATAAAGCGGCCTATTCGATCAATAAAGGTTTGTGGGGTACCTCAGTGGGTGGAAAGGAAACCTTGACTTCTGATGGTTATTTACCGGAAGAAGCGTGGCCTACCCAATTGACCAAAACGACTCCCGAAAAAATATCACTCCAATTCAAACATGGGGAATTGATTGGCTTAAATGATGAAACGTACGCAAGTTCAGTGGATGCAATCCGAGATCTGACTGCGCGTGCCGGCGCTTTTGCCATCGGCCGTGACATCCATGTGGGAGATACCATTATTGGGATTAAAGGAAGGGTTGGCTTTGAGGCCCCTGCCCCATTGATCATCATTAAGGCACATCATACGTTGGAAAAACATGTGTTGACAAAACACCAGTTATACTGGAAACAAAGCTTGGGCGACACCTACGGCAATTTATTGCACGAAGGCCAATTTTTAGATCCTGTCATGCGCAACTTCGAGACCTTCTTGTCCGATACGCAAAATAGAGTTACAGGAACGGTTTATGTACAGTTAAGACCATATCAATTCCAGGTAACCGGAATAAAATCAGAAAATGATTTGATGTCATCGGCATTTGGATCATATGGAGAAATGAATAAAGCCTGGACGGGAGATGACGTAAGAGGATTTTCAAAAATAGTTTCAAATCAAACCATGATTCACCGGAAAGTGAATCCTCAATAAAATGGCAAAAATAGGAATTGTAGGAGCGGCGGGGTACACGGGGGGAGAACTATTGCGGATTTTGATCAATCATCCTGATGTGATCATTACCTGCGCGATGTCCAATTCTCAAGCTGGCAAATTAGTTTCAGATGTCCACACGGATCTTTTGGGTTCATGTTCTTTGGTTTTCACGAAAGAGCTTACTCCCGTAGATGTGCTCTTTATTTGCTCAGGACATGGAGAGTCCAAGAAATTCTTGGCCAGCCATAGCATTCCATGGCATACCAAAATCATCGATTTAAGTACTGATTTCAGGGATGAGTCGGAGGGTTTTGTATATGGTTTGCCTGAATTCCAAAAAGAAAAAATCAAAGAGGCAACTAAGATCGCCAATCCAGGTTGTTTTGCAACCAGTATTGAATTAGCATTGTTGCCCCTAGCGGACAAAGGCTTATTGAATCAAGACATCCATGTTTCTGCCATCACGGGCTCTACGGGTGCCGGTCAATCCTTGTCGGAAACCAGTCATTTTTCTTGGAGAAATAATAATGTGAGTGTGTATAAAACCTTTACGCACCAACATCTATCCGAGATTCGCCAAACGATTTCAGCGGTACATCCCGCTCCCAAAATCCATTTTATTCCGTATAGAGGTAATTTTTCGAGGGGGATAATGGCCAACGTATACACGGATTTTGCCGGGAGTCAGGTAGAGGCAGAGAACATGTTTGATGCATTTTATCAAAACTCTCCCTTTGTTTTTAGAAGCCCACAGCCTGTGGATGTGAAGCAAGTGGTGAATACCAATAAATGTTTTTTGCACTTGGAAGTTCACGAGGGCCAATTATTAATCACGTCGGTGATTGACAATTTATTAAAAGGTGCTTCGGGCCAAGCAGTTCAAAACATGAATTTAATGTTGGGCTGGGATGAGGACGCGGGGTTGAGGTTGAAGAGTGGAAGGTGGTAGGTATTAGGTAATAGGTAAGAAGTAATAGGTAATATAAAAAAATGAAATTATTTGACGTATATCCGTTGTATCCGATTGAATTGGTGAAAGCCAAAGGGAGTACCGTGTGGGATAAAAATGGACAGGAATATATCGATCTTTATGGAGGTCACGCGGTGATTTCCATCGGACATTCGCACCCTACCTACGTGGCTAGGATGTCGGAGCAATTAACTAATATTGGCTTTTATTCCAATTCAATCATTATTTCGGGCCAAGAAGCATTAGCAGAAAAGCTAGGCCGACTATCCGGATACCCAGACTATACCTTATTTTTGACCAATTCCGGTGCTGAATCAAATGAGAATGCATTAAAGCTTGCTTCTTTTTATACGGGCAGGAAAAAAGTCGTTTCCTTCACCAAAGCATTTCATGGGAGAACGGCTGGATCGGTCGCGGTGACAGATAACCCAAGCATCGTTGCCCCCATCAATAGTACGGAGCATGTGACGTTTTTGCCTTTCAACCAAATCGATGGCTTGGAAAAAATTACGGAAGAACATGCTGCCGTTATTGTGGAAGGAATTCAAGGCGTGGGGGGAATTCAAGTGGCTTCTGACGCATTTCTGCAAGCACTTAGAAAAAGATGTGATGAGACTGGAACCCAATTAATTTTAGATTCCGTTCAATGCGGTTATGGCCGTTCAGGAAAATTCTTTTCACATCAATTTGCAGGTATCCATCCCGATATGATGACTACTGCCAAAGGCATGGGCAATGGATTTCCCATGGGTGGCGTATTGATAGCTCCCCACATTCAAGCGAGCTATGGTTTATTGGGAACAACTTTTGGCGGAAATCATCTAGCCTGTGTAGCAGGAAATGTGGTTTTAGATGTGATCGAGGAAGAAAATTTGATTCAAAACGCAGAAAAAATAGGAAATTATATCACTAAATCCTTAGAAGGATTCCAAAGTGTCACGGAAGTTAGAGGCCGTGGCTTGATGATTGGGATCGAATTAGATCAGCCTGTTGGCCCCGTGAGAGACGCCCTTTTATTCAAGGAACACATTTTCTGTGGCTATGCTGGAAAAAATACACTTCGTTTATTACCTAGTTTGGGGATTGATCAAAAAATCGCCGACCGGTTTTTAGAAAGTTTAGCAACTGTTTTAAAAGCCTAATTGATTTTGATGAATAAAAAAGGGCTTGCTTTTTCACTAAAAATGTGATTATTTTGCGTTTCTTTTGTTCATCACAATGGAACAAAAAAAGAATTAAAAACTATAATTATTATCAATGGCATTAATTACAAAAATTAGAGAGAAATCGGGAATTGCGGCAGCGGCTATCGCGATCAGTTTAGTGTTATTTCTAGTAGGAAGTGATATTTTTCAAGGTAATTCATCCCTTTTTGGGTCAAGTAATCAAGTCGTAGGCGTAATCGCCGGCGAAAATGTTAAAGTTCAAGACTTCCAGAAAAAAGTGGAAGAGGCGACTGCCAATTACACCGCGCAAACAGGCAAGGGCCCAAGCGAGCAAGAAGCAACGATGATCAGAGACCAAGTTTGGAATCAATTCATCTTAGATATTGCTTACAAAAAAGAATTTGACGCCTTAGGAATCAAGGTTTCAGAGGAAGAATTGATCGACATGGTACAAGGAAACAACATCCATCCATCTGTTCGTCAGCAATTTACTAATCCTCAAACCGGACAATTCGACAAGACTTTTGTGATTCAGTTTTTGAAAAACTTGAAGACGATGCCTGTGGAGCAGCAACAAGGTTGGGCTAAGTTTGAGCTTTCCTTAGCGCAAGATCGCATTCGTAATAAATACGAAAACTTAATGCGTATGTCGAATTATGTCACTCAAAATGAGGCGCAAAAAGAATATCAAACACAAAACGCGAAATTTGATGCTCGTTTTGTGTATGTTCCTTTCTTCTCGATTCCAGACTCTACCATCAAGGTGACGGATTCCCAATTGGAAGAATATTTGGCGAAACATAAAGATCAATATAAGGGAACTAATACACGTGCTATTCAATACGTAACGTTCCCGGTGGTTCCTACCAAACAAGATACCGCCGATTTTTATACTCAAATCAAGAAATTAGCGAAAGACTTAGCGGTTGCTCCTAATGACTCAGCTTTTGCGATGTTGAATTCAGATGTGAGAACACCATATTTAGTTTCTTTTGCAGAAATTCCTGAGGTTGTCAAGAGCCAATTACCCACTTTCCAAGTAGGTGGAATTTACGGTCCATTTAAAAATGGATTAACGTATTCGATCTACAAATACGGAGGTGTAAAGAAAGATACGTTGTTTACGCTTCGTGCAAGTCATATTTTGATCGCTCCGGCTAACAAATCTGATTCGGCAAAAGCGCAAGCTAAGACACGTGCAGAAGCAGTATTAGCGCAAATCAAAGGGGGCGCAAGCTTCGAAACATTGGCGCAAATGAATGGAATGGATGGCACTGCTCAAAGTGGTGGAGATCTAGGATATTTTAAGAATAATGGTTCAATGGCCAAAGGATTTGAAAAAGCCGTTTTCGGATTTTCAGGAACAGGTTTGATGCCAGGTTTGGTTGAAACCGAATTTGGTTTTCATATCGTTAAAGTAACGGATGGCAAAACAAATACATCCTACCGTTTGGCGGCGATCAACAAATCCATTGCTTCTTCTCAGGCAACGATGGATCGGGTTTATACCAAAGCAGATGCGTTTGCCAGTGCCAATGGAACCTTAGCGGCTTTTGAGGTAGCGCTAAAAAGCGACAAAAGTTTAATCATGATGCGTGCAGAACGTTTGACTGAAAATGCTTCGGCGATCAATAACTTGGCCAATGCACGCGAAATCGTTCGTTGGGCTTTTGATGATAAAACCGCTGTAGGCGATGGGTCTAAAAAGGTTTTTGAACAAGAGAATCAATACATCGTGGCTTATGTAACTGGCAAAACAGAAAAGGACAATGTAAAAGTAGCTGATTTCAAATCTGAACTTTCGAACATGGTACTTAATCAATTGAAGGGCGAGAAAATTTCAGCAAAATTAGCGGGGATCAAAGGTCCATTAGAGCAAATCGCTCAAAAATATGGAGCGGGTGCTTTGGTTGAAACTGTTTCAGCTGTATCATTATCGAATGGTATGTTGAACACAGCAGGTCCAGATGCCATCGCATTAGGTCGTATCGCTGGTTTACAAAACGGAAAGCGTTCTAAGGTATTTGTGGGAGAAAATGGCGTGTATGTGGCTGAAAAAACGGGAGGTGCACCTGCACCGGCCTTAGCGGATTACTCGACCTATAAGAATCAAATTCAATCGATGGGAACTCAGAGAGCATCTTTTTACATTAATGAAGCCATCAAAGAAGCTTCAAAAATTGAAGATAAGCGCTATAAGTTTTATTAAGATTTATAAAGGATAAAAAGAAAAAGCATTCTGTGAAGGATGCTTTTCTTGTTTGCAAGAAGCATGAAAAACCGGATTAAACCCTTTATTGGCTTGCTATTGATCGCGATGGGCATATTGCTCGTCGGTCTGAGTCCATATATCCGATTGCGCTTTGACCTCAGTGAAGAGAAAAAATTCACCCTTTCCGCTTCGAGTATTGAATTAATCAGACAACAAGATGCCCCCATTCGCATTAAAGTATTTTTAGGGGGTAATAAATTGCCTGCTGGATTTAAGCGAATGGAGAAGGCCTTGGATGAATTGCTCTTAGATCTTAAGATGAATAGCAGCCAGGGGATAGAGATCGAGAAGATTGATATATATGAAGAATATCCGGATGAGTCGGCGCGACAAAAAATCATCTTCCAATTAGATTCATTAGGGATTCCACCCACGAATGTCGTCAACAATGAAGATGGGAAACAGGTACAACAATTGGTCTTCCCAGGGGTATTGATTGAAAAAGGAGATGCGCAAATAGGTGTTTTGCTTTTAAAAGGGAATAAATTATCCTCTCCGCAGGAAATGTTAAATCAGAGTGTGGAGGGCATGGAATATGAAATCATGCAAGGGATTGCGGCTATTTCCCAACAGGCCCGAAAGAAAATTGGTTTCTTTTTAGACTATAGCCATGTGCCGGCGATCAAGCAGATTGATTTAATCTCTAGTTTGAAAAAACGCTATGATTTATATCCGGTCGATTTATCGGCTTCGCCCACGCTGGATGGTTTAGATGCCATTTGTGTGATTCAGCCGGATCGGAAATTCAGTGAGGCAGATCAGTATAAAATAGACCAATTTTTAGTTAAGGGGGGAAAAGCGGTATTTCTATTGGATGGAATACGGGTGGATACGGTGGCAAATCAAGGATTGGTGGCTACGCCCATCGACTTAGGTTTACAAAATTTACTCTTCCGCTATGGCATCCGTGTGAATTCTGATTTGGTCAAAGATGCGCAATTGAGCGGCACGATTCCGCTGGCGGTGGGGAATTTTGGCAACAAGCCATCCATCGAATTAATGCCATGGCCTGCCTTTCCCTTGCTGCAAGGTAACCCAAGCTCAGTGATTACACGGAATTTAGATGCCGTGTATGGACATTTTGTGTCCAGCATAGACACGGTGAAGGGAGCGCCCTATTTGCAGAAAACAGCCTTATTGAAAACGAGTCCTTATACGCAGGTCCAACAAGCACCTGCGACCCTACCCTTTTCGGCTTCAGGAAAAGAGTTTGACCCGAAGAATTACGTGGCGGGATCACGTGTGATTGCCTATTTAGTGGAGGGGAAATTTGTGTCCGCCTTTCGAAATCGGATATTACCTTTTGATAGCTTGTCAAAAAGTTTTGTAGCAGCCAGTGGAATCGCAGGAGGAATCGTGGTGGTGGGCGATGGCGATGTGGCTTTGAATGGGGTGGATTTAGAAACGAAGAGTCCTTGGGGTTTGGGATTTGATCCATTTTCGAAACATACATATGCCAACAAAGACTTCCTGCTAAATTCATTTCATTATTTGTTGGACGATGGACAGGCGATGATGTCTCGAAATAAAACGGTTAGCTTAAGGCCTTTGGATAAGGTAAAAGTAAAATCGGAACGGGTATATTGGCAATGGGTAAACCTATTAATTCCACTTGGATTTGGAATAATACTAAGTGCTTGTGTTATTTGGTACAGAAAACAAAAATTTAATATTTAATCGTAAATTTATTTATTACGCAGCATTTTTGTAAAAAAATACTTTAAAAAATTATATTGAAGGATAAAGAGATTTTTGATATGGCGATTATAGGTGCTGGTGCGGCAGGCCTTCAATTGCTGTATGAATTAACTCAAGCTCCCGCCGTTGACCCCTTAAAAATCTTAGTCATTGATTCAGGAGATCGATCAGAGAAAACCTGGTGTTTCTGGCAAAAAAATCAGCCCATTTACTCCCATTTAATTGAAAAAAAGTGGAATCATTTAGCTTTTGTTGGCGCTGATGGAACGGAAATTAAATCCTGTGTGGAACCTATTCATTACCATTACATTTCCTCTGAAAAATTCTATTCCTATTTCTTCTCTGAATACATTCCTAAAAATCCGGGCATTACAGTCGTCTTAGGATTAGCCAAAGAAGTTGTACGAGAGGATGAGAATTTTAGTATTTTATTAGCATCAGGCGAGGCATATCTGACAAAAAAAGTAGCAGACTCTCGGTTTAACCAGGAAGATTGGCAAAATACTGATGGACTTTATCAGCATTTTTATGGAAAGTTTATTCGCACAGATACCCCTGCCTTTGATGAAAATAAGGCGACATTAATGGATTTCAGTTTAATGCAAAAGTATGAACATTTCACCTGCTTTCATTATATATTACCCTTCAGCAAAACTCATGCATTGGTAGAGACCACCGTCTTTAGCAAGAACAAATATGAATTAAACTACTATAGAGAACTTTGGGAAGAATATTGGGAGACTAAATTAGGGGCCATTCCGTATGCATTGGAAAAGGAAGAAATGGGTAGCATTCCGATGAGTGATTATGCGTTCCAACTAGAATCCGGTGGAATCCTTAAAATAGGCACGGCGGCTGGGCAGGTAAAGGCATCCACGGGATATGCGTTCATTCGGATGCATCAAGACGCGAAAAACATCGTTTCCAATTCAAATAGAAAAAGACCGGGACGCTTCCGATTTTATGATCGATTATTGTTAAGCATTATCAAAACAGATACAAAACGACTCCCTGAAGTGATGAAACGACTCTTTCATTCAGTGCCCATGCCGCAAATATTGATGTTTTTGGATGAAAAAAGCACACTCATACAAGAGATTCAGATATTCTTTAGACTCCCCATTCGCCTATTTTTAACGCATTTATGGAAAAGTTTTACCCGGTCCAAATAAAGAGATTTTTTGGATCCATTGTCACGATAGGATATTGTGGTTTTCGCTATCTGGTGGAACCTAGCAATCCTTATTTTGATTATGCATTTACGTTTATTTTCATGTTTTTATTAGGGATCCCACATGGTGCTGGAGATCATTTGCTTATTCAAAAACAAAAAAAAGACCAAGGTTTATCGTTTTCCCTACTCCGTTTTGTAGGATCTTATTTGGGTGTAATGCTGCTTTATGGCCTTATGTGGTATTATTTTCCCAAAATCTCCTTTGTTATTTTTATTTTGATATCTATTTTTCATTTTGGTGATTTTGAAAATGAGGAATTAGAAAAAGGGGTTTATGCCTATTTCCAAAAAATGACTTTGGGTCTAGGGATATTGGGGTGGATTATTTATTTCCATTATGATGAGGTAAAAATGGTTTTGGGAGATTGGGTTTGGGCATTACCGACAGCTTTGCCAGATTACTATCCCTATCTGTTTTTATTGGGTATTCTTTTGGGTTTTAGGCGCCAGAGCATCTATCGTTATTTTAATACCTTACTTACACTTCTGTTAGGCTGTTTTCTCCCATTATTGCCAGCCTTTGTTTGTTATTTTGCTTGTTGTCATGCGGTATATAGCCTGAGCGATATGGCTGAACATTTGCAATTAAATGTAAAATCTCTTTTAGCTAAATTATTACCCTTCAGTATTTTAGCTTTTTTTATGGGTTTTTTCTTTCTTAAAATGAACTCAAATACCTATCTGATTTATTATTTTTTCATCTTTCTGTCGCTCTTAACTATGCCACATTTTTGGTTAATGCATCAATTTGTGAAAAAAAAATAATGCCCAAACGATTCGTATTTATACTTTTTCAATATTTTTTTTAATTTTTTTTGGTATTTTAAAAACATTTTGGAAATATTTGAGTTTAAGAACCAAAATCATTTTTAACCTTTTTAAACAATTTAATTATGAATTTAGTAAACATTTTATTGGACGGCACATTAGCTGCTGGTGATTACATTGGCTTTACTTTCTTTACAGGGTATATGTCGATGTTGGCTGCCTCTATTTTCTTTATCGTGGAGCGCGGAACTGTAAATGATAAGTGGAAAACATCTTTGTTGATTTCAGCATTGATTACCTTTATCGCTGCAGTACATTATTTTTACATGCGTGGTGTGTGGTTAGAAACACATGAGTCGCCAACACAATTCCGTTACATTGACTGGACTTTAACAGTTCCTTTGATGTGTATCGAGTATTATTTGATCTTAAAGCCAGCGGGTGCTAAAGGCGGGATGTTATCTCGTTTGATCTTTGGATCTGTGGTGATGTTAGTTGCAGGTTACATTGGAGAGGCAGTAGTTCCAGCACAAAACGTGTTATGGGGTATCATCTCTACTTTAGGATGGGCTATCATCATTTATGAAATCTACGTAGGTGAGGCGTCTAAATTAGCAGCTGCTTCTACAAGTGAGGCTGTAAAGTCTGGATATAACGTAATGCGTTGGTTCACGTTAGTAGGTTGGGCTATCTATCCAATCGGTTACATGATGTTACCAGGTAACTTGTTAAGCGGATTTGCTGGAAAGATCGATTTAGCTTACAACATTGCTGATGCGGTGAACAAAATCGGTTTTGGTTTAGTTGTTTATTCAATTGCCAAAGGAGCTACAGCAGCCGAAAAATAGATAATAAGTTGTTTGGTTTTATAAAAGGGGGAAGGAGCTTTAGCTTCACCCCTTTTATTATTTACACCAAAAATTTAATTTAGGTTTTCATTTTTCTCTTAAAATGAATTTTCAAAGCGAATACAATAATTGATTCCTTTGGTATAGTTCTTAAAATATTTTAACTTCAATGTTTGAACGCAAAAATGATTGCGTTTGGGTCAATAAAATTTTAAAGCTGAATTAAATAATGAAATTCTTAGTCGCATCGAATGTTCTGTTAAAGCAAATTTCCGCCATCAACGGAGTGGTTGCTAGTAATCCCATCATTCCAATTTTGGAAAACATATTAGTCGAGTTGACGGGTGACAAACTCACCTTAACCGCGTCTGATTTGCAGACGGTGATGACGACAACCTTAGATGTGGAGGGATTTGAGAATGGCTCTATTGCGTTGCCGGCCCGATTATTATTAGAGACATTGCGTAGTTTACCGGACCAACCGGTTACTATTGCGGCGGATCCGGGAACTTTTGGTGCGGAGATATCCACCCAAAATGGTCGTTTTAAATTAAGTGGTGAAAACCCTATTGACTTCCCAAGAATTCCAGAAGTGGCTAAAACGCAATCGATTAATTTATCGGGATCAGTATTAGGAGAAGCGATTGCGAATACGTTATTAGCCGTTTCGAATGATGACATGCGTCCTGCGATGACGGGGGTATTGATTCAAATGATGGGCGATCACACTAATTTTGTGGCTACCGATGGTCATCGTTTAGTTCGTTATCGACGAAATGATATACGTCCTGAGACTCAGAGTAGTTTGATACTACCGAAAAAAGCGTTGGCACTTTTGAAATCTACCTTGCCGATGGATGACACACAGGTGACGGTTGACTTTTCGGCATCGAATGCCTTCTTTAGTTTCCAGAGTTTCCAATTAATTTGTCGGATTATCGACGAGCGTTTCCCGGAATATGAGAATGCGATACCGAAGGAGAATAATGAAATTTTAACGATTAATCGTTTGGAGTTTTTGAGCTCTGTGAAGCGTATTTCGATTTATTCCAATAAGACGACGCATCAAATTCGTTTGAAATTGACAGCTAATTTACTGACTCTTTCAGCGGAAGATTTGGATTACTCAAATGAGGCGAATGAGGCGTTGCCTTGTGAGTATTCGGGTAAGGATATGGAGATAGGATTTAACGCTAAATTAATCTCGGAGTTGTTGAGCAATTTGTCGGCCAAGTTTGTGGACATTAAATTGAGTGAGCCTAATAAGGCCGGTTTAATTATTCCGTCGGATCAAGATGAGAGTGAGGACATTTTATTGCTGGTGATGCCGGTGATGTTGAATTCATACAATTAATTTTAGGTAAGAGGTATTAGGTAAGAGGTAATAGGTAATAGGTAAAAAGTAATAGGTAAAATTATTAATTATAAAAATATGAAAAAGGTCTTGTTGTTTATGTTGGTGATGTTGAGTCTGTCTGCATTTGCGGCGGAGGGTGATGGGGTACAGTTTTTTGAGGGGAGCTTCCGTCAGGCTTTGGCTAAGGCGAAGAAAGAGAAGAAATTAATTATGTTTGACGCCTATACTTCATGGTGTGGACCTTGTAAGGTGTTAAAGACAAAGGTATTCCCAAATAAAGAGTTAGGGGATTACATCAATGCGCATTATGTGTCGATTGGTGTAGACATGGAGGCGGGCGAAGGGATAGCATTGGCGAATATGTATCCATTGGAGGGCTATCCGACGATCATGTTCATGGATGCGAGCGGCCGTGTTAAGAAAAAGGTATTAGGTTTACCACAAGGTGGTGCTAAGGAGTTGTTGGGAATTGCGAAGGGGGTAAAATAATTAAAGAAATAGTAAGTTTTAGCCCTGAATTTCATTCAGGGCTTTTTTTGTGTATTTAAATAATCCCGTCTTTTTCAGCTTGATTTTTGATGTCGTGTATTTCGATGGATTTGGTTGATTTCTTTTTCATTTGGATGTTGATAAATTCAACAAACAGCGAGAAGGCGATGGAGAAGTAGAGGTAACCTTTGGGAATTTGCCCGATGGTATTTCCTAGGATACTTAGTTCGGAGTCGTGGCTAGCTTCGGCGATCAGCATAAAACCGATCATAATAAGGAAAGATAGGCCAAGTACTTGGAGTGAGGGGTGATCGTTCACAAAGCGGCCAACTGGTCCTGAGAAAGCCATCATAATAATGGCAGATGCAACAACGGCGATGATCATTACCCACATATTATCGGATAGGCCTATCGCAGTCAGAATGGAGTCGATGGAAAAGACTAGGTTGATGAGGGCTATTTGCGTCACGATGGTGGCGATGCTATTAATTTTTTTCTGGTTGGCACTCAAGTGTTCCTCCTCCCCTTCAAGCTTCATGAATATTTCGTTGCTGGCTTTATAGAGTAGGAAGAGCCCGCCGACAAACAGGATGATGGATTGTCCGGTGGGGGCGGCATTGAAGTAGGTATACTGAAAGTGGGCAAATGGTTTCTGCAGGGATATGAGAATGGATATACCAAAAAGTAAAACGATACGAAAGACCATGGCCAACAAAAGACCTATGTTACGGGCTTTGGCTTGATCTTGTTTGGGCAAACGGGCTGCGGTGATTGAAATGAAGATTATATTATCTATTCCTAGGACAATTTCTAAAAAAGTAAGGGTCAGTAAACTGATCAGGTTATCGAGGCTAAGAAGTTGATCCATGGGATATTATATGTGTCTACAAAGATGCGTTCTTTCGTTCAAAAAATCAAAATAAAGGTTGTTGGCCCAAAAATATCCATTTTTTTCTATGCTCCACTTGGATAAAAATAAATAATTTCGGATATTTGCAATCCCATTCAGCGGAATGGTCCTATAGCTCAGCTGGTTCAGAGCACCTGCCTTACAAGCAGGGGGTCCTAGGTTCGAATCCTAGTGGGACCACCAGAATCCACCTCAAAAGGGTGGATTCTTTTATTTTACGGAGGTGGTAGCAAATCGGGTAGCACGAGATGGGTTTCCATTCGAAATTTGGGTTTGTTTGAATTTAAACAAATCCCTATTTATTTGAAATTTAAGGACATCTTCATCAATCTAAAATAAAAACTATTTAAAGTTTAAACCTTACTAATAAATACCTAATTTAATCCTTCAAATTCTTTAGCTATACTTTAAAATGAAGGAAAAATATGTTTTATGCCTTCCTAGAGGATGTGGATTCAATGATGTTCTATGTCAAATTAATGAAGCCTACAAATTCTCCCAAAAAAGTAATAGGACACTTCTTATTGACACGCGTCTTTCTGGGCTTGCAGCTTCATTATCCAACTATTTTGACTTACTAATTCAAGACCATAGAATTCAATTAAATTTGGAAGTTGAAGACCTAGATAAATTAAACAAACTCACGTGCTTCCCAAATGAATTTGAAGGTAAAATAGACTGGATATATCACCGATTTGCAGCAATTGACTCAAAAAAAATGGATACCTGGAGATATTTCAATTCAATCCACAACCTACTCAAGCTGTTATTTTATGTGTTCAAAAATGTCAAACTCAATTCTATTTCATTGAAATTTAAATTCATAGTAAACTACTTAAATATCCGAAAAAAGAAATTTTATATTCAGTTTGATAATATAGAAACTCATCAAGCAGAATTAATTGTTCATCATATGTCTGGAGGTGGTGAGGAATCCATTGAAACATTGAGTATTCTTAAATTAAAAAATGAAATAATAAATAAAATTAATCTTAAAATTAATTTTTTGGGGGTTGATTATGATGCTATACATATCCGTAATACAGACTATAAGTCTGAATATGCCACTTTCTTAGAACAAGTAAAACTGAAAACTTTAGGTAGAAAGATTTTCTTATGTACAGACAATCCAGATGTAATTCGTTTTACAAAAGAAACAATGGACCAAACTGAAATTGTATTCATTGAAAAATATTTTCCCACGAACAAAACAATTAATTGTCCAATTCATTTCCAGTGGGGATTATCGAAAGAAACAATTCACTTAAATAACATAAACATGTTAGCGGATCTTATAGGAATGGCAAAGTCGAAAAATCTATTTTACCCAAATTTGTCTGAAAATATACATCAAGCTAAATTCTCTGGCTTTTCTTTATTAGCTGAAAATCTCAAATCAAGACCCGAACTTGTAGATCAATTAATGGGAGGTAACCATATAGCTTAAAGTTTCAATTGATTTGCAATATCAGACAATAGATTGTAATTATGAGTAATAACAATTGTTGTAATTTTCGTTTGCTTGATATAGGCTAAAATATCTAGAACACTTTTCTCATCTAAGTTTTTATCTGGCTCATCCAACACTAGTATTTCTGGTTTTCTAATTAACGCTCTTGCAATAGCCAATCTTTGTTTCTGTCCACCAGAAATTTTATTACCACTATTGCCTATCTCTGTTTGATATCCATAAGGCAAAGAAATTATAAAATCATGAATCAAGCATTTATGGCAATAAAAATCAATTACAGCCTGATCAATATTATCTAATCCGTAAACTAAATTTTCAAAAATCGTTCCCGTAAAAAACATGGGGTCTTGAGGAAGAAAACCAATCTGCTTTCTAAATTCCTGATAATTTAACTTATCAATGTTTTGTCCATCAATCAGAATTTGACCTCTATTTACAGGATAGACTCCTAAAAGTAAATTAATTAAGGTTGTTTTTCCAGAACCAGATTCACCTGAAATTCCAAAAATCTGATGCTTTTTTATTTCAAAATTAATATTCTTTAAAATTTGTAAGTCACCATAATAAAACTCAACTTCTTGAAAACAAATAGATTCTTGAAACCTGAAATTAATTGACGATGTGGC